>Ga0302140_10000168_pt1 | contig 75887 bp, 49 predicted proteins | sample I_Bog_E1_1_FD_202095 | JGI IMG/M metagenome (GOLD analysis project Ga0302140, IMG submission 202095) | Peat permafrost microbial communities from Stordalen Mire near Abisko, Sweden - I_Bog_E1_1 | ecosystem: Environmental > Terrestrial > Soil > Wetlands > Peat | place: Sweden: Abisko, Stordalen... | reverse complement strand
ACTAGCATCTCGTGATGATGGCATAGAGGTAACACTCCTTCCCATTCCGAACAGGACAGTTAAGGTCTATAGCGCCGATGGTACTGCACGGGTGACTGTGTGGCAGAGTAGGACGTTGCGAGGTAATATAAAAGAAATGTCATCCAAAATGATTTAAACAATCATTTTGGATGACATTTCTTTTTGATATAGATCAGTATAATATTACTAGGAATTAAAGCCGTAATTCATGACTTCATTGGAAAATAATGAGACCAAAAAGATAGTGACATGCTAAATAGTTAAATTGTATATGCCAAAAGTAGAGTAATCAAAAAGCTACCTTGAAATAAATAATTATATTTCAAGGTAGCTTTTTTGTTTATTTTTAAAACATGTATTATTTAAGGCAATAAATTAAATAATACTATTAGAATAGTATTTAGGCACACTCAAAAAAATAACAAGTCAGCATACTAGTCTATTTTGTGTCATACTGAAGATCGACTCGTATATACTCGCTGAGTAAGTGATTCGCACAAAATCATAGATTGCACTGTGTGAAAGTTCTGCCAGCCAAATACAAGATTTGGAGCATCACTTTTGGTTCTCTACTCACGTCGGTATGTTCACCTAATAGCCCACTATGAGGCAAACATACCTCCTTGTCTGACGCAAAATATACATCGCACCATTTGTCTTGCTATTTTCTTTCACGTGCCTTAAGTAAATTAAGTGAAAGTATTGAGAATGTAAAAAATGACAATGTAAAAATGAGACAACATACTAAGGAGGAGGATAGTTATGAGAAAAAATATACTAAAGAAAATCATATCAGTAGTAACAATACTTGTTTTAAGCATGACAATACCTTTAAGAAGTGCTGCATATAGCTCAGAATTTAACATATCAAGTAGTGAAAGCAGTAACTCAATAGAAATTAATAAAGATGTTAGAGTACAAGATGATTTTTATAATGCAGTAAATAAGGAATGGTTATCAAATACAAAGCTTGAAAATGGATATGTTTCTTATGGCACTTTTGAGGAAGTATGTGGAAAAGTAAATCAAGGTATATATAATATAATATTAGAGATACAAAAAAATAAAGATACATATGATAGAAATAGTGATGAATTGAAGGTTTTAAATTTATATAATAATTATTTAGATATTGAAAAAAGAAATAAACTAGGGATAAAGCCTATAGAAAAATATACAAATAAAATCAATGATATTAAAACTATAAAGGATTTAAAAGAAATATTATGTGAAAATGAATTTTCATATTTTCAATCATTAATTAATTTGGATGTTGGGCCTGATTATAAAGATAGTAACACTAATGTTTTGTATATATCACGTAGCAATCTTGGATTAGGGAATTCTTTTTATTATAAAGATACTAGCAATAAAAGTGAAAAGATAAAGGAAGTGTATATTGGCTATTTAACTAAATTACATACTTTATATGGAGAAAATGAAAAAGTAGCAAGGAAAAATGCAGAAACTTTTTATAATATTGAAAATAGTATTGCACAAAAGATACCTTCTTATGAAGAAGAAGCTAAAGACGAAAATAGGATACATAAATCTTATAACGCATATACCATAGATGGACTAGAGGAATTGGTACCTAATGTAGATTTTCCAAAATTGTTAGGTAAATTAGATATAAGTAATGCAAGTAAAATAATAGTAGAAAATCCGGAAGAATTAAAATTAGTAAATTCATTTATAACTGAAGATAATATAGAAAATATGAAGATCTTTTTAAAAACAAGTGTGTTATTAAATACAGATAATTTTTTAACTTCTGAACACAGAGAAGCAAGTAATGAGATGAAAAAAATGTTCTATGGAGTGGATACTATTGATTTAAATGAAGGCTCAGGAGTGAAATTTGCAAGTTGTCAATTAAATGAAATTATAAGTAAATTATATGTAAACAAATATTTTGATAAAAATTCTAAAGATGATGTAGAAAATATGGCAAAAGAAATAATAAAAAATTTTGAGAATAGATTACAAAGCATTTCATGGATGAGTAAATCAACAAAAGATGAAGCACTTAATAAATTAGAAAATATTAATGTGAAAATAGGTTATCCTGAGGAATGGAATGATTATAGTGATATAAAAGTAAATTCTTATGAGGAAGGTGGTTCCTTAATTGAAAATATAATAAATGTTTATGTATCACAAAGCAAAAAGCAATTTTCCAAATTAAATCAACCAGTTAACAAAAATGAATGGAATATGGGAGCTTGTACGGTAAACGCATATTATAATGCATTAAACAATGAAATTGTGTTTCCGGCAGGAATATTGCAAGCACCATTCTATGACAAAAATGCAAGTAAGGAAAAAAATCTTGGGGGAATTGGAGTTATTATTGGTCATGAGCTTACACATGCATTTGATAACACAGGAGCTCAATTTGATGAAACTGGTAAGTTAAAAAATTGGTGGAGCGCTAATGATTATAAAGAATTTACTAGCAGAAGTAAAAAAGTAGTAGATTATTATTCTAATATAGAGATAAGTGATGGAAATTTTATAAATGGATTTTTGACTGTTGGAGAAAACATAAGCGATTTAGGAGGAATAGCTTGCGTTTTAGACATTACTAAAAAAATAGAAAATCCTAATTTGAAAGATTTATTTGAAAATTATGCAATAATTTGGAGAGAAATTTCAACCAAAGAATTGAAAGAATATTTATTAAATAATGACCCTCATGCTCCTAAAAAGGTTAGAGTGAATGTAGTTTTGTCACAATTTGAAGAGTTTCATAAAACTTATGCAATAAAAGAAAATGATAAAATGTATGTAAGGCCAGAAGATAGAGTAGCAATATGGTAATATTTAAGTAGACGTAATACTATAGTATAATCAAGTGAATTTGAAATTTTTAACATTTCACCACAAATGAGAGCAATAGAGAGGAATCTTTGTTACTCTTAATTTTTGTATTTAAGGATGTTTTAAGCTTATTTTGAATTTAAAGAAGTCATTGATATTTTTATCAATGGCTCCTTTGAATTTTAATTCCCCAATTCTTTCCAATGATCATAGGCTTCATTTAATTCAGCAAAAGAACTTGATTTATCCTTTGCCATGATTGTACCTCGAAGACGAGCTATATTTGTGCTAAAAGAATTTATTTCATCTCTTTCTGAACTAAACTGAACTCTTTTTACTATTTTTTCCCATGTAGTTGATAATGTCTCTGTTTTATTATTAGCATCTTCCCAATTTTCTGAATCTATGTCCTGGATGATTGACTGTATTGATTCAGGGATATTATCATCTTTTCCTAGAGATCCTTTTAAAATACTACTACTAAGCATAATTAATATAAAAAGAGCTAATGTTACTATAGGTATAGTTATAACAAAAAATTTCCTCATGATATTTTTCCTCCTTAGGCGTATGAAATAAAATAACAAGTCAAGGATGCGATGTATATTTTGCGTCAGACAAGGAGGTATGTTTGCCTCATAGCGGGATATTAGGTGAACATACCAACGAAGTATGACATAAAGTGAAACTTTTCATGTAGAATTTTATATTCCACATGAATTTAGTTGAACTTATACCCACACGGGGCACCGCGTAATCACAAGGGTCACCAATGTACCCTCAAGGGGTAAATATAACCACAAGAGTCTAATGTACCCATAAGGAGACCTAGTCTCAGGTTGCTAGACATCAGACAAAATAGAATAGCATACTGACTGTTATTTTTTGAATATGACTTAATATGGTCCTTTAAAATCACCAATGTCAGTTATTTTTATAATATGATCATCATACTTATCTACATACAAAGAACCAGAAGGAGTTAATGTTGCAAGAAATACTTCTGAAATATGCTTAATTCCCTGAATCTTTAGTTCATGCATAATCCATTTTTTAGTTTTGTTAAGTTGTTTTAGATTTTGATCTATAAGGACTCCATCATAAATTAGTTCTGTACTTATACCAGTTGGTGATTTAGTAATATTCATATCTTGAGCTGTTAAAGGTTCATATTCTGGCTTTTTAAGTACGGATAACTGACCATTTGGTTCAATGATTGCAAAATCCACCTGTGACAAGTCAAACACATCTTTATTTCTTAGTAACGCCATAATATCAGATACTTTGTACTTCATTTGTCTCAACGCATTTTCCATTATTTTACCATTCATTATGATAATTGTAGGCTCTCCATCTATATATTTTGAAGCATATCTCCATTTTAAAGTGATAAATTCCATTATATATCCGAGGAGAGCCCAAGCGAAAAGACCTACAAAATGAGGCCAAGCTCTACTAGATAAGTCTGTAGTAAGACTTGCAGCAATAGATCCAATTGTTATTCCGAGCACATAATCGAAAAAACTTAATTGGCTTATTTGCTGTTTACCTAAGATTTTCGCAAAAATAAGTAAAGAAAAGAATCCGATAATAGAACGCACAAAAACTACTAATCCTTCATTCAATTTTATTAATACCTCCTAATCTTAAATAAGGCACATATGAAAAAATAGACTAGAACACTGATTTGTTATTTTTTAAATATGCCTAATATAGTTATTATTTAACTTAAAATAAATTTTATACTCATATAGAGGTTATTAAAATAAAGTTTTCGATTGGCCAATATTATGGTATTATATTTTAAGAAGAAATTTCAAGAATATGAATAAAAATTGAATTTTTATAATTATATTAGGCGAAGAATTAAATGTTAGATGAAAAGGTTAATAATTAATGTCGATTAATATATATATATTAAGAGGGGGACAAACATGGATATATTTTTAATTATAGGTCTTATTGGAGCTTTTGTAGTTGTAGTTGCAGCAATGCTTCTAAAAGGTGCGAGTATTTCTATACTACTAAGCGGTGAAGCAATAATGGTAATTATTGTTGGTACTGTAATTGCTTTGATAAATTCTTTTCCAAGAGGGGAGTTTCTTAAAATTCCTAAAATTTTTGGTGTTCTTTTTAGTGATAAGAATAAACAAGATCCTAGTGAAGTTATAACACAGATTGTGGAAATGGCTCAAACAACTAGAAGAGATGGATTGTTATCCCTTGAAGGCACTATACAAGGTCTAGAAAGTAAATTCATGAAAAAAGGATTAGAGATGGTGGTCGATGGTTTAGAGCCAGACCTTATAAGAGAAGTATTAGAAATAGAAATTAATAGTATGGAAGAGAGACATCGTCTTGGTGCTGCAGCCTTTTCAACAGCAGGGGGTACAGCTCCAACTCTTGGAGTTTTAGGAGCTGTTATTGGACTAATTGGTGCTCTTGGAAATCTTAATGATATTGCAAAACTTGGAGAAAGTATATGTTCCGCTTTTGTTGCAACTGTTTATGGTATTTTTACTGGATATTTAATTTGGCATCCATTTTCAAATAGATTAAAAAGAAAATCTCTAGAAGAAGTAAATAATATGAATATTATGCTTGAAGGAATCTTAGCTATTCAAGCAGGAAATAATCCCAAAAGTATTGAAAGAAAGTTAGTTGGTATGTTAGAACCAAAACAAAGAATTAAATTTGAAGAAAGCGATAATGAAAATTAATTTAAAGGAGTAGAGTGATGAGTAAGAAAAAACAACATCATGAAGAACATGTTGATGAAGCATGGCTTCTTCCATATTCAGATATGTTAACACTCCTATTAGCACTATTTATTGTTATGTTTGCGATGGGACAAACAGATAAACAAAAACTTCAATCCATGAGTCAACAATTTAATATTATTTTTGCAGGTGGTAAAGGAGTGATGCAGAACGATGGGCAATCATCTATCTCTATGCCTAGCAATACTGAAATTGAAGATGCAAAGATGAGTGAAATAAAGAAAACATTAGAAGATGAAATTAGTGAAGAAGGTTATTCTGATAAGGTAAAGGTTGATGTTAATAGTGATGGACTAGAAATTTCAATACAAGATGTTGTACTTTTTAATACAGGTGAGGCAGATGTCAAAAACAATTTATCACCATTACTATTACAAATTTCAAATATGATTAAAGGTTTAGATAATGAAATTAAAGTTGTAGGTTATACTGACAATGTACCTATTAAGAATGACAAATTTCAATCTAATTGGGAGTTAAGCTCAATGCGTGCTATAAATGTAATGAATTTTATGGTTGATCTAGGGAAAATTCAGGCAGATAAAGTATCAATTCAAGCGTATGGTGAATATAAACCTAAATTTGATAATACTACAGAGCAAGGTAGAGCTAAAAATAGAAGAGTAGAAATTGTTGTAGTTCGACAGTATCCAGTAGATGCACAAGAAAAGTCAAATTAATAAGAATAATTAGGAAATATATAATAAAATAGAGAGTTAAGGTATCTTTGACAAATAATCAAAGATGCTTAAGTATAATAAAGAGCATTCAATTAAAGTGGAGTGCACCTCGTTTATTAAATAGGGTGCATTCCACTTTAATTGGGTGTTTTTCTTTTTAATCTATATAAACATTAGGCACAATCAAATAAATAACAAGTCCATTTGCCAGCCTATTTTCCATCATGCTGCGTCGGCAAATTGACCTAATAGGCCCGCTATGAGGGCAATTCGTCTCCTTGCCTGATGAAAAATATTCATGGCAACTTTGGACCTGTTATTTATTTTCATGTGCCTTAGTAAAAAACATTTATAATATGACGAACTGCTGTCAGGTTATAATTTGCATAAGAAAGAATAAATCTTGGATTATATATATATACATAATATAAGTAGGAAATAATAAATTGCCTAACTGAGAATAAGCCTAAGTTGTTTGGGGGATTTAATATGATAAATATTTTATCAAAGATATTATTTTTAGAAGGGATTTTTTTTATAATTCTCTTTTTTTATTCATTATTAAAGCAAAAGAATAGATTTGCAGTAATATTTTCTATAATGTGCTTATCTATAGCAGTTTATGTTATAGGTTATGGATTTGAGCTACGTTCACATAATATTGATCAAATAAAGTTCTTTTTAAAGACAGAGTATTTTGGACTAGTATTTATGATTACATTTGGTATGATATTTTCATATAAATTTCATTTTAACAAGAATCCTTCTCTAAAATTAAGTATAGTTTTTCTATTTATTCCAATGCTAACACTTTTTTTTAGCTCGACAAATGAGTTTCATCACTTATTTTATGCTAATGTATCAGCAATTCAATATGAGGACGGCATTCTTGTTAATATTAAAAAGGGACCATGGTATTTTGTAAATATAATTTATTCATATATAGTTCTAATACTTGGGGCAATTGTTTTTTATTGTTCATGGAGATTTTCTCAGTATAAATTAAAAACACAAGCTTTTTGGCTGTTTTTTGGTTCTATTTGTCCTGGATTTGTAAATATTCCCTATATTGCAGGATTTTCACCTTTGCAAATAGATTTTACACCTTTTGGATTTGGTATGTTAGCAATATCATATTCAATTGCTATATTTTGCTATGATTTTTTAGAAATTAAAGAAATAATAAGTAGCTTTACATTTTCAAATATAAGTGAAGGCATCATTATTATAGATGATAGTAATAGATTAATTGATTTTAATACTGCGGCTCAGAGAATATTTAATTCTCTTGATATGAGACGTATAGGGATAGATTTTTCTTATTTCTGGAATAATAAAAAAATAATAAAAGAAGAAAAAAATAGATTTGAAATTGAAATTATAAAAGATAATAAGAAAAAGTATTATGAATTCCGAACTACTGATTTGAAAGAAAAGACAGAATTACTTGGATATGTTTATTTTATTCAAGATATAACAAACCAAAAGGAAATGATACAAGAACTTAATAATATGGCAAATTATGATTATCTAACTCAAGTATATAACAGAAGACGACTTATGGAAGAAGCAGAAAAAGAATTGGTTAGAGCAAAAACATATGGGAGTTATATTTCAGTTTTGATGATAGATATTGATCATTTTAAGAAGATTAATGATAAATATGGACATTTAGCAGGGGATAAGGTTATAAAGATGGTAATAAAAGCGTGTAAAGATAATTTACGTATACCTGATGTAATAGGAAGATATGGTGGTGAGGAGTTTATAATAATATTACCTAACACTGATAAAAAAAATGCAACAAATATTGCAGAGTATATCAGGGAATATGTACATGATTTAAAAATAGAATTTAATGAAGAAAAAATAATGGTGACAGTGAGTATAGGCGTAGTATGTGCTATAATTAAAAATGATACCATTAGTATTGAAAAGATGATATATGAAGCTGATAAAGGATTATATTACGCGAAAAATCATGGGAGAAATCAAATGTGTGCATGTGAATTATAATTGTTAGGAGACTTTAAAGTGATTATAGGAATTGCTCAAATTAATATAACTTGGGAAGATAGTAAGGAAAATATGAAAAAGGTTGAAGACTTTATTAAGAAGGCTTCAAAAAATAAAGTGGAATTAATTTTATTTCCTGAGATGACATTAACAGGATTTACAATGAATATTCATAAGCTCTTATTGTCTGAAGAGGAAATAATAAGTTGGATTAAGAAAGTAGCTATAAATAACAATATCAATATAGGTCTTGGATTTGCAATAAAAGTTGATGAAAAAGGCAAAAATAAGTATGCTATTGTTTCTAAAGAGGGAAAAGTTTTAGCTATGTATACTAAGATACATCCATTTTCTTATAGCGGAGAAGATAATAAATATTATAGTGGATATGAAATATGCATTTGTAAAATAAATGAGTTTCAAATAACTCCTTTTATCTGCTATGATTTAAGGTTTCCAGAGATATTTCAAATAGCATCTAAAGAAGCAAAAATAATAACTGTGGCGGCAAATTGGCCTAAATCAAGAGAACACCATTGGATAACATTATTAAAAGCAAGAGCTATAGAAAATCAATGTTATGTTATAGGTATAAATAGAGTGGGATTAGGGGATGGCTTGCAGTATAATGGAGCATCAATTTTTGTAAGCCCGAGTGGAGAAATTTTAAATGGAATAAATTCTGAAGAAACGCTGATTATAAGAAATTTAGAAATAGAAAAAATTAGAGAAATTAAAAATAGGTTTGATATAAAGAAGGATAGAAGAGAAGAATTATATAAGGCACAATCAAAAAAATAACAAGTCCATTTGCCAGCCTATTTTCCATCATGCTGCGTCGGCAAATTGACCTAATAGGCGCGCTATGAGGGCAATCCGTCTCCTTGCCTGATGAAAAATATTCATGGCAACTTTGGACTTGTTATTTATTTTCATGTGCCTAAATTAGAAAGTCTGAAGGAAAAGTGACAGTCTAAATATTGCATTTGGGCTGTCATTTTTCGCTATAAGGCACAATCAAAAAAATAACAAGTCCATTTGCCAGCCTATTTTCCATCATGCTGCGTCAGCAAATTGACCTAATAGGCCCGCTATGATGGCAATTCGTCTCCTTGCCTGATGAAAAATATTCATGGCAACTTTGGACCTGCTATTTATTTTCATGTGCCTAACTTTGAGTTTTCGTTCTTATTGAACATTTTAAATTGATAAAATGCAAATATGATATAATATTATTAAAATTTAGAATAAGGCATGTAGAAAAAACATATTAAAGTAGCTATTTTTTATATGCTTAAGTAAGGAGATGGCGGGTAAAGAGATGATAAACGATTTTCAACAAGAAATTAGGGATAGAAAATTGGCGCTAAAAGAAGATATAAAGAGAAATGGCGGAAATTGTGCAAGGATACTTCTTATATTAGGGATATCAGTATATGTAATAGGGTTTGCAATTATATTAGGCATTAAAATTAGGGGGAGAATTCTAGGAATAGATACAGCTAGTACTCCTAAAACGAATGCTATTTTAGGAATTTCAGGGGATGCATATAATTTTTTGTTAGGATACCTTCCATGCATAATTGGCGACATTATAGCAATTATTATAGCAATGAAGACTACAAAGATAAAAATTAAAGAAGATATATTTAGCAGAAATAAATCACCTAAAATGTTTATATTATTAGGTACAATTTCTTGTATAGGAACAGGAATGATTTCAAGTATAATATATGCAATATATTCAACGATTTTGAAGGTTCAAGGCATAACAATTCCAGAGCCGAATCTTAGTTTTCCTGCACAAAGAGTATATTTAATATTATTTTTAATATATGCATGTTTCCTAGGACCTATATTAGAAGAAATTATATTTAGAGGATTCATACTTAAGAGCATGCAAAAGTATGGAAATTTAACAGCAATTATTGTATCTTCGATTTTATTTTCTATGTTTCATTTAAATTTAGTTCAATTTGTTAATCCTGTACTAATGGGAATTGTTTTAGCATTTATTGCAATTAAATCTAAGTCTATTGTGCCATCAATAATAGCACACATATTCAATAACTCAATAGCTTTTATAGAATTAGGAATATCATTACTAAAAATGCCATTGGTAGAATTTATATTTAGTATTACATATTTTTTATTTGGAGTTTTAGCGCTTATATTATTTGTTGTTAAATATGGAAAAGATTTTATTGAAGCAATAAAGGAAAATACAAGAATATTAAAAACTTATGAAAAAGTTAGGTATGCTTTTAGTGGAAAATGGGCATTAACATATATAGCTTTTTATTTAATATTCGTAGTTGGGAGTATTATTTTAACTAATGTAATAAAGAAGTAATATATTTCAATATAGATAATATATGTTTTATGTTAAATCTTATATATGTTTTATGTTAAATCTTATGTATTGACACTATAAAGAGAGGTGTTATAATTTAAGCATCAATTGAAGGGGGATTAATATGATGAATAAGATATTATTATCAATAATAGAGAATTTAAATGACGAACTTATATGTGTATATCGTAAATTACATGAAAATCCTGAATTACCTAATGAAGAATTTGAAACAACAAAGTTAATAAAAAAATTATTAAAAAAAGTAGATATAGAAGTACTTGACTTACCACTAGAAACAGGACTTGTAGCTCAAATAAAGGGAAATCCTAACGGTCCAGTTGTTGCTATTAGATGTGATATAGATGCATTACCGATTCAAGAAGAGACAAGCTTACTTTATAAGTCTAAAATTAATGGTAAGATGCATGCATGTGGACATGATTTTCATACAGCAGCAATTTTAGGAGCAGCTTATTTAGTTAAAAGGCATCAAGCATCTTTAATAGGCACAGTAAAATTTATATTTCAACCTGGAGAAGAAAGTGCAGATGGGGCTAAGAAAATTTTGGCAACAGGTGTTTTAGATGATGTAGATGCAATTTTTGGAGTACATAATGTTTCAGATGCAGAAGTTGGAATTATGGGAATAAAAACTGGGGCTATGACTGCAGCTGTTGATAGATTTGAAATTAAAATCAAAGGAGTTGGAAGTCATGCAGCTAAACCAGAAAGGGGAATAGATCCAATAATAATTGCAAGCAATATAGTTACATCTCTTCAAACAATTATTAGCCGTAATATAGGTGTAACAGAAAAAGCACTTTTAAGTGTAACTCATATAGAGGGAGGAAACACGTGGAACGTAATTCCTGAATATGCATATCTTGAAGGAACAGTTAGAACATTAGATGAAAGCATACGTGAATTAATAGCTAAGAGAGTGAATGAAATAATAACTGGAATAGCACAATCTTTTGGCGGAAGTGCAGAACTTATTTGGCATTTAGGATCACCAGCAACTAATAATACTGAGGAGTGGGTTGAATTTGGTACTAAACTGGGAAAGCGGGCAGGCTATAATGTTAAGCGAATCTCCATGGGATTAGAAGGAGAGGATTTTGCATATTATCAAAAGAAGATACCAGGTGCATTTATTATTATAGGAACAGGACTGTCTTTTGCACACCATCATCCAGAGTATCAAGTAGATGAAAAGGCAATTTTAAATTGTTCGAAATATTTTGCTCATTTGGCAGAAGGTGCATTGAAAGAAATATTAGAAAAAAATTATACACAGATAAAAGAAGCACGAAGTGCAACCAAGAACATTTCACAGATAAAAGAAGCACGAAGTGCAACCAAGATTATTTAATTATAAAAAAAGCACAATCAAGAACCTTATAAGTGCAAATAAGAACTTATAAAATAGAGAAATCCTGTAAGGATTCCATCTGCAATTGTCAATTGAAAAAGAGGTAAGTGAAAATGAATACTAAAATGATTTTATCAATTTTTAGCGTATTAGGTTTATACATGAGCCTTTGTTATTATATTGGATTAAAATTGAAAAAAGTATTATGTTGATTTACAATTTTCAGGGCATACACATAAGGGGCAGATTTTTCCCGATAATCTTGTTACAAAGTATTTAAGGTATATTCAAAAAAATAACAAGTCAATATGCTAGTCTATTCCGTGTCATGAGGAAGCCCGACTCGTATACATTCGCTGAGTAAGTGATTCACACAAAATCATTTTTTAATGAGGTTAACGCCCTTTGGTTGTTAACTAAGTTCGAGGAACCAAATATAAAATTTGGACTCTTACTTATCTACTCATCAGCATGTTCACCTAATAGCCTGCTATGAGGTAAACATACTTCCTCGTCTGATGCAAAATATACATAGCATTTTTGACTTGTTATTTTATTTCATATGCCTAAGCGAAGACGATTATGGATATTTAAAAAAAGATGATTTCAATTTAATTGTAAGTTAGGATTATGGAACATGAGGGCTATCAATGAGAATTGGAAGTAAAAGTGAGATTGTGAATATTAAAGTTAATTTTAATATTCTTTAATAACAGGATTAACTTTAATATTACTTCACATAAAAAATAAATGTGAAATTTCAAGAGATTTAAACCTACATTAGATACTAGAAATTACATTATAACTTTGTTTAGATAATCATTGTAAGTCACATGGCAATTACTAGATTTTTCTCAACTATTGGGGAAATGTGTTAAATTTTTAGCATTATATCTACAATTTCCGATTTTTGATGTACAATTATTTTATGTGACTTTGAAGGGAGAAAGTATGATATGGAGTACAATATGTTCAAATTATTAGTGGATAGTATTCCACAATCTATATGGATAAAAGATCTTGACTTGAGATTTATATATGTAAATGAAGAATATGAAAATATATATAAGGGTAGAAATAAGGAATTTATTGGGCGGAATGATGCAGAAATATTTGATGGAGCAGTAAATGAGGAATGTTATAGATATTGTAATAAAGTTATAAATACACTAGAGCCATTAACAGAAGACGTGTATTTAGATGGGAAGCATAGAAAAGTTACTATATTTCCATTGATTAATGAGAATGGACAAATAACTGCTATAGCTGGTATATATGCAAATTTAAATATTATAAATGAAAAAGACAAAATTATAGAAGAACAAGAAAATATATTAAAGGTAGTAATGGAAACATTACCAGGGATGGTTTTTTATAAAGATAAAGATGGTAAGTATGTTTATGTAAATAAGGAATTTGATAAGTTTTATAATCGAAAAGGTTTAGATCAAGTGGTAGGCAAGACAAATTTTGATATACATACTTCAGAAGAGTTAGCAATCAAATATACAAAAGAAGATAATGACGTTATAGAAAATAAGCAGAGTATAAAGGCTGAAACAATACTTCGGGCAGCGGACGGGAAAGAGATATATACTGCAGCTGTAAAAGTACCTGTAATAGATAGCAATAATGAAGCTGCTGGTGTAGTGGGACTTATTTTAGATGTTACTGAAAAGAAGGAAGCAGAAGAAAAATTAAAGCGCTTAAGCTTTACAGATATTTTAACTGACTTATATAATAGAACGTATTTTGAAAAAAAGGCAAAGGAATTTTTATCAAAAGAATATCTTCCAGTAGGAGTGATAATGGGAGATGCAAATGGCTTGAAATTAGTAAATGATACATTAGGGCATAGTAAAGGGGATGAATTGTTAAAACTTATAGCACAGATGCTTAGAGATGTTTGCAATGAAGGACAGTTAATATTTAGAACCGGCGGGGATGAATTTGTAATTTTAATTCCCAATAGTACTGACTATGAGTGTGAAAATATTATTAAAAAAATATTTAAGCAGTGTAAGAATTATAAGCATGACTTAATTGATGTAAGTATATCTTTGGGTACATCTATAACTAATAGCTTAGATAAGAGTGTATATGATGCTTTACAAGAAGCAGAGGACAAGGTATATAGGCAAAAATTGCTACAAAAAAATAGTTTTAACAGTTCAATGATGTATTCATTGCAAATAGGACTTCAAACTAAGAGTTTAGAAACAGAAGAACATACAGAAAGAGTTTTGAAACATTCTTTGATTATTGGGGAAGGGTTATCACTTCCAATGTCTGTAATGGATGAACTTACAATAGTTGCAAAACTTCATGATATAGGAAAAATAGGTATAAGTGAAGAGCTATTACTTAAAGCAGGGAATTTAACTAATGATGAATTTGAAATAGTTAAAACTCATACAGAAAAGGGATATAGAATTATAAAGGCATCTAATCAATTAGATACTGTTGCTAAAGGTGTCTTGACACACCATGAAAGATGGGATGGAAAGGGGTACCCTCTTAAATTAAGTGGAGAAAGTATACCATTAATAGCTAGAATTGTTAGTATTGCAGATGCCTATGATGCTATGACTAATAATAGTATTTATAAAAAAACTTTGAGCAAAAAAGATGCTATTAAAGAGTTGCAAAGGTGTGCAGGAAAGCAATTTGATCCTGATATAGTTAGAGTATTTGTAGAATATTTAAAAGAAACTCAATTAGGGGATTAAATACAATAAGAGCTTCAAAAAAGTTTATAATAGTAAATTAGTACGGTGTGAAATTAATTAAATGTAATTAAAGTCATGCCTTTTAAATTTTCAATATATACCAAAAGTGATAACTACAGCTATGCGTAGATCTACCGAGATTAGATATATAATCATATGTGGAAAAATATACAAAAAGATAATATTTTAAATAAATTCCATTGACACTGGTTTACTGAGGAGATTTGATGAAGTTTGGATATCTATATTGACAAAATAATTTATTGAGATATAATAATATCAAATAGCACCCCCCCGGTGGGGAAGGGAGAAAAATATGAGTGAAGAGAGAAGAAAAGCAGTACAATCTTTAAAGACAGCAAAGGGACAAATTGAAGGAATAATAAAAATGATTGAAGATGATAGATATTGTATAGATGTTGCAAATCAGTTACTAGCAGTGCAATCTTTAATAAAGAAAGCTGACTTAATGATTTTACAAGGACATTTACGCAATTGCGTAAAAGAAGCTTGTCTTAGCAATAACCCTGATGAAAAAATAGAAGAGTTTAATAAAGTTTTGGAAAAATTACTTTCTAAATAAAAATTTTAATGCACGAGGCACAGATTATAAGTAAAGAGGTGAATTATGAATAAAAAAGCATTTAAAATTGAAGGAATGACATGTTCTGCATGTGCAAATAGAGTTGAAAGATTTGTTAAAAAATTAGATGGAGTAAATAATGCAAATGTTAATTTTGCTACGGAAACTCTAAATGTTGAATTTGATGAAACAAAGTTAAATAATGAAAATATTGAATCTGTAGTAGTAAAGGCAGGGTATGGTGTTAATAAAAATTTAAAGACTTACACTTTTAAGGTTGAAGGAATGACATGTTCTGCATGTGTAAATAGAGTTGAGAGAGTTACCAAGAAGCTTGATGGAGTTCAAAGTTCTGTAGTCAATTTTGCAACTGAAAAGCTTACTGTAAATATAGATGAAGATGAAATTGGTTATGGTGAAATTAAAGCTGCTGTAGATAAAGCTGGATACAAATTAGTTAAAGAAGAAGAAATAGCAGAAGGAAAGAAAAAATTAGAAGCAAGTAAAGTATTATTAATTAGGTTCATAGTATCTTTAATTTTTGCAGTTCCACTGTTAATAATAACTATGGGACATATGCTAGGAATGCCACTTCCAAATGTAATTACTCCTATGATGAACCCATTAAATTTTGCGATTATTCAAGTAGTATTGACATTGCCTGTAATGATAATGGGATACAAGTTTTATACTGTTGGTATAAAAAATCTATTTAAATTAAGTCCAAATATGGATTCGTTAATTGCTATAAGTACACTCGCAGCATTTATATATGGTTTATTTAGTATTTATAAGATAGATTCGGGTGAAACAGAATATGCAATGCATTTATATTTTGAATCAGCAGCAGTTATTTTAACTTTAATAACTCTTGGAAAATATTTAGAAGCAATTTCAAAAGGTAAGACATCACAAGCAATTAAAGCATTGATGGGATTAGCACCTAAGACTGCAACTGTTGTGAGAAACAATAGTGAAATAGTCGTTCCAGTAGAAGAAGTAATAGTTGGAGACATAGTTTTAGTTAAACCAGGAGATAAGTTGCCTGTAGATGGAGAAGTTATTGAGGGAAGCACAGCAATTGACGAATCAATGCTCACTGGTGAAAGCATTCCTGTGGAAAAGAGCATAGGAAGTAATGTAATAGGCGCGAGTATTAATAAAACAGGATTCATTAAATACAAAGCTACAAAAGTTGGAATGGATACTGTACTTGCTCAAATTGTTAAATTAGTTGAAGATGCACAAGGTTCAAAGGCACCAATAGCAAAGCTTGCAGATGTTATTTCAGCTTATTTTGTACCGACAGTAATTGTTTTATCCATAATAGCAACTATAGGATGGTTACTAGCTGGAGAAACTCCAGTATTTGCACTAACAATATTTATTGCAGTACTTGTAATAGCATGCCCATGTGCACTAGGTCTTGCAACTCCAACGGCAATAATGGTTGGAACAGGTAAGGGTGCTGAAAATGGTGTATTGATAAAAGGTGGAGAAGCCTTAGAAACAACACATCAAATAAAGACTATTGTATTTGATAAAACAGGTACAATTACAGAAGGTAGACCCGTTGTTACAGATATTATAACTAATGGAATTTCAGAAAATGAAATATTAGCATTAGCAGCAAGTGCTGAAAAGGGATCAGAACATCCATTAGGTGAAGCTATAGTAAGAGGAGCAGAAGAAAAAAATCTAGAATTTAAATCAATAGAAGAATTTAATGCAATTCCGGGGCTAGGAATAGAAGTAAAAATAGATGGTAAAACTATTTTAATTGGGAATAAAAAATTAATAGATGAAAAAAGTATAGATATTGATGTTTTATCAAAGGACTGTGATAAATTAGCAAGTGAAGGAAAAACACCTATGTACATTGCAATTGATGGAATTCTAAGAGGTATAATAGCTGTCGCAGATACGGTTAAATCAAGTAGTAAAAGTGCCATAGAATCTCTTCATAAAATGGGTATAAAGGTTGCTATGATTACTGGTGATAATAAGAAAACTGCAGATGCTATAGCTAAACAAGTAGGAATTGACATAGTGTTAGCAGAAATTTTACCAGAAGATAAAGCAAATGAAGTAAAAAAACTTCAAGGAGAAAATCAAAAAGTGGCTATGGTTGGAGATGGAATAAATGATGCTCCAGCATTAGTACAAGCTGATGTTGGAATTGCAATAGGTTCAGGAACTGATGTTGCAATTGAATCTGCTGATATAGTTCTTATGAGAAGTGATTTGATGGATGTTACAACTGCAATTAAATTAAGCAAAGCAACCATTAAAAATATAAAACAAAATTTATTCTGGGCATTTGGATATAACGTACTTGGAATTCCAGTTGCAATGGGTGTTCTTCATATGTTTGGAGGGCCATTATTAAATCCAATGATAGCAGCGGCAGCAATGAGTTTAAGCTCAGTGTCAGTACTTACAAATGCATTAAGACTTAGAAAATTCAAAGCTTAATCAATAATTATGAATTGTACATTAATTAAGCATTGTGCCTAAAAGAAAGATGGAGGTAAAAATATGAAAAAGAAAATATTAATTGAAGGAATGAAATGTGAACATTGTGTAGGTCATGTAAAGGAAGCTTTAGAAGGATTGGACAAAGTAACTTCAGTAGATGTCAGTCTTGAAGATAATTGTGCAATAGTTGAAACTACGAATAGTAATGAAGAACTAAAGGAAGTAATTGAAGAAGAAGGTTATGATGTAGTTAAGATAGAGGAATAGACGAAAATATTTTAAACTCCACTAAGATTTAAATAAAATCCTAGTGGGGTTTTTTTGATGAAATAAAACAAAAATATATTTACTTTTTATTGTAAAATATCAAATTAAAAAATATTTACAAAATATACGTTAAATGATATAATTTATTCACAAATTATAATATTGGCAATGTGGTCATTGTATTTTTAGTGAATCATTACTACGATGTAGGATAAAAAAATTTACATCAATCAGTAGGAAAAATGATGAAGAAAAATACAATGACCTTTTTTATAAAAAAATAGTTTGGTAATGGGATGGATCTTTATGAAAAATTAAAAAATAAGATTATATAAATCTATAGATGCAATGTTTAAAGCTATAGAAGATGTAGATTATAATTCTAACAATATTCAATCTATGGCTGGATATGGAGAAGCAAATATACAAGTATTAACAAGTTCTATAAATAAAGTAATGAATTCTTCAGAAGATTTTACTTATAGTTTCTCTAGATTTAGTCAAAGTATATATCAAATAAATGAAATAACTAATATTATAAATGGAAATAAAGTAGATAGCTCAATGCTTACAAATCTTGAGTTAATTGCAGCAAAATAGTTTAACTATAATTGGTATATAAAAGAGGTATTAAACTTTGTACAAAGGAGATAATGCATGGGGAAAGAAAATAGTAATTTAATAGACAATAACGTATATACTGATGCTTATATTGATTTGACAACAGGTTTAAAAAATAAAAATTACATAGATTATAAGCTTAATGAAGTAATACTGGGTAATGGAAATGGTAATTATTCAATTTTACTTATAGATTTAGATGACTTTAAAAAAATGAATCATGTTTTTGGCTATGAATTTGGTAATAAAGTATTAAATGAAGTAGGCAAAATTTTATCAAATACTTGTAAGAACAAAGCTATAGTTACATATTCTGGTTCTAATAGATTTATAATAATTAATTTTAAAAAAGAAAGTCTTGATGAGTATTCAGAGAAAATCCTAAATACTTTAAGAAATACACGGATAATAGAAGATATTAAAGTGAATTTAACAGCTAGTATTGGAATTTATGTAAATACAAACGGTGAAAATGTATTTAATGCAATTCAAAATGCTGATATAGCTTTAAACTATTCAAAAAAACAAGGAAAAGATTGTTTTAGTATCTTTAATGGTTCAATGAAAGATACTATATTTAGAGAATTAAGAATACAAAAGAAGCTTAAGAAAGCTATTAAAAATGATTTTTTGGAAGTGTACTATCAACCTAAAATTAATTTAAAAGATGGAAAACTTATAGGAGTTGAGGCACTGCTAAGGTGGAAGGATGATGAGTTTGGAACTATTTCACCTGGTGAATTTATACCTGTTGCTGAGGAAACAGGCATTATTATAGAACTTGGAAGGTATGTACTTAAAAAGGTTTGTATGCAAATAAAAACTTGGGAGGCAAGTAGAGTTAATTATATCAATGTTGCAGTGAATGTATCAGTAAAACAATTTAAAGATACATCATTGTCAGAATACATAGAAAATCTTTTAAAAGAGTATGGGGTGTCACCAAGTGTATTAGAACTGGAAATCACAGAAAGTGCTATTATTGAAAATATTAAATGTGCGGATAAAATGCTTAATGAATTTATAAAAAAAGATATTAAAATAGCCATAGATGATTTTGGGACAGGTTATTCCTCGTATAACAATCTAAGTGACCTTAATTTCAATACACTTAAAATTGATAAAAGCTTTATTGATTTTATCAATTGTGATTTAAGAAAAGATCTTATAATAAAGAACATCATAGATCTAGCCAATATTTTAGATATGAAGGTAGTGGCAGAAGGGGTTGAACAAGAACATCAGATAAAGACATTAAAAGAATATGGATGCGACATAATTCAAGGATATTATTATAGTAAACCACTTTCTGTAGTGGATTTTGAAAAATATATTATAAAAAATGAAGGTAGAGATAAAATGAACAAGTAGCAGAGCATGCTAATTTAGATAACATAGCTCAATTCGATAAAGTTAGATACAAAATAATAATTTATACAGCTATAGCATTTTTAGTTATATTATATAAGTTGACATTAATAAACCTAAACCCTAAAAATATAATCCATATAAGCATGACCTTTATTTCTATTTTGGTATATATTAAAAGTATAAGTGGAATTCTAAATTTGTAAAGGAGATAACATGGAGAGTATTCAAAGTAAGTTAACAAAAGTTCTATTGCGGATTATTAAACTAAATAAAATGTGGAAATTAACTGGTGATGAGTTAAGAGATAGTATAGAGAAAAGGCAATTATCAGAAAGTCATGAACCACCTAAAAGAATTCAAAATAGATTTAATGTTATCAAAAATAATATGAATGGTCATTGTTATTATGTAATGAAGCCACTAAGAAATGTAGCACAAAAGCATATTCTTTTTCTTCATGGAGGAGGATATGTATATGAAATTAATAGCATGCATTGGGAATTTTTAAGAAAGCTATCAGATGCTTTGAGATGTACAATAACTATTCCTATTTATCCTTTAGCGCCCAAACATAAACATCAAGAAGTTTTTCATATGATTGTTCCAATATATCAGCAAATTATTTCAGATGTAAAACCTAAAGATATAGTAATCATCGGAGATTCAGCAGGTGGGGGAATGAGTCTTGCTTTAGCAGAGGTTTTGAAAGAAAAAGACTTACCACAACCTGGGAATATAATTCTCATATCACCAGCTTTAGATATGTCACTCAGTAATACTGAAATACATGGAGTAGAGAAAGTTGACCCAATGTTAGCAGTACCTTCGTTAATTGATATTGGCAAATGGTGTGGAGGAGAAAAAGGTTCAAAACACTACTTGGTTAGCCCTATTTACGGTAACTTTGAAGGACTTGGTAAAATTAGTTTATTTACAGGAACTAATGATATATTATATCCCGATGCCAAGCAATTTAAAATGATAGCAGACGAAAAAGGTATAAAGATAAACTATTATGAATATCCTTCCATGATACATATTTGGCCTTTGTTTTTCTTTCCTGAATCAAAGAAAGCAAGGGAACAAATTATTGGAATTATAAGAACATCATAATTTAAAATATTTTGCAATCTAGATACCCAAGTATCAAATTACCTATACTTTGAATGTATATCCTAAATTAGAAATAAAGGGTACTCTCTTTACAGCAACGGTCACAATAGAGTACCCTTTATTTCGGTGAGTTATACGTATAAGGCACATGGACCTGTTATTTTTTTGAATGTGTCTAAGTAAGATTTGCACTGAGGGTATCTATATTTCTATTAATTTAGAGCTTGTGTTATTTTGTTGAAGGCGTAGTCTAGGGCACTTTCAAGGTTTGCGTTGTTTTTGCCAGCCCCTTGGGCTTGGAAGGGACTTCCGCCACCTTTACCATCAATAAGAGATATAGCATCTTTTAAAAGGTCATTCATTTTCACTTCTTTAACATCCTTAGAGCAAGCAAATAGAAGATTAACCTTGTCTTCAGATTTTACTGCCATTAAAGCAATTGTATTCTCATTTTCAACAAGCTTAGAAGTTAGATTGGTTACATACTTTAGATTTTCACCATCAAATATTTCTTTTATGACTTTAATGTTATTTATATTAGTTGCATTTTCAAGAATTTCTTTAACTTGATATTTAGCTAATAAAATATTCAGGCTTTTATTAGTTTCGTTAGCTTCACGTAGATTTTCATTTAAATTCTTTATTCCATTTATAGCCTCATTTTCATTACAATTTAAATATTTGCATATAGAATTTTGGAATTCGTCTTTTTTAAAAGAATCAGAAACAGCACGTTCACCAGCTAAAAATTCTATTCTTGTTCCTTCTTTGTGTTTTTCAAATTTCTTTATTTTAATAAGTCTAAGGTCTTGAGTGCATGCAGGGTGAAGACCACAACAGGCATTAATATCAAAATCACCAATTTTAACAACTCTGATATCTTCCTCAGTATTTGGAAGAGCACGTCTAAGCGATAATTTTTTAAGTTCAGTTTTAGTTGGAACAAATGATTTTACATCTAAGGCATCACCTATAATTTTATTTGCAAGCCTTTCAGCTTCTCTTACTTGAGTTTCATTTAAAATTCCATAAATATCGACAGAACTTATATCACTACCCAAATGTATTGCAAAGGTATTTGCATTAAAAAGATTAAAAAATGCACCAGATAAAACATGTTGACCTAAATGTTGATGCATACCATCGCATCTTCTATCCCAGTCAATTTCACATTTAACCTTATGTATTTTAATAGGTCTCTTTTCAACTACATGATAAACAATTTCATCTTTTTCATAAACATCAAGGATTTTTTGAGCTCCTAAACTTCCAAGGTCACAGCTTTGTCCACCACCACCTGGGAAAAATGCTGTTTTATCTAATATAACGTGAAATTTATTTTCAATTTCTTTTATATCAACAATTTCAGCAGTAAATTCCTTAAGGTATTGATTATCATAATAAATTTTTTCCATATGTAAAATAGCCTCCCAAAATATATTTTTATCTAAGACTCAGTTGTATAGATTATTAAATAATAGCTTATCTAATCTGAGTCTAAGAATAATTCAATAATATTATTATATCAGATAGAGATTCAATATTCTTTAAGACACATGAAATAAAATAACAAGTCAAAAATAGACTAGCATACTGACTTGTTATTTTTCTGAATGTGCCTAATATAGGATAAAAGATATTTATTCTACAAATACTAATATTAATTTGTAGAACGAGGTGGTTAAATAGCATGAATTTATTATTTTATATGATATTTAATTTTATTATGTATTCTTTTATAGGTTGGATTATAGAAGAACTGTATTCGTATGTAACTGTTAAGAAATTTAAAAAGGAAGGTTTTTTGAAAGGACCATTTAAGCCTATGTATGGAATAGCAATTGCAATTTTGATTTTATATAATCAGATATTAGATATTGATGGAATTCCTTTAATATTATTATGTTTTTTAATTCCAACAACAGTAGAATATATAAGTGGGTATATGTTAAAGCACATATTTAGTAAAATTTATTGGGATTACTCACATTTGAAATATAATATACATGGATTTGTAACCCTTAAATTTTCGCTATATTGGACATTACTTAGCTTTATTGGTGTTTACTTTTTGCAACCAGCTGTGTATAACATTTATAAAGAATCAGAAAGGATTTTAATTATAGCAGTGTGTGTGTTTTCAATTATATTGATGCTAGACTTAGGGATAACATTGAAACACTTTAGGGAAAATACATTTTTAAGGAAACATGTTAGAGATTAATTGTTTATAGAAAAGGAATAAGAATAAGGATTAATTCATAGATGCTTTTCTACCTTGCATATATATGCCAAAGTAGAAATAAGAGGGCATGCTTTTGTGGAGTGTTAGGCACATGAAAGAAAATAACAAGTCCAAAATGCCATGATTATTTTTCATCAGGCAAGGAAGTAGATTGGTCTCATAGCGAGCCTATTAGGGCAATCTGCTGACGCAGCATGATGGGAAATAGGCTTGGCAGATGGACTTGTTATTTTTTTGATTGTGCCTTACATCAAAATCTTCAGTAACGGGCACAAATGCATGCCTCCTCATTTTGGTGGGTTCTATGCATAAGTATAGTTTTCACTTTGGGTATCTATAAGTTATATAAGGCAGCAAGCTTATCAAATGCTTGTAGTGAATTTTCAATTTTTTCATATGAGATGCAATAAGATAATCTTACATGACCAGGGCATCCAAAGGCTGAACCTGGGACAAGTAATAAATTAAATTGTTTTGCATCAGCACAGAATTTTTTATCATCCTCAATTGGTGATTTAGGGAAAAGATAAAAAGCACCTTGAGGTTTAACACAAGTAAATCCAAGAGATATTAAGTGATTATGCAAAAGATCACGATTTTTCTTATAGATACTAACATCAACCTCTGAATCCAAAGATTTTGCAATCACTCTTTGGAATAATGATGGAGCATTAACAAAGCCTAAAATTCTATTTGCAATGCTCAATGCAGACGTCATTTCTTCAAAACTATCCATTAATGTGTTTATAACCACATATCCTATACGCTCACCTGGTAAAGATAAGGATTTACTATAAGAATATCCTATGAAAGTATTATCATAATATTTCAAAAGACAAGGAACTTCAATATCATCATAAACTATTTCTCTATAGGGCTCATCAGATATTAAATATATAGTAGTATTTAAATCTTTTTGTTTTTTATTAAGCAGATTAGCTAAGTCTTGTATTACTTCTTTTGAATAAACAACACCAGTAGGATTGTTTGGATTATTTATTATTAAAGCTTTAGTTTTAGAAGTGATAACTTCACTTAAAGCTTTTAAATCAGGTTCAAATGTTTCTGTGTTAGTAGGAGAAATTACAAGCTTGCCATCAAAGTTTTGAACATAATTGTTATACTCTCCAAAGTATGGTGAAAAGGTAATGACTTCATCATCAGGATTTAAAATTGACTTTAAAATTATATTTAATCCCCCTGCAGCTCCACATGTCATAACAATATTATTTCTAGAAAGATTTAAATCATTCTTTTTGTTTAAAAAAGCACTTATGGCATCTCTAACATCTTCATAACCCGAATTGTTCATATATCCATGAACAAAATTTGGTTTTTCTTCATTTAAAATTTCAGATATAACCTTTTTTATATTTTCTGGAGGTTCAACATTTGGATTACCTAAACTGTAATCGAAAACATTTTCTTCTCCATAAATTTCTGATAATCTTTTTCCTTCTTCAAACATAGCTCTTATAGTAGAGTTGTTTGAAGCAAGAGATTTCATCTTAGTTGATATCATTTTTTTAGCCCCCAATTCATATATTTAATAATATAATTTTATCATATTCTTAAGTTGAAATAAACTTATTTTCATTAAGGCACAATCAAATAAATAACAAGTCCATTTGCCAGCCTATTTTCCATCATAAATGAAGCTCGACTCGCTACGCTCACTGAGTAAGCGATTCACACAAAATCATAGATTTTGGTTCTCTGCTCATCGGCAAATTGACCTAATAGGCCCGCTATGAGGGCAATTCGTCTCCTTGCCTGATGAAAAATATTCATGGCAACTTTGGACCTGTTATTTATTTTCATGTGCCTAAAATACATCTCATGGAAATTTGGAATCGCACTTTTGAAGTCTTAGTTAATAATTGAACTTTAAATGGAAATTATACCATGATTGTGAATAAGTCTGTGGACAAAAAGTACATATGTTTCAATAAAAAGTGGGATTAGGCTAGTAAATTACAATGATTGTTCATAATGTTGATAACTATATAATGCTTGGGGATAAGTAGAGAACCCAAATCTTTGATTTGGTGTGAATCACTTACTCAGTGAGCGAATGCGAGTCGAGTTTCCTCTAGATAAGTGAGAGTCCAAATTTTATATTTGGTTTCTCGAACTTAGTTAACTAGCTCTGCTAGTTAACTTCCTTAATAACGATTTGGTGTGAATCACTTACTCAGTGAGCGAATGTGAGTTAACCTCCTTATTTATTTGGTTAGCAGAAATTTCTCTGTGAGTTTTTATACTTAAATGTACAATGCAGACTGTACATTGCTAATTGCAACATATATATACTTATAAACAATATACACACTTTTGTGGATAAGTTCTGTGGATATTGTGGATAAATGGATAGGCTATAAAAAATTAACTTTAAGAAAGAATATAAAGTAGTATAATATATATGTTACATTAATGAGTTAGCAATAAAAGTGTTCACAATTAAATAAAACTATTATATAGTAAAATATAATTATGAAAGATTAATAAGGCTAGGCATATTCAAAAAAATAAATTATGGGGAGGGGATAGAAATTATGGTGAGTAAAGAAGTAAAATTTGTTCCTCAAATAAAAGGTACTCTTAGAAATCATGTAATTGAGGTTCCAACGGTTATAAGAAATTGTGGTGGAATTAAGATTTTTGGGAAAAGAATAAAGTCATTATTATTCAGTACTGATGTTGCATTAATAAAAAATAGCAATGCAGATGCAATTATTGCAGTATATCCATTTACACCACAACCATTAATAACACAAGCTCTTGTGATGGCGGCAGATGTTCCAGTCTTTTGTGGTGTCGGTGGAGGAATAACACAAGGTAAAAGAGTTGTGAATTTAGCTATGGATGCAGAGTTTAAAGGTGCTATGGGAGTAGTAGTAAATGCCCCTACAGCTAATGAAATTGTTAAAAAGATTAGAGCAACTATAGATATACCAGTTATAGTAACTGTTATTTCTGAAGATGAAGATATTGCTAAGAGAATCGAAGCTGGAGCTACTATATTAAATGTTTCAGGTGGAAAAAAAACAGCCAACATAGTTAGAAATATTAGAAATAAGTTTCCGGAGTTCCCTATAATAGCCACTGGTGGACCAAATGATGAGTCGATTTGTGAGACAATTGAAGCTGGAGCTAATGCGATAACTTATACCCCACCAACTTCAGCAAGCATCATGTGTAGCCTTATGGATGAATATAGAAATGAATAAAATCAAACTAAAATTCTACATTTTTATTTTTTAAGTAAAAAAAGTGTTGATTTAAGGTATAAATATGGTATCATATTTGTAATAGTTTAATAATATGGTAATATAACATGACCTGATGTAGAGGTGCTGTAATAAATAGTAGGTATAAGGAGCTTGTAGGCAAAGATTTATGCTAAAAGGTATTATGGCCGAAAAAATAAATTATTATACGGTAATTTATTTTTGGGTATTCATAAAATATATGGATAACTGTCACGAAAAGTGTTGAGCTACAAGGTGCCGTTTTCAGTTAACAATTTAGAAAAAAATAATGATGGTTTTGTTAATGTATATTTTCAAATTCATATGACAATCTATTTTTTTAATAAATTGATAATTAATGAAAGTATTGTGCATAGAAATTTAGCGTAAAGCTCTACCACTCGTCACAGACATCTTCTGTGGCGTTTGTTTTTTTATAAGCAGAGAACCCAAATCTATGATTTGGTGTGAATCGCTTACTCAGCGAAGGTCTGTGAGTCGAGTTTCCGTAATAAAACAATAAATGATAAAATTTAATTCGGGGGTTAACGGAATGAAATTATTTGGAACGATGAAGGCACAAGATAACCAGTTAGTAATTGGCGGAATTAGTGCTAAGAATTTAGTCAAAGAATATGGCAGTCCATTGTATGTATTTGATGAAACTTTAATAAGAGAATATTGCAGGGACTATAGAAAATATTTTAAATGTGAAGAAAATAATAATAGAGTAGCCTTTGCTGGAAAAGCATTTTTAACTATTCAAATGTGTAAATTATTAAAAGAAGAAGATATGTGTTTAGATGTTGTGTCTGGTGGAGAATTATATACTGCACATAAAGCAGGCTTTCCACTTGAAAAAGTAATGTTTCATGGAAATAATAAAACTTTAGATGAAATTGAACAAGGGGTTAAATTAGGTGTAGGGAATTTTGTTGTAGATAATTATTATGAAATGAATGCATTAAATGACATAGCTAAGGAATATAATAAAGTACAAAATATCTATTTAAGAATAACACCAGGAATTGAAGCACATACTCATGATTATATAAAGACAGGACAAATAGATTCTAAATTTGGTTTTGCACCAGTTGGAACTTTTATAGAGGATGCTATTAAAAAAGCTATAAGTCTAGAAAATATAAACCTTGCTGGAATACATTGTCATATAGGTTCACAAATTTTTGAATTGGAACCATATGAGGATGCTGTTGAAATAATGTTAGAACTTGTAAGAAATACTAAGCAAAACCTAGGCTATTTAATAAAAGAAGTGGATTTTGGTGGAGGTTTTGGGGTATACTATACTAATGAAGATAAGCCAAGAAGTACTGAAGAATATTGCATAACAATAATTAATAAAGTTAACGAAGTTTGTGCAAGAACTGGTCAAGAAAGACCAATCATTACAATAGAACCAGGAAGAAGTATTGTAGCTAATGCTGGAATTACTTTATATACTGTAGGTTCAGTTAAAGATATTCCAACTGTTAGAAAATATGTTTCAGTAGATGGTGGAATGACTGATAATATAAGACCAGCTCTTTATAATGCAGAATATGAGTGCATTCTTGCAAACAGAATTGAAAGTATTTCAGAAGAGACTGTAACTATTTCAGGAAAGTGTTGTGAATCAGGGGATATATTATTAGAAAATATTAAGCTTCCAGAAGTTAAAAGTGGAGATATTTTAGCTATCATGACTACAGGAGCTTATGGTTATTCTATGTCAAGTAATTATAATAAAATACCAAAGCCAGCAGTAGTTATGGTTAATGATAATGAAGCAAGGCTCATCTGCAGAAGAGAATCATATGAAGATTTATTGAAGAATGAAATTATCTAATATCGTGCAGTTTTTAGCTGGTAACTTCTAAGTGATGGTGGCTTTAGAACGGCTAGACATCAACTGAATATATAAAAGGGTATGCACTAATTTTTAAAATTGGTGCATATTTTTATTAATGTATGGAAATTATAGATTTTTTTGTGGTAGAATGTAGACGTAATTGCCAATTGGAAAAGCATCATGCAACTACTTTAATTCTATTTTAGGAATTTATAAAGTTTAAAATCTGTAAATAACATATGGAAGGCATATTTCAGTTTATTCCTTATTTTTGTCTAAAAATTAACAACGTATAAATATTTAAAAGAATAAATTATGGTATACTAAGATAGTATAAAAAACACAAAAATAAATATGTTAAATTATAAAATATATGGGAATATGAAACATTATAAATATATAGTATGGAGGTAAGTGCAGTGACTGAAAATAATGAAAATCAAATAGTAAAAGATAAAAAAGTAAAAAAGAAGTCAATAATAAAAGAATGGGTAATAGATATAGTAGCTGTTGCATTTATAGCATTTTTAGTGTGGCAATTTGTAGGTTATGGTGTTTGGATTACTAGTGGGTCTATGATTCCAACGTTGGAAGTTAAAGATAGATTGATTGTAACAAGAGTACATAATCCTGAAAATTTAAAGGAAGGAGATATCGTACTGTTTAAAAATGATGAATTTAAAGGTGAAATTTTAATAAAGAGATTGATAGGACTTCCAGGAGATAAAATAGAAATTAAAAATGGTATTGTTTTTAGAAATGGAGAAGAACTCAAAGAAGATTATGTAAAGAATAATGAAAAATATAATGGAACATTTCAAGTGCCAGAAGGCAAATACTTCTTTTTAGGTGATAATAGAGCAAATTCTAATGATTCACGGTATTGGGAAAATCCTTATGTTGATGAATCATATATACAAGGAAAGGCTAGAATAAAGTATTATCCAATAAAAGATTTTGAAATATTAAAGTAATGGAAATTATTGATGAATAAACATTGATTAAAAGTGTAAATAGTATTAAATTAAATATACATGTTGGAATTCACAATGTATATTGTGAATTTATATATAAAGGCACATTCAAAAAAATAATAAGTCAGTATGCTAGTCTATTTCGTGTCATACTTCATCAGCATGTTCACCTAATAGCCCACTATGAGGCAAACATACCTCCTTGTCTGACGCAAAATATACATTGCATCTTTGACTTGTTATTTTATTTCATGTGCCTAATGCAAAATATGAGAGTGATTTTAAGAAAAAAAGGAGAACAGCGAATGAGAGAAGATGATGATATAATGGAATCAAAAGATATAGATAACTCAGAAAGTAGAATAGATGATAAAGAAGAAAACTTATCAAAAAAAGGCTTCATAGCAATTTTTACATCAAAAAATGGATTTTTCAGAGAATGGATAATTCCAATCATAGCTGCCATAGGAATAGCATTTTTAATAAATAAGTTTTTAGTTTATAATGTTTATATACCAAGTGAATCAATGGTTCCAACTTTAAATGTTGGTGATAAATTAATGGTAACTAGAGTTTATGATACTAATAAAATTAAAAGAGGAGACATAATTGTATTTTATTCAGAAGAACTTGGTGAAGTGCTTATAAAAAGAGCAATAGGACTTCCTGGAGATCATATAAAGATACATGATGGTATTGTTAATATAAATGGAGAAGATATTAAAGAAGATTATGTAAAAAATAATGAAAAATTTAATGGCAATTTTGATGTACCAGAAAATAAATTCTTTTTCTTAGGAGATAATAGAATTCGTTCAAATGATGCTAGAAGGTGGATTAATCCATATATAGATGCTTCCAATATACAAGGAAAAGCTAGGATTAAATTTTATCCATTTAAAGATTTTGGTAGCTTAAATTAGAAAAAGTATAGAGTTACAATTACAAATTTTAAATATATTTTGTTTATTTTAACGTATAATTAATTTATATTATGAAAGAGGATGTTAAATGGATGAGAAGTATATAATAGATAGGATTGAAGGAAACTATGCCCTTATTGAAAAGGAAGATGGAGATATATGTAAGATATCTATTGAAAATATTAAGGGAGATTTTAAAGACGGAGATGTTTTAATTAATAAGGGTGAATATTTGGAAATAGATAAAAAGTTTACATTAAATCGAAAAAATAAGATAAATGATAGTATGGAAAATATGTGGGAAGAATAATCTAATATATGAATATGACTAAAGATAAAAATAATAAATAATGTTAAGGGAAGGTGATTAGATGCAGAATAATAAAAATAATAAAAAAAATAAGAACTCTATTACTATGGCGATTACTTATTTTTTAATAGCTTTTGCATTTGTAATGGCGTTTAATTATGCAAAGGACACAGCTACAAATAGAGAAATTACATATAACGAATTTGTAAAATTACTAAATGATAAAGAAATTTCAAAAGTTGTTATTACAAGTGAAAATTTGATAATAACACCAAGTGAAAATAATGAGGAATATAAAGGGAAAACCTTATATACAGCAAATATAAATGACGATAAATTAATAAATAAGTTAGATGAAGCTGGAGTTGATTTCACAGGAAAAAATCCGAAGGAAACTCCAATGATGAATTTTGTACTTACTTGGATATTACCGATGATACTTATATTCTTCATGTGGAAATTTTTGTTTTCTAAAATGGGAGGAGGCGGTGGCGGTGTCATGGGCATCGGCAAGAACAACGCTAAGGTTTATATGGAAAGCGAAATAAAAGTAACTTTTGATGATGTAGCAGGGCAAGAAGAAGCTAAGGATTCTTTAAAAGAAGTTATAGATTTCTTAAATGCTCCAGCTAAATATACTGAAATTGGAGCTAAATTACCTAAGGGAGTTTTACTTGTAGGACCTCCAGGAACAGGTAAGACACTTATTGCAAAGGCTGTAGCTGGAGAAGCTAAAGTACCATTTTTCTCACTTTCAGGTTCAAGTTTTGTTGAAATGTTTGTAGGAGTTGGAGCTTCAAGAGTTAGAGAATTATTTAAGGATGCAGTTGCAAAAGCACCGTGTATTATATTTATAGATGAAATTGATGCAATAGGTAAAAGTAGAGATAGCCAAATGCAAAGTAATGATGAAAGAGAACAAACTTTAAATCAATTACTTTCTGAAATGGATGGATTTGATTCATCTAAAGGAGTAGTTTTACTTGGAGCTACAAATAGACCTGAAATACTTGATAAGGCACTCTTAAGACCAGGTAGATTTGATAGAAGAGTAATAGTTGATAGACCAGATTTTAAGGGCAGAGAAGCAATACTTGGAGTTCATGCTAAAAATGTAATCTTAGGTGATGATGTAGATTTAGCTGAAATAGCTAAGAGTACTCCAGGAGCTGTTGGAGCTGACCTTGCTAACATTATTAATGAAGGTGCATTAAGAGCTGTAAAAAGAAGACGAAAAACTGTACTTCAAGAAGATTTAAGAGAAGCTGTTGAAGTTATAATTGCAGGTAAAGAAAAGAAGGATAGAATTTTATCACCGAAGGAAAGAAATGTTGTTGCTTTTCATGAAGTAGGTCATGCACTTGTAGCAGCAATGCTTAAAGGTGCAGATCCAGTACATAAAATAACCATAGTGCCTAGAACTATGGGAGCATTAGGTTATACTATGCAATTGCCAGAAGAAGAAAAATATTTAACGTCTAAAGAAGAATTAATGAATCAAATAACAGTAATGTTAGGTGGTAGATCAGCTGAAGAAGAAGTATTTGATTTAGTTTCAACAGGAGCTTCAAATGATATAGAAAGAGCTACTGCATCAGCTAGAAGTATGGTTTCTATTTATGGTATGAGCGATAGATTTGATATGATGGCGTTAGAATCAATACAAAATAGATATTTAGATGGTAGAGCTGTGAGAAATTGTAGTGAAGAAACTTCAACTATTTTAGATGAAGAGACACTAAATATTATAAGAACTGCTCATAAAACTGCTAGACAAATCCTTAGGGATAATAGAGATTTATTAGATAAGATATCTGGGGTACTTTTAGAAAAGGAAACAATATTTGGAGATGAATTCTTAGAAATTGTTTATGCGAAATATCCAGAAATGAAGGAAGTAAAGGAAAAAGAAAAGTCGGAAAATGAGAAGAAAGTGAAAGAGTTAGAAGAAAGAAGAGCTAAAAAGCATTCTTTAGATATTGTTATAGATGACAAAGATGAAAATTCTAAAACTGGAATTGGTAATAGAATTCTAGTGGATGGTGAAGTTGAACCAACAGATGATTATAAAACCGTAGTTAAAAAGGACACTGAGACTATAGATAATGATGAAACTAAGAACCTATAAGCTGATAACAAAATTAAATAGACTTAAATAAAAAATTTTAATGCACAATGGACTATATAAAACTAATTCAGAGTTTTTAGTCATACATTGTGCATTTTACAATTGACAATGCACGTACAATTGACAATGTACAATGTACAATGTACAATTATGGAACAAATTCCTATGGAATTTGAAAAAATATACACATATGAAAAAAGCACGAAGTGCAATTAAAATCATTTCACATATGAAAAAAGCACTAAGTGCAATCAAGATTATTTCACATATGAAAAAAGCACGCACTGCTGAAAGAGTTCGAAGCACAATTAGGAACTTATTAAGTGCAATTAAAATCATTTCACATATGAAAAAAGCACGCACTGCTGAAAAGAGTGTGAAGCACAATTAGGAACCTATTAAGTGCAACCAAAACTTTTTAAGCACATATAAGAACAATTCACATTAAAAAAAGCGTATTAAAAACTAAAATAAATTCTAGAGTGGTTTCATCAGTAATTGATAATTGACAATTGTGAACTGAAAAAAGGGAGTTGGAATATTGAATAAGCAAGTAGATTTTTTTAGAGAAGAAAATAAATTGAATGAAATTTTAGATATATTAAATAAGGAAATTTTGAATTATTTAGAGAAGAGAAAAAGTGTTACAAAATATATTCTTGATTCTAGAAAGAAATATATTGAAGACTATAAGGATGATGAAGATCAAGTTATAGATTATTTTGACCATGAAAATTATGTTCAAGAAGAAGCTTATAGGACAATAGATAAGAGGCTTATGGAATATACGAAGCTTAAAGAAGCACCTTACTTTGGAAAGGTTACTTTTAAGGAAAATGATGAAGTTCCGGAAGATATGTATGTGGGTAAATATGGATTAACTTTAGAAAACAGTTATGAACCTTTGATAGTTGATTGGAGAGCTCCTATTGCAGCTCTTTTTTATAAGGGAACACTTGGAAAAGCAAGTTATAATCCACCATCAGGGGAAATAGATGCTGATATATTATCAAGAAAACAGCTTATAGTTAAGAAAGGTGTACTAAAAGGTGTATTTGATTCAGCTTTGGATGTTAAGGATGAAATACTCCAGATGATTTTAACTGAAAATTCATCTGATAAGTTAAAAGATATAGTCATGACTATTCAAAAGGAGCAAGATGAAATTATAAGAGAAGATAGAAATAAAATAGTTGTTGTAAATGGAGTTGCAGGTTCAGGTAAGACAACTATTGCACTTCATAGAATTTCTTATTTGCTTTATAACTTTAGAAAGCAATTTGGAGATAAGGTATTAATTTTTGGACCTAATGATATTTTCATGGATTATATAGCTCAAGTACTACCTTCACTTGGTGAGAGTAAAATAAAGCAAACTACTTTTGAAAATTTTGCAAAGAAAGAGCTTGGCTTAGAAAAGATAAATGTAAAAAGTTTTGGAAGTTATATTGAAGATGCTATGAATGGAAATGAAGATGTTTTAAAAGAATATAAGTATAAGAGCTCTAAAGAATTTGTTGAGTTACTAAATTCAAGTATAGGAGTTTTAGATAAAGAATATTTCAAAATACAAGCAATTAAATTTAAAGGTGAAGAAATTGTTTCAATTAAAGAAATAGAAGAATTATTTACTGTTTATTATAAGGATATGCCTTTATTTAGAAGAAGTGAAAAGATAAAGAGAATCCTCATATCTAAGATTAAGGATAAAAGAGAGGAAGAAGTTTATAAGTTAAATGCGGAACTTAAAGAAAAAATAAATAATTTGTCAAAAGATGAATCAAAAATAGAAGAAAGTAATATAGAATATTTAAAAAGAATCAAAATAAGGGAAATTGTAAGGGAAGTCATAAATTCTCGTAATGAATTAGATGCTTGGATTAAAGCTGAAACTATCATAGATCTTTATAAAAAAATTATAAAAATAAAGGCAATTAAAGAAGATACTGAAACGTTAAATAATGTAGACAACAGGATTTTAAAGACAGTTTTAAGCGCGCATAATGAAATTAATGAAGTTTTAAAAGAGCAAGCAGACAATTTAGGATATATGGATTTGGTAGGAATTCTTTATTTGAGAGTTAAATTGCAAGGATTAAAGGTAAGGGAAGAAATAAAACATATTGTAATTGATGAAGCACAAGATTATAGTTTTCTACAATTTGAAATCATTAAGGAAATAACAGGGTGCAAGAGCTATACAATAGTTGGAGATTCTAATCAAAGATTAATTACAACTAGTAAAGAACCTGCAATGCTTCACTTAGATGAAGTATTTAAAGATTCTAATATTGAAATTAGGAAATATGAATTAAATAAGAGTTATAGATCAACTCAAGAAATAATGGAATATGCAAATGAATTCTTAAAGGACGATAAAATAGTTCCTTTAGTTAGAAGGGGAGAGCCTGTTATTGAAGAAGAAATTTCATCAAATGATGACTTTGTAAATACTCTTATCTCAATAATTGAAGATTATGAAGAGGATGGACATGAAAATATTGCAGTAATCTTTAAAGGTAAGAAGGAATTAAACAAATTTGCACATCTTATTAAAGAGAAAATTAGTATACAAAATCTAGATAATGAAGATATCCTTTATAAAGGCGGAAAAGTACTTATACCAGCTTACTTAGCAAAAGGTCTAGAATTTGATGGTGTAATAATAGTGGAAAATAAAGAAATTCAGCCTTTAGTTAAGTATATAATGTGTACTAGAGCATTGCATAGATTATCTATAATTAAGGATTTAATATAACTAAGGCACATGAAAGAAAATAACAAGTCCAAAATGCCATGATTAGTTTTCATCAGGCAAGGAAGCAGATTGGTCTCATAGCGAGCCTATTAGGGCAATCTGCTGATGCAGCATGATGGAAAATAGGCTTGGCAGATGGACTTGTTATTTTTTTGATTGTGCCTAAATATAGATACACATAGTGAAAAGCATACTTATGCATATAACTTGTCGAAATCAATAATACTCTGTTGTTCTGGTTACTGAGAATTTGGCTGTGGATTTCTAATATTAAAAGTTGTTCCATTTCTGCATGTTCCTGAGGCAAGCTCAGGATAAGCAGAAATGGAACAACTTCTAATGAACAGATACCTACGGACAAATTTTCTGATGTAACACTACACAAAAGGATATCATTGATTTTTAGTTTTGGGTATACATTCAAATCATAAGTATATTTACCTAAATAAAGGGATGGAATATACATAAAAAATAGATAAATGTACTATATATCATGAAAATTTTAATTTTAAACGATAAAAATTAAAAATTCTAGTATATTTCTATTGAATAAAAATTAAAAAATGCGTATAATTATGCTATTGAAAAAGAAAAACTATAGAGTCTAGAGTTGTAACAAAATCTAGCAATGATATAAATTTCAGGGGGTAATAATAATGAAAAGTGGAATAGTAAGAAAATTATTGGCAGTAGTAGCAGTTGCAACTATAGCTATAAGTATGGTTGGATGTGGAAGTAATGCAAAAAAAGAAAGCACTAGTAGTAATACTTCAACATTAGAAGCAATAAAATCAAAAGGAAAACTTGTGATTGGAACAAGTGCTGATTATCCACCATATGAATTCCATAAAGAAGTAGATGGAAAAGATCAAATAGTTGGATTCGATATTGAAATTGCAAAACAATTTGCAAAAGATTTAGGGGTAGAACTTGAAATAAAGGATATGGCTTTTGATGGATTACTTGTAGCTCTTCAAGCAGATAAAGTAGATATGGTATTCTCAGGAATGACTCCTACAGATGAAAGAAAACAAAATGCAGATTTTTCAGATATATATTATGCTGCAACACATAGATTTATACTTAGATCAGGGGATGAAACTGCAATAACTTCAATGGATGATTTAAAAGGAAAGAGAATTGGAGTTCAAAAGGGATCAATTCAAGAAAGTATTGCACAAGACAATTTTGATGCAGCAAACATTAAATCATTAGATAAAGTTACTGACTTAATATTGGATTTAAAAAATAATAAAGTAGATGCAGTTTTAGCTGAATTACCAGTTGCCGAAATTAATTGTCAAAAGAATACTGGTATTGCAATTGCAGATAAATTAGAAGTTAAAGATCCAGATGGTGGATGTGCCATAGCTATGAAAAAGGATTCACCTGAATTAAAAGCAGAAATTAATAAGACAATAAAGAACTTAAAAGATCAAAATAAAATTGAGCAATTTGTAATGGACGCAAATAAATTAGTAGACTAATATAATAATTAAGAATTTTGGCATATGAAAGAAAATAGCAAGTCAAAGATGAGGTGTATATTTTGCATGTGCCAAAATAGACTATAACATATTGACTTGTTATTTTTTTGAATATGCCTTAGAATTTAAAAGTGATGATTCAAACTTGAAATGAGCGTATGTGAGTTGAGTTTAATTATAAATGGAAATTAGCAACAGTTGATAATTAACAATTGATAATTTATAATAATATGATGCAGATTTGGTTGGTAAACTATAATGTTAATAATTAGGCACAATCAAATAAATAACAAGTCCATTTGCCAGCCTATTTTCCATCATGCTGCGTCGGCAAATTGACCTAATAGGCCCGCTATGAGGGCAATTCGTCTCCTTGCCTGATGAAAAATATTCATGGCAACTTTGGACCTGTTATTTATTTTCATGTGCCTTAGTAACTGATAACTAGGATTGATAATTGAAAATTGAGCATTGATACCCTTTAGGGTACACTGCGAGAATTAAGAACTAGGAGGGAAAATATTGAATTTTACATTTTTAGGAAAGTACTCTGGATATTTTTTAAAAGGGACAGAGATAACTATTGTATTAGCATTTTTTGCAGTGCTATTTGGGACAATGTTAGGACTTGCATTAACACTTTTAAGACGTTCAAACTTTAAACCAATAAGTTTTATAGCAACAGCTTATGTAGAATTTGTAAGAGGTACTCCACTTCTAGTTCAAATCTATATAATCTATATTGGATTTCCTAAATTAATAGGAGTAGACATGCCTGATATGACTGTAGGTGCAGTAGCACTTGCACTAAATTCAGCAGCATATATATCTGAAATAATTAGGGCAGGAATTGATGCTGTGGACAAAGGACAAATGGAAGCTGCAAGAAGTTTAGGTATGAATCAGAGTTTAGCAATGTTAAATGTTGTGATACCTCAAGCCTTTAAAAATATTTTACCTGCTCTTGGAAATGAATTTGTTTCAGTAATCAAAGAGTCTTCACAGGTTTCTGTTATTGGAGTTGCAGAACTTATGTACAATGCAGGAGTTGTAAGAGGTAATACGGCTTTAGGATTAGAACCAGTAATAGTAGCAGCAATAATTTACTTTATAATAACTTTCACAATGACAAGAATATTAGGATATGTAGAGAGGAGGATGAAGGCAAGTGATATACGTTAAGGATTTACATAAGAGCTTTGGGAAAAATGATGTCCTAAAAGGTATAGACGAGCATATAAGTAAGGGTGAAGTTGTAGTTGTAATTGGACCATCTGGTTCAGGAAAAAGTACATTTTTAAGATGCCTTAACTTATTAGAAACTCCTACATCTGGTCAAATTACATTTGAAGATAAGGATATAACATCAAAAGCAACTAACATAGATAAAATGAGAGAAAAAATGGGTATGGTTTTTCAACAATTTAATTTATTTCCTCATAAGACTGTATGTGAAAATATATGTTTAGCACCAATTAAAGTAAAGAAACTTTCAAAAGATGAAGCGAAAAAAAGGGCAATGGCTTTATTAGAAAAAGTAGGACTAGTAGATAAGGTAGATGCATATCCAGCTTCATTATCAGGTGGACAAAAGCAAAGAATTGCAATAGCTAGAGCTTTAGCTATGCAACCAGATGTTATGTTATTTGATGAGCCAACATCAGCTTTAGACCCTGAAATGGTTGGAGAAGTTTTAACTGTTATGAAAGATCTTGCAAAAGAAGGCATGACCATGGTAGTTGTTACACATGAAATGGGCTTTGCAAGAGAAGTTGGAGACAGAATATTATTTATGGATGGCGGAAAAATAGTAGAATCAGGAACTCCAGAAGAAGTATTCAAAAACCCTAAAAACCCACGTACAATAGACTTCTTGTCTAAAGTACTGTAAGTATAAGTGATAAGTGATAAGTGATAAGTGAGAGTCCAAATCTTGTATTTGGGTCCTCGAACTTAGTTAAGTTGCGCATGCAACTTAACTTCCTTTTTGTATTTGGTTTCTCGAACTTAGTTAACGGCCAAAGGACGTTAACTTCCTTATAAAACGATTTGGTGTGAATCACTTACTCAGGGAGCGAATGCGAGTCGAGTTTCCTTAAATAGAGGATAATCTGTTATTGTTTGCAATTTATGTAACAGACTACCTCTATTTTTTTATATAAAATTTTTATCTATAGTGATTATGCAGTTATAACATGGATGATATTTTTTTATATTTATACATATTTTATCCATCAAGTCAGCATCAGTTACAGGAAATTTTTTTGATGGGTCAACAACTATATCAAAAATTAAATTCTTAACTTCACCTTCTCCAACAACTCTAAAATCATGTACGGATTCAATATATTTGTATTGTTTAATTAAAGATAAAATTTCTTCATAAGCTTCTTTAACTTCACCTTCAATAATACAAATAGGGTCGATATGTATCACTAAATAAAGCTTAAGAGCTGCAGAAATTTCTCGTTCAGCTTTATCAATTATTTCATGAATTGTAACAACGCTTATATCACTTGGAATTTCAGCATGAATTGATGCCATACATTTACCAGGACCATAATTATGGATTATCAAGTCATGAGTTTCCAATATATTGTCATAAGACAAAACCATTTCTTTAATAGAAGTAACAAGCTCAGGGTCTGGAGCTTCACCTAAAAGAGGATTTATAGTATCTTTAACTAAATTGAAGCCAGAATAAACTATAAATAATGCAACAATCATTCCGATGTACCCATCTATAGGGAAGGAAGTGAAGTTTGTAGCTAAAAATGAAATAGCAACACAAGTTGAAGAAAATACATCACCTAAAGCATCTACAGAAGAAGCTTTTAAAGCAGCAGAATTAATTTTTTCACCAACAAATTTATTAAATCTTGAAAGCCAAACTTTAAGAAATATAGATACAAAAAGTAGGATAAAAGGAACTAATTCAAAAGTAACAGGAGTTGGATTAATTATTCTTTCAAAGGAAGATTTAATAAATTCAACACCAACTAGCATTACCATAAAGGCAACAATCAAGGCAGAAAGATATTCAATTCTTCCATGGCCGAAGGGATGCTCTCTATCTGATGGTTTATTTGAAAGTTTAAAGCCTAAAATAGTTATTAAAGAAGATGCTGCATCAGAAAGATTATTAAAGGCATCTGCCATAATAGCTATACTTGAAACAAGAAGTCCAACAGAAAGTTTTATAATAAATAAAAGTGAATTTACTAAAATTCCAACAATTCCACCGAATACACCATAAGAATTTCTGACTTCATCATCTTTAACATCAGAACTATTTTTTATAAATTTATTAACCATGCGTTCAAAAAACATTAAATACACTCCAATCGTTTTATGTATAATTGCTTGAAAATATGTAATATATTTATTATAATACATATTTTAAGTTAGGCAAGTACTATATAGACAATAATTTTCGTCAGTTTTATGGTACAAATATGTATCTAATTTTGGTGAGATATACGCATAGGTACAAATTTCACTTTGCTTATTCATATTAGGCACAATCAAATAAATAACAAGTCCATTTGCCAGCCTATTTTCCATCATAAATGAAGCTCGACTCGCTACGCTCACTGAGTAAGCGATTCACACAAAATCATAGATTTTGGTTCTCTGCTCATCGGCAAATTGACCTAATAGGCCCGCTATGAGGGCAATTCGTCTCCTTGCCTGATGAAAAATATTCATGGCAACTTTGGACCTGTTATTTATTTTCATGTGCCTTAAATAAATTTTTACTTATAAAAATGTATTCTAAGTTTATAGTATAACTTTACTGTGTTATAATTTATATAGAAAATATTCGAGGGGGGCAATTTTTATGAAGGATGTTATATTTACTGGTGCAGCAGTTGCTATTGTTACACCTTTTACAGAAGATGGAGTGAATTTTTCAGAATTAAAAAAATTAATTGATTTTAATATAGAAAAAGGCACTGATGCAATTGTAATTGCAGGAACAACAGGGGAATCTTCTACTATGAGTGATGAAGAACACAAAGAAGTTATAAGATTTACAATTGAGTATGTAAATAAGAGGGTCCCGGTTATTGCAGGAACAGGGTCTAATGACACTATGTATGCTTTAGAGCTTTCTAAGTATGCCGAAAGCGTTGGTGCTGATGCACTTTTACTAGTTACACCATATTATAATAAAACTACTCAAAGTGGTTTAATTAAACACTACAATTATATTGCAGATAGAGTTAATATTCCTATTATTTTATATAATGTACCATCAAGAACAGGCGTTAATATATTACCTAAAACATATGTTGAATTAGCTAAGCATCCACGTATAGTTGCTACAAAAGAAGCTAGTGGAGATCTTTCAGCTATTGCAAAAATAAAAGCTCTTTGCAAAGATGAGCTTAATATTTATTCAGGAAATGATGATCAAATAGTTCCTATTTTATCTCTTGGGGGAAAAGGAGTTATTTCAGTTTTTTCAAATATTATGCCAAAAGAAGCTCATGATATTTGTAGTCTATATTTTGAAGGTAAAGTAAAAGAAAGTTGTGATCTTCAAACAAAATATTTAGATATTATTAATACATTATTTATAGAAGTAAATCCAATTCCAGTAAAGACGGCATTAGGACTTATGGGATATAATGTAGGACCACTTAGAATGCCACTATTCCCTATGGAAGGCAAGAATTTAGAAACATTACGCACAGAACTTTCTAAAAATAATCTTATATAACTCCATTATCTACTGAGATTGAAAATCTGAACGAGAAAATAAGAAAACTTATGCTATTCTCAAATTTTTAGCATAAGTTTTTTGTTGTGATTATTTCTTGGTGCTTAGCTTTGCAATATATACTACTCATAGTGCATAATATAGATACTTAGGCATATGAACAAAATAACAAGCCAAAGATGCGATGTATATTTATATGAGTAGTTTTGATGGATATACTAAGGCACAATCAAAAAAATAACAAGTCCATTTGCCAGCCTATTTTCCATCATAAATGAAGCTCGACTCGCTACGCTCACTGAGTAAGCGATTCACACAAAATCATTTTTTAATGAGGTTAACGCCCTTTGGTTGTTAACTAAGTTCGAGAAACCAAATATAAAATTTGGACTCTCACTTATCTGCTCATCGGCAAATTGACCTAATAGGTGTGCTATGAGAGCAATTCGTCTCCTTGCCTGATGAAAAATATTCATGGCAACTTTGGACTTGTTATTTATTTTCATGTGCCTAAATTACAAAACACAGGGTATAAAGTTGAAAATAATATTGAACTAACAGGGAAAGATATAATGACACTTAGTTTTATGCATTATTTGATAAATTTGGTCATGATGTTTCAATATATGTAATATTAATAGTAGTTTAAATAAATAGAAAAAGAGGAAAAAGATATGAACAATACACAAGAGTTATTAGACTTTATAAATAAGGGTAAAACTGCATTTCAAAGTGCATATGAAATTAAATCTATTTTAGATAAGAATGGATATAGTGAAGTTAGAGAAGAAGATAAATGGAATTTGAAAAAGGGTGGAAAGTATTATGTTATAAAAAATGATTCTGCTGTAATTGCATTTGAAATTGGAACTGGAGAGATTGAAAAAGACGGCTTTAGATTAATTGGAGCTCACACTGATTCGCCAGGTTTTAGAATAAAGCCTAATCCTGAGATGTTAGTTGAGGGACAGTATTTAAAATTAAATACTGAGGTATATGGTGGACCAATACTTAGTACATGGTTTGATAGACCGTTATCAATAGCTGGAAGAGTTACGTTAAGGGAAGAAAATGCCTTTAAACCAAAAGTTAAATTAATTGATGTTAATAAGCCAATTTTAATCATTCCCAATTTGGCTATACATATGAATAGAAATATAAATGAAGGATATTCATATAATAAGCAAAAGGATACATTACCACTAATGACAATTGCAAATAATGATTATAGTGAAAATATAACTTTAGAAGTTCAAAATAATGTAGGACTTGATGAAGAAAATATAGATAATAAAATCAAGAACACTAGAACTGAAAAACTAGAAAATGAAAGTTTAAATATAGTTGTAAATAAGCTAGAAAATGATGATTATCTGCTTAAGTTAATAGCAGAAACATTAAAGGTAGATTATGAAGATATATTAGACTTTGACTTGTTTTTGTATGAATATGCAGAAGGTATGTTGATTGGAGCACATGATGAATTTATATCATGTGGAAGATTAGATGATCTTTGGATGGTATTTACAGGGTTGAAGGCTTTAATAAATAGTAATGAAATTAAGGGCACTAAAGTATTAGTAGCTTTAGATAATGAGGAAATAGGAAGTCTAACAGCTCAAGGAGCAAATTCTTCAATTTTAGAAAATATTTTGGAGAGAATAACTTTGGGTATTAAAAAAGAAAGAGAAGATTTTAAAAGAGCATTAAGTAACTCAATAATGATTTCAGCAGATTTAGCCCATGCAATGCATCCAAACTATATAGAAAAGTGTGATCCAACAAGTAAACCAATGCTTGGAAAGGGACCTGTCCTAAAAATCGCAGCAGGTGGAAGCTATTCAACAGATAGTTATACAAGTGCAGTATTTAAAAGTATATGTGAAAAGGCTGGAGTTCCATGCCAAGTGTTTGTAAATAGATCAGACTTAAGAGGGGGAACGACAATAGGTCCAATTACAGCATCAAAACTAAATATACCAGTAATAGATATGGGTGCACCAGTACTTAGTATGCATTCAATAAGAGAATTAGCAGCTGTAAAGGATAGTGAATATACAATTAAAGCATTTACTGAATTCTTTGCAATTAACAATTGACAATTTAATGAATTCATTATGAAAGAACAAACCCCTTTTGGTTTAAAAAAAGTATTTAAGAAACTCCTAGAAGTTTCATCCATAATTGTGAACTGTAAATTGTGCCTTAGAAAGATAACTGTCCATTATGTTTGCTTATTTAGCAAACTTGGATGGTTATTTTTTTTATGACTTAATTAGCAAGAATATATTTTGTAATTTTGGTAAAAATAACTCCATTGAATAATTGGATCTTAGAACTAACAATGTACTATTAGCAATTATCAATTGTCAATTGTACATTGTACATTGATGATTAAGAAGGGAGTTTTTTACTTGAAAAAGAATAATTTTTATGGAGTGAGAAAAAATGTTTTAAGAGAGCTTGAAGATGGATTTTCTTGCATCCATGAAAACTTCAAGTACTTTAGGAAGTTGTCTAAAAGTGGTTATAAGGTACTTGGAGCATCAGAATGGCTTCTTGATAATATATATTTGATTGAAAAAGAATATAAAGGAATAAAAATGGAGATGCCTATAGATTATTTTAAGGGATTGCCTTCTATAAGTAGAGAACCCAAATCTCTGATTTGGTGTGAATCACTTACTCAGGGAACGAATGTGAGTCGAGTTTCCTTAGATAATAAAGACGATAAAGAGGTAGTTCCACGTATTTTTGCAGTAGCTAAGAATTATATAAATAATGAAGAGGAGATTAGTTGTCATAAATTTATTAAGTACGTAAATGAATTTCAAGAGCATGATACTCAAGATAGTAGTTTTCAAGAACATGTTATTCAAAATAAAACAGACGGGGATTATGTAGGTGTTTATGCTGATGAAGGAATTTCAGGAACAGGCACTAAAAACAGTAATATTCCAAAACATGATACTCAAGAAGAAAATTTAAATACAAATTCATATAATAAAGAAATGGCTTTTACTATGGGAGAGTTGTGGGCTTTTCCACTTATGCTTAAAATAGCGATTATTATAAATTTATCTAAATATACACAGGAACTTGTTAATATTCAAAAAGAAGTGTTAAGTGGAAGGAATTTAGCAGAGAAGATTATAGATGCTATTAATAACAATAACCTTGATGAAGAATTTGAGTATAGTAATAATATTGATCATAAGTATGAAAAGATTAGTCCTTTATTTTTGAGAGAATTTGTTAGTGTGTTAAGAAATAATTCTGTAGAGGATAAAAAGATTGATGATTTTATAAAATTAAAATGGAATATTAATTTAGATTCTAATAATAGCACTATAAAGGGAAATTTAAGAGAAGAATTTTTAGAAAAACATATTGGTGAGTATATAAATTCAATTAGAAAAATTGAAGGAATAAGTTGGCGTAGATTTTTTGAAAATACCTCTTTAGTTGAAAGTATTTTAAAAAAAGACCCTGAAAATATTTATAACTATATGGATTTTGAGTCTAAAGATTATTATAGGCATAAACTTGAAAAAATAGCTAGAATTATTGAAATAAATGAAATTAGTTTAGCAAATTATGCTTTAGAACTTGCTAAAAGTAGTAAAGACAATAAAGAAGAAAGTTATAAATGCCATGTGGGTTATTATTTGATTGATGATGGAATAAGTGAACTAAAAGGATATCACCATAATATAAGAAGCATGGTTTCAGAAGAAACATATGTAACTTTTAATATTTTAGGAACAATTATATTAAGTATGTTTCTTTTATTTATAAGTAGTTTAATAGGTATAACATATACTAAAATTCAATTGATAATTTCATTATTAATTATTTTAATTCCTATAAATGAAATAATAATAGGTGTTATTAATTGGACTGCAAGCAAAATTTCAGAAGTTAGATTAATTCCAAAATTGAATTTTAGTATGGGAATTCCTGACGAAAATAAAACTGTAGTTGTAATTCCTGCTATTGTGAATTCTAAGGAAAAAGTTAAAGAACTTATGGGGAGATTAGAAGTTGCTTATTGTGGAAATAAAGATAAAAATTTATACTTTGTTTTGCTTAGTGATTTCTGTGATTCTAATTATGAGGTAGAAGAAAAGGATGCTGAAATAATTAAGTGCGGAATTGAATGTGCCAGAAGTTTAAATGAAAAATACTGCAATGATATTAGTAATATAAATAGCAATATTGATGTAAGTGAAGATAAGTTTTTCTTTTTAAGCAGGAAAAGAATTTATAATAAGAAACATAACATTTATATGGCTAAGGAAAGAAAACGTGGAAAACTTATGGAGTTTATGGCTCTTATTAGAAATAGTAATGACCATACTTATGATGTTTTTAGTTCGGAAATTCACATGCTCAAGAATGTTAAATATCTTATTACTTTAGATGAGGATACCTTTATGCCAAGGGATAGTGCTTTTAAACTTGTAGGTGCTATGAGTCATGTACTTAATATCCCATATGTAAAGGAAAATAAAGTTGTTAGAGGCTATGGAATTATGCAGCCTAAGGTAAGCATAAGCCTAGAGAGTAAAAATCAGACTTATTTTTCTAAGGTTTTTGGTGGAGAAGAAGGAGTTGATGGATATTCAGTAGCTTATTCTGACACTTATCAAGATCTATTTGGCGAAGGGTCTTTTACAGGGAAAGGAATAATTAACATAGATGAGTTTTATTACTTATTACATAATTCAATAAAGGATGACAAAATACTAAGCCATGATCTTCTAGAAGGAGGAATTGCAAGATGTGCCTTGGTAAGTGATGTAGAATTTATCGATGGATATCCAGGATTTTATGATTCTAGCTGTAGAAGATTACATAGATGGGTTAGAGGAGATTGGCAATTAATAGGTTGGCTATTTTCAAAAAAAATAAGTATATTATATAAGTGGAAGATATTTGATAATTTAAGGCGGAGTGTATTAGCACCTAACTTACTTCTTACTCTTATTTTATCATTGACTATTCTAAATGGAAGAAGCCAAGTTGCAGTACTTTGCTTTTTAGGTTTGATAATTTCTTTAGTATTTACAGTAACAGATTTTGTTGTAACACCTAAAAATAAATTAATGGGAACTTTTAAAAGTTTTGAACAAATATTATTAATAATAAGTTTCATCCCTTATCAAGCTTTTTTGATGGTCGATGCTATAATCAAAACATTATTTAGAGTTTGTATTTCTAAGAGAAATCTTTTAGAGTGGCAGTCTTCAGAGATTGTAGAAAAGAATCATAGCAATACTTTCATTTGCTATTTAAAAAGAATGTGGATTGCGCCAATAATGGGATTATTAATAATTTTTTTATCTTTTTATAGTTCTTTTGTAGTTATTACTTATAATTTAATAGTTGCTGCACTTTGGATAGCTAGTCCGTATATAGCTTATAGTATAAGTGTGAAGCTTCCAGATAAGAATAAGAATGTTTTAAAAAATGAAGAAGTAAATTATTTAAGAAAGATATCTAGAAGAATATATGCCTATTATGAAGACTTTGTTAATGAAGAAAATAATTATTTAGCTCCAGATAACTATCAAGAAAAGCCATTTAAAGGAGTTGCGCATAGAACTTCTCCAACTAATATAGGTATGGGATTAACTTCAAATATTGTTGCATATGATTTAGGATATACAACTATGCTTGAGTTTGTTGATAATGTGGAGCTTATATTAAGTAGTATGAAAGATTTGAAAAAGGTAAATGGTCACTATTTAAATTGGTATAATACAAAAACAAAAGAACCACTATGGCCAAGATATGTATCAACAGTTGATAGTGGAAATCTTTTGGGGAATTTATGGGTGCTTAAACAAGCTATGGAAGAGCTTAAATATAATAAAGTAATAAGGGGAAAGGAAGTTGGAGCTTTAAATGATATTTATAAGATAATTGAAGATGAAGATCCGTCTATTAAACTTAGATTTACTTCACACGTTAAAATTGGAGAATATTTTAAAGTCCTAAATGAAATTTTATTTAAGATTGAGGAATTTAAGGATAATGAAAAAATAAGTAAATTACAATCGTTAGATGAGGGCAAAGATAATAATTCTAATAAAGAAGAGAACAAAGTCAATGAAGAAGAAAATTGGAATAAAAGTATCTTAAAATTTGATAATGAAGAAGCAAATTATTGGATTTATAAGCTTACAGATGAAGTTAAGAAAAAAATCAAGTATTATAATTGTATTTTAGGAGGCTTAGGGAAGTTATATAGTAAGGAATTTTTTGAGGGAGTCCCAAGTCTTATAGAATTAATCCACAGGTGTGAAGATTATAAAAGAAAAAATGGGGATAACTTTAATTGTACATTAGGAGAAAAAATTGCTACTTTAAAAAAATATGTGGATAAAATAGATAATATAATTGAAGATATTAATAAAATTTCAGAAGAAATGAACTTTAGTTTTCTTTATGACAAAACTAGAGAATTATTTTCTATTGGATATAATGTAGAAGAAAATTCCCTTGGAAATTCTTATTATGATTTATTGGCATCTGAGTCTAGGATAGCCTCATTTGTTGCTATAGCTAAGAATGACGTACATTCATCTCATTATTTTAAATTAGGTAGGGCAATGACTAATGCTTTTCATACTCATTCTCTTGTATCTTGGAGTGGGACTATGTTTGAGTATTTTATGCCTTCATTAATAATGAAAAATTATCCTAGAACTTTGCTTAGTCAAACTTATAGATCTGTAATAAAGGCTCAAATAAATTTTGCAAAACAAAAGAAAACGCCTTGGGGAATATCAGAATCTGCATTTTATAAATTTGATGTTGCAGAGAATTATCAATATAAAGCATTTGGTATACCTGGTCTTGGGTTAAAGAGAGGCCTTGAAGATGAAATTGTAATATCACCTTATTCAACTTTAATGACACTTCCCTTTGCAAAGAATGCTGGAATTAAAAATCTTAAGAGACTTGAAAAGATAGGTGCTTTAGGAAGATATGGATTTATTGAAGCTATAGATTATACTAAAGCTAGAGAAGATAAATATATAATGACGCTTCCTAAAAAAGAAACAAAAAATGAAATATTAGAAAAATTACCTGTGGATAAGTATACTGTGAAAACACCTGATAATGGTAAAATAAAGGAGGATATTTTATCAATTGAAAATAATTATCCACAAAATGTGGATAAAAACGAAGAAAGTGTGCATAACTACGAAAAAATCGTGGATAGTTATGGTAAAAACGTAAATAATATATGGAATAAAAATAAAAAACATAATGTGGATTATGTGGATATATTTGAAGTTAATGAAAATATGTATGAGAATAAATCTGACGAGAAAAATGCTGAAATCCTAAATAATCCACAAAAAATTAACAAAATCATGACTTATATGGTTCATCATTTGGGAATGTCTCTTATGTCTTTAGACAATGTTTTGAGTGATAATATTCTGATTAATAGATTTCATAGCTTGCCAGAAGTCAAGGCAACAGAACTTTTGTTAAAGGAAAAAATTCCTAAAAATGTAACTTTTGAAAGAAATGAAGATTTTTCTATAAAGAATAAATATTTTGAAGGAGAAGCTTTAATTCCAAGAGTATTTGAAAAAGTAAATGTAGATAGTCCACAGCTTTTGTTATTATGTAATGGGGAATATTCCTCTATGATTACTTCAAGTGGAAGTGGGTATTCTAAGAAAAATGATATTATGCTTTATAGATGGAAGGGAAATTCTACAAGTGATGATAGTGGAATGTTCTTTTATATAAAGAATCTAAATTCTAATGATTATTGGAGTTCAACTTTTGAGCCTTGTAAAAATCCTGGTGATAAATATGTGGCTGAATTTAATTTGGATAAAGCTAAGTTTAGTAGAAAAGATGGCAATATTGAAACTGTAACAGAAATTGTGGTTTCTTCAGAAGACAATTTTGAAATTAGAAAATTAGTTTTAAATAATTTGAGCGACAAAGGTCGAACAATTGAAATAACAAGCTACATGGAAATAACATTGGCTACTTTTGGTGCTGATGCAGTTCATCCTGCTTTTTCGAATTTATTTGTTCAAACAGAATATGATGAAAAAGAAAATATTCTTATAGGAAGTAGAAGAGGAAGGGTTAAAAATGCAAAAGTTCCATACATATTTCATAAGGTAATATCTAATGATGAATTAGAGGGAAGTATTACATATGAAACTTCTAGGATAAATTTTATAGGCAGGAATAGGGAGTTAAAAGCTCCACTAGCTATGGATAATGATAAATCTTTAAATAATACAGTAGGAACAGTTTTAGATCCCATAATGAGCTTACGAACTAGAATTAGATTGCAGCCCCATTCACAAGGCTCGATTTTTTATATAACAGGAATATGTGATTCTAAGGAAGAAATTTTAGAGCTATGCAGAGAAAATAATGATCACAATAAGCTGAATAAAGTATTCAAAGATTATAGCATAGGTATACAGCTTGAACTTAGAAACTTGGGAATAAGAAGTGCTCAGGCAAATGTATTTCAAAGCATTGCTAGTGAAATATTCTTTTTAAGTAATAACAGAAAAAATAGAGAAGAGTATATTAAAAATATTTCAAAGCACCAAAAGGATTTGTGGTCTTATGGAATTTCAGGAGATTTACCTATTATAATGTTATGTATTGAAAAAGAGGGAGATGTAAATATAGTATCCACTATGATAAAATTCCATTATTATTTAAAGCTCAAAGGAGTTAAATTAGATTTAGTTATATGTAATAATGAAGAGATTTCTTATGATGAACCTCTTCAAAAGATAATAATGGAGGCTATACAGTTATCTAATGAAGGGGGATCTTTAAACAAAGCTGGTGGAATATTTATTCACAATAAGGCAACAATGGAGAGTGAAGTTAAAGACTTATTAATAGGAATTTCAAGGGTTTATGTAGATTCAAATAATAATCTAAATTCATATATATATAATGAAGAGATTTTTTCAGATAAAACTTTAAAAACAGATATGGATTTAGAACAAAATTTAAACATGTATATGGACTTGAAAAAGGAAGGATTAAATTCACATATAACTTTAAGAAATAGCTCAACGTTTGAAGAGGAATATGAAAATAACGCAATTAGAGATGTGGATATATTGTATCAAGAATATGATCATGATATGGATGTAATAAATAGTAACGATTTACTTAAAGGTATGGAAGAAACACAAGAAAATTTGAGTAAAGAAGTTAATACAGAAGAGATAGAACATTCTTATAATGCACAAGATGCTTATGAAGACTTTAATGCAGAAAATTTAGATTTCTTTAATGGCTATGGTGGTTTTAGCAAAGAAGATAATAGCTATATAATTAAATTATCTAATTATAGAAATACTCCAGCGCCTTGGATTAATGTTATTTCTAATGAAGACTTTGGATTTCATATATCTGAAGCGGGTGCGGGTTATACTTGGTGCGGAAATTCTAGAGAAAATAAGATAACACCTTGGAGTAATGATTATATTAGAGATCCTTTAGGGGAAGCTATTTATATTAAAGATAATATTTCAAAAAATTATTTTTCAATATCACCAAAACCAGTTAGAGATGCAGGGGATTACTTAATAAAACATAGCTTTGGATATTCTGAATTTAAGCATACTGCTTATGATTTAAGGGGAACGCTACAAGTTTTTGCGCCTAAAGGTGAAACTGTAAAAATTCAAAGAGTTACTTTAGAAAATTTAAGTGATGAAGATAGAAATGTTTCATTGTTTTATTATGCAAAGCTTGTCTTGGGAGTTTATGAATATGATAGTTCACGATATATTTCTACATATATAAGTGGAGAATTATCTAAAAATGATAAGAAAATTTCATATAATAGTGGGTTTATAGGAGGAGCTAATCCGTATAGTGAGTATTTTGGTAAATTTAATGCTTATTTAACTATTTTAGGCGGAGATGGTTTGAGTTTTACTGGAGATAATAAAGAATTCATAGGTATTGGTGGTGAAGTTTCTGAGCCTAAAGGTCTGAAACACAACAATTTAAGTAATCGTTGTGGTGGAATTTATGACCCTTGTTTGGCTGCAGTAACAAGTATTAAATTAAGAAAAGGAGAAAAGAAAGAATTAGTTATTTTATTTGGGCAAGAAGAAAGGGATAATATAGAGAAAGTTATAAATAAATATAAAAATTATGAAAATGTAGAAAGTGAATTAGATAAAGTAAAACAATATTGGAGTCATTTCCTAGGAAATATACAAGTTAAGACACCTGATAAATCTTTAGATTATCTTTTAAATGGATGGCTTTTATATCAAACCTTGAGTTGTAGATATTTAAGTCGAAGTGCATTTTATCAAAGTGGTGGAGCTTATGGATTTAGAGATCAACTTCAGGATTCTATGGCACTTGGTGTTGCTGATTCTAAAATAACAAAGGCACAAATATTAAGAAGTGCGTCAAGACAATATGTAGAAGGTGATGTACAACATTGGTGGCACCCAGTTGTAAATTCAGGTATAAGAACTAGATTTAGTGATGATTTGTTATGGTTACCTTATGTAACAGCAGAATACATTAATTCTACAGGTGATTATGAAATTTTAAATCAAAAAGCATCTTATCTTGAAGATGAACCTTTAAGAGAAGGTGAGGATGAGAGATATACTATAGTGAACCAATCTTCAAAGGAAGGCACTATATATGAACATTGCTTGAAGGCCATAGAAAAATCCTTGAAATTTGGAGTTCACAACATTCCTTTAATGGGTAGTGGAGATTGGAATGATGGAATGAGTACTGTTGGAAATGAAGGAAAAGGTGAAAGTGTATGGCTTGGATGGTTCTTATATTCAATCTTAGATAGTTTCATTGAAATTGCAGAAAACAAAAACGATGTAGAAACTAAAAATCATTATGAAGAAAGAAGAGAATTCATAAGAGAAAATCTAGAGAAAAATGCATGGGATGGTGGCTGGTATAGAAGAGCATATTTTGATGATGGCACACCACTTGGATCTAGAGAAAATCCAGAATGTCAAATTGATTCATTAGCTCAAAGCTGGTCAATAATTTCAGGAGCTTTTGAAAAAGATACTAAATTTGAACCTAAAGTAGATGGAAAGATAAGGGCAGTTGAAGCTATGGAAGCAGTGGATAGAAACCTTGTTAAAAAAGATAAGGGCATGATATTATTACTTACACCACCATTTGGTAATTCAAAATTAGAACCAGGATATATAAAAGGATATGTGCCAGGAGTGAGAGAAAATGGAGGACAATACACTCATGCAGCAGTTTGGGTAATCCTTGCTTTAACTAAACTTGGACTTGGTGATAAAGCAGTAAAATATTTCAATATGATAAATCCAATAAATCATACAAAAACAGAATTAGAATGTATGACTTATAAGGCAGAGCCTTATGTAATGGCAGCAGATGTGTACATAAAAGAACCTCATGCAGGAAGAGGGGGCTGGAGCTGGTATACTGGAGCATCAGGTTGGATGTATAGAGTTGGAATTGAAAATATTTTAGGACTTAGAAAAGTCAAAGATAAGGGATATAGTATAGAACCTTGTGTGCCAAAAGATTGGAAAGAATTTGAGATAAAGATTAAAAACGAAAAAGAAGATTATACTATAAAGGTTTCTAGAGTAAGTGAAGATAATAATTCAAAGAATAATTATGAAAGTAACTCTATATCCTCCATATCAAATTTGACACAAAATAATATTAATGAAAATAGAATAGAAGTAGTTATAAATGGAGAGCTAATTAAAGATAATTTAATTCCAAGAAATAGTGATAAGTTAGATATTTTTGTATATTTAAAATAACTAATTTAGGCACTAGAAAGAAAATAACAAGTCAATGATGCTATATAAAGTAATTTACAATTATTTTATATAGCATTTTTTATATTTTTTTTAATTTATAATAAATATATTAATTACTTAAATTAAATTTTATTATAAACATTGATAATGTATAGTAATGTGTTATAATTTATCAGGAATATACGAAATGAAACAAAATTTGTAAATAAATTAACATTTAATATATGTATAAGATAATTTTTTTACAAAATAAAAGTGATTGTAAAGAAACAACAATTATTGATAAAAGGAACATAAGGTACATGGAATGAAATAACAAGTCTGTATATTTTGAGTCAGACTTGTTATTTTCTTTCATGTGCCTAACTAAAATGCAAGGAGGATATAAATGGGTAAATATTACAAATTAAAAAGCAACTTAATTGATGTTTTTTTTATTTTTTGGGGTTGCATGATAGCATCTTTAGGAGTAAATCTCTTTTTATCACATGCTAAACTTTTAAGTGGAGGTGCTACTGGTATAGCATTGATTTTAGAATATACAACTGGAATTCCAGCAGGTATAGTAATTCTAATAATTAATATACCATTGCTTGTATTAAGTTATAAAAAACTTGATAAATCATTTACTATTTATACAACAATGGGAATGTTGTGTCTTTCAATTTCACTTATGATAACAAAATCATTAACAAATTTAATTAATATGCAAAGTGATTTGCTTATTTTTTGTATATATGGTGGAGTTTTATGTGGCATTGGTTATGGAATGGTATTTTTAAGAAGAGGATCGACTGGGGGAACTGATATCATAACTATGTTAATTAGGAAAAAATATTCGAATTTTAATATAGGTAGCTTAGGATTTTCACTTAATTTGATAATAGTGATTATTGGTGCAATAATATTTGGTATTCCACAAGCGTTATATACGATTATTTCATTGTTTATTCAGAGCTTAGTTCTTGACAAGATGCTAAAAGGATTCAACCGTAAAAAACTTCTTCTTATTTTAACAAGAAAAGAAAAAGAAATTATTGAGTATGTAATTAAAGATCTCAATCGTGGAGTTACATCTTTATTTGCAGAAGGTGAATACACTCATGATAAAAAGAAAATGCTTTATTGTATTGTAAATTCACATCAAATGATTGAATTAAAGACTGTTATACATAGTATAGATCCTGGTGCATTTATAACTATAGTTGATGCATCTGAAGTTAGAGGGAAGGGTTTTTTTAATATTTAAGATAAATTTTACCAGACTTAAAAATTTGAAACAATTTGAGATTTAATGTATAATACTCATTATGAATATTAAGGCATGTTCAAAAACTAACAAGTCATAATGTTAATATATTTGATTTGTTAGTTTCTTTCATATGTCTAAGGAGGTAACCATAGGTTATGAAAAATAATATAAAAAAGGTGTTAGTCATATTTCCAATGATTTTCTTGTTATGTATGTCTTTTATTGGAATTAATACAAAAGCAGAACTTAAAGTGGACAACCCATATGATATAGCTACAACAAGTAATCAAAGTACAACAAGTAATAATTTAGCTAGTACAGAAGTTGATACTTCGAATACTGCAAAAAATAAAGATACAGTGCCAACAAGTTCAGTAAGCTCAACAACTATTTCTGGAACAAATGTCACGGGATCTAGTCCGAGCAATACAAATATGGGAGGAAATGGAGAAACAACATTGATAGAAACTTTACCAGAATGGAATAACATGAATGGAAAATTGTATTATGTTACTAAAGATGGAATAGTAAAAAAAACAGGATGGTTTAAGGAAAAAGATGAGAATCCTAATGCCAACAATGATTATGAATATTATTTAGATAAAGATTATGCTGCAACAATTGGATGGAAGGAAATTGAAGGCTTATGGTATTATTTCGATGAAGCTGGAATTAAGCAAACTGGTTGGAAGTTAATTAACTATAATTGGTATCATCTAGATAAAAATGGAATAATGGAGACTGGTTGGATTGAAGATAATAGAGATAAATATTACTTAAATGATGAAGGTATAATGGCTCAAGGAAAGAAATACATAGATGATAACTGGTACTTTTTTGGAACATCTGGAGCACTTCAAACTGGAATATATGGTTACAAAGGAAAAGATTACTATTCAGATAAAGATGGAATAATGGGAGCAAATGAGTGGATAAATACTAAAGTCTATAAATATTATGTAAAAGCAGACAGTAGTCTTGCAACTGGCAATGCAATCATAGATAATGTAATGGAAAAATTTGATTCGAATGGCAGATACTTAGGACCTGGACAAATGGAAGATCATTTATTTATGAAATATTTAAGTGTTGGAGATGCGGATTGTGCTTTTATTAAACTTCCAAGTGGAGAAACTGCACTGATTGATACTGGAACACCTGAAACTGCACAGAAAGTAATTGATTTTTTAAATGAGCAAGATCTTAAAAAAGAAGATAATAAGGGAGTAATTGATTATATAATAATTAGTCATGCACATTCTGACCATATTGGTGGACTAGCTTCCATTTTAGATAATTTTAAAGTTAAAAAAGTTTATTTGCCAGATAGTGCAATAATGAAAGACTGGTATTCTAATGTAAAAGTTACAGCAGAAAATGCTGATAATGTTCAAATGATGAAAACAGATTATGAAGTTTATAATGATGCAGTAAAAGCTATGAAAGATAAAGATATGGATTTCATTAATCCTAAAAGAGGTGAATTTATAGATAACAATAAGATTTTGCAATTTGTAGAATCAGACAAAAATTTTGGACCAATAGGATCTGATCCAATTACAGCGAATTATTGGGGGATAAATGAAAATTCAGATATCGTATATTTGAATTATGGAGATTTACACGCTTTATTTACTGCTGATATGGAATGGAATTCAGAAAAAGATTTTTGGACAAGCGATTTATTAAATGGAAGGGATGTTAATGTCTTAAAGGTACCACATCATGGACATGATACATCGTCAACAGTAGATTTTATTAGATATTTGAAACCAGATATTGGAATAATAAGCAGGGCGGCGGAAAGCATTGAAAAGAATACTGCTTATAATAATTTAATTTCAAATGGAGTTAGCGTATATGAAACAAGTGCAAAAGATGGAGTTTCAATATATGCAACACCAGAAAATTGGACAGTACAAAATTAAATATAGAATAAAAAAGTTTCCCATAAAGATGAAATTTATGGGAAGCTTTTTTGGGAAATAAGCACTAAATTAAAATGATAAACTTTAGTACCTACTTATTATGGGGTACAAATATTATTTTGACCAACATTAGGAAATATATTCATATGATTAACAAAATTTTAATTTAGGCACATTCAAAAAAATAACAGGTCCATCTGCCAGCCTATTTTCCATCATCCTGCGTCAGCAGATTGCCCTAATAGGCCCACTATGAGTACAATCTACTTCCTTGCCTGATGAAAAATATCCATGGCATTTTGGACTTGTTATTTTCTTTCATGTGCCTTAGGAAAATTAAACTCGGCTCACAGACCTTCGCTGAGTAAGTTCGATTAACCAAATGCAAAAAGGAAGTTAACTCGTATGCACGAGTTAACTAAGTTCGAGAACCCAAATGTAAAATTTGGACTCTCACTTATAATCCAGGATCTTCAGAAGATGTCATATCTTCTGTATAATCAAATTCTGCATTAGATATATTCTGTGAAACAATAGGATCTACTGCTGGATTTGGCATATTTATAGGGAAATCAACACCAGTTGCACTTTCAACACTTTCATCACTTGGAGCATAATTAGTTCTCATTTTTGGGGGATAAGCATTACTCGATTTTTCTTTAGAACTGTTTTCTAAAATTGTATGATTAGGTATTTTTTCTTTACTCATAATAATCACTCCTAACAAGTAGCAATTAACAATTAACAATGAAGGAACAAATGCCATTGTAATTGTACTATCATTGTCAATTGTACATTGTACATTGTAAATTTGAATATGTATCATTATTATTATTTGAAAAAACAGTCTTATTAATACATGAAATATATAGAAAACAATTAACCTCATTGTGAATTTATAGACAAAGCATAGATAAAAGGGGTATTTGATTAATTAAATTAAAAATTAGCAAATATTTCTTTCATTTTTAGTAAAAGGTTTATAAAAATTTAATAATTATATAACAAAAATTTTAGAATTATAGATTATACTTAGGACTATATAGTATTATTAGAAATGTATAGAATTATAGCTATATATTTATAAGTAATTAAAAATGTGATATTATACATAATATAATATCAATAAGTGAGAGTCCCAATATTGTATTTGGGTCCTTAAACTTACTCAGCGAGTGGAACGAGTCGAGTTAAAAAAACAAGAAATAAAAAAATTAGTGCAATTTTAAAATATAGGAGGAAGATTATGCATAAAAAAATTAAACACATAATAGCTGTAACTTTTATGATAACAGCAATTTCAGGAGTATTACCAACAAACAACTTTATATTTGGAAATGTTGCAGTTCATGCGGCAACTTATAACGAGGCAAATAACGGAGAAATAAGTTCTTTAAATTTAACTAGAAGTACTGGAAGTGTAATCGAACTAAGAGACAGTTATTCAGGTAATATCATATCAACTTTAACAGGTCAAAGCGACTATTATGCAGAACTTACAGGAGCAGACGGATTTCAAATATCAGCAGATGTACAAGGAGATGGATATGTAGTTAAGCAATTTACATCTGCAGATAAAACTGCTAAAGGTGAAGATGTTGGAAGTTCTATAAGTGTTGATTCAAGCTATGCAGACATTTATTTAAGAACATATAAAAGTGAGAATGCTTACAAAGCAGCTTATGGTGATGGAGATGTAACTGAGTGTGAGAATACTTATATAATTCATGTAATGAAACCAGATGCAGCTTCTGATGAAGAACTTGATAAGAACTATGCTAATTTGGGAAATATTTATTTAAGTAATGGCAATATTGATTTTTCAGCCAAACAATATTCTTATAATGTAAATGTTGGAGATGATGTTCAAGAAATTCTTGTTAGAGCAACGCCACAAGAAGATGATGATGTAGTTAATATTAATAATAGCTCTGTAGAACAAAAGGATGATTATGAAAAAACAATACAATTAAATAAAGGAAACAACACCATAGAAATAGATGTTAAAGGCGATGAAGATGATGAAACTTATACAGTAAATGTATATAGAGGGAACGCACCAGCTTCAACTACATCTACAACTGGAACATCAACAAATACAACCTCAGATACTCAAAATTTTACAACTCAAAGTGATACAAACAAATTAAATGCATGGCAAAGAGTTGATGGAAAGTGGAAGTATATAGATGGTACTGGAGAAGCTTTAAAGAATCAATGGTGGTTTGACAAAAGCACTGGAATAAATTACTACTTAAAAGAAGATGGATATAGAGCTATAGGCTGGCTTAATAATAATAGTAATTGGTACTATTTTAATGAAAATGGAGAAATGCAAACAGGCTGGATAAATGTAGATAAAAATTGGTATTACTTAAATAAAAGTGGAGCAATGGAAATGGGATGGCTAGAAGATTCTGCTGGAAATTGGTATTATCTTGATAGCAGTGGAGCTATGAAAACAGGATGGACTGAAAATTCAGATGGAAAATGGTATTATTTAGATTCAACAGGGAAAATGATTAAAGATTCAATTATTAGTGGTTACAAGGTTGACAATGATGGAGTTTTAGTTAATTGAAACATATTTATAAGTGCATGATTATGATATTAATGGTAAAATTGAGATTATAATGAAAAGGTAAATATAAGATGATAATCAAAATGAGGGAATAAATATGAATAAGAATGTAAAGAGAATAGTTGCAATGGCAATAGCACTTGGTACTGTGTCAGCTGTAGCACCAGCTACAAATGTGAATTTATTAACTACAAAGGCTTATGCATCAACAACTAATGCCACAGATACATTAGATAGTTTGAAATTAGAAACTACAAGTGGGTCCACTATAAATCTTTATAGTGATAATGATTATGCTAGTGATAACAAAGTAGACAGTAGTGATGTAACAGATGGTAACACATATTATGCTAAAACTTCAGCTAGCACAATTAACATAAGTACAAGTGGTCCTAGTTCAAGCTATATTAAAGTATTTAAGGGAACATCTGATTCTACTAAGGGTAAAAGTATAGGTAGCGATATTAGTTTACCATCAGGAACAACAACTCTTACTGTAAGAGTATATAGTGAAGACCCAGGTTCAAGCATAAGATATGATGATTCTAATGATAATGGTACAATATTAAGTGAATATGTAATTAAGGTAAAGTGTACTGCTAGTGATAGTAGCGACAGCAGTGATAGCAGTGACAGCAATGATGACATCTATTTAAGCGAACTTACTATAGATGGAAATAGTATTTCTTTATCAGATTCAAAAACTACTTATACGTATAGCGTATCTAGTGATGATGATTCAGCATCAATTAAAGCTACACCAGAAGATGATAGCTATACAGTTACAATTGATGGTGATAATGTAGACGATAGCGATAATTACAAAAAGACAGTAGATTTAGATAAAGGTGAAAATGATATTAAAGTAGAAATTCAAGATGATAGTGATAATGATAGAGTATATACTTTAAAGATAACTAGAGGTGATACGACTACAGCTACTAGTACAGGAACAACTACTACAAATAATACTGCAAACTCAACACCAAGCTCTGCAACAATTGTATCAACTACTAAACTTAATCAATGGATACAAGTTAATGGAAGATGGCAATATAATGACTCAACAGGAAATCCAGTAAAAAATATGTGGGTACAAAACTATTATCTACAAGCTGATGGAAACATGGCTACAGGTTGGATAAATTACAATGGAAGTTGGTATTATGTAGGAACCGATGGGGCTAAGAAAACAGGTTGGCAATCAGTAAATGGAACTTGGTACTATCTAGATTCACAAGGAACAATGCAAACAGGATGGATGAAAGACATAAATGGAAAGTATTACTATTTAAATAGTAATGGTTCTATGGCTTCTAATACTACAATTGGTGGATATGAATTAGGTGCTGATGGAGCTTGGGTAAGTAAATAAGAGTCAAAATCTTGTATTTGCTTCCTCGAACTTAGTTAATTCGTGTATATGAATTAACTTCCTTTAAAAATGATTTGGTGTGAAGCACTTACTCAGCGAGCAAATGAAAGTCGAGTTTTATTTAAAAGGAATTACTATATAATGGTATAGTTAATTTTAAAATAATTAAAAAAAATTCATGGAAATTGCTTGCAGTTGAAGAATTCTCAATGGATTTTTAGAAAAGATATATTCAGAAAATGAGAATATAAAATTAAAAACCACAATATATTTGATGTAATGAAAGTTATCAAATATATTGTGGTTTTTCATGAAATAATAATACATAATTAATTTACAATGTACAATAAGGCACAATCAAATAAATAACAAGTCCATTTGCCAGCCTATTTTCCATCATGCTGCGTCGGCAAATTGCCCTAATAGGCCCGCTATCAGGGCAATTCGTCTCCTTGCCTGATGAAAAATATTCATGGCAACTTTGGACCTGTTATTTATTTTCATGTGCCTAAAGAATGAAATCAAACGAATTTTTTTAAAATGTTTTTTCAATTATATAGAAATTTGTTCCTCAATTGTAAATTATAAATTGTCAATTATATGATTGTATCATGCGGAAAATATGGTAAAATTAATAATATATTAGAGGAATATAAAGTAAAACTTTTCAGGCAAATTTTAATGCTCAAACTGAAATTAGTTGAACTAATTTACAATCGTGTAGTTTCCAGTTTTCATCTTTTGAAGAGGTGGAAATGTTAGAAATGCCAAATATTAGACTAGGTGTCCCTTAGGGGTATAAATGAAAGAGAGGTATGAAAATGAATAAAAGAATTAAACGTATAATAGCTATTGCTATTACTATCGGTGTGTTTTCTACAATAGAGCCTTCAAAATACTTAAATTTAATGACTACAAAGGCTTATGCAGATGTTGAAGGTGCTGATTTGGAACAGATTTCCCTAGAACATGGAATCTTAGATTTTAAAGCTAGTCAAACTGATTATTCAGTACAATTAGATTCATCTATAGATCAAATAGGGGTTACTGCAAGACCCAAAGAAGATACAGCTGTAGTTAGAATTAATGGGAATGAAGTTACAGCAGATGATGAGTATAAAACAGTAGTAGATTTAGATAAAGGTGAAAATAAAATTACTATAGATGTTGAAAATGGTTCTAAGAAAAAAACTTATACTGTAGAGGTAATGAGAGGCCACATAGATAATACACAAATTTACTTAGATGATATAAGCTTGAGTGATGGGGATATAAGTTTTTCTGAGGATCAAACAGATTATAATGTAAATGTTCCATCTGATACTAGTGATATTAGCATAAGAGCAACTCCGGAAGACAATAATTATGATGTTGAAATAGATGGAGTAACTGCATCTGAAGATGATAACTTCAAAAGAACAGTTAATTTAAAAGATGGAGATAATGAAATACCAATAAGAATACAAGATGATGATGATCATGAAAAAATATACACTTTACATATAAATAGAGGGGCAACAAACACATCAACTCAAAGTTCAAGTAATACTACGACAACAAATGGAAATGCGACAGGTGTATCATTAACTAAAGGTTGGGTATTAAATAATGGACAATGGAACTATATAAATGAAAAGGGAAATAAAGATACAGGTTGGAAACAAATTAATGGTGTATGGTATTATTTAGATACAAATGGAGTGATGAAAACTGGATGGTTAAACATAAATGGTGAATGGTATTACTTAGATACAAATGGAAGCATGAAAACTGGATGGTATGAAAATTCTGATGGAAGATGGTATTACTTATATGATTCTGGGGCTATGGCTAAGAATACTACAATTGGTGGATATACGTTAGATTCAAATGGAGTATGGACTAAATAAAAATATCCTAAAATAGCTTAGATAAATACACAATTCATTAAAAATACAAAATAAGGAGGAGTGTAATATGAATAAAAAAATTAAAATAATACTTGCATGTTTACTGTCTACAAGTTGTTTATCGATATTTTCTCCAATAAATTTTTCTTTATTAACTACAAAGGCGTATGCTGAAGCTGCAACTTATTCTCTTGCTGATAATGGGGAACTAAAATCTTTAGATGTTCAGTCAACAGATGGACAAAGTCTTGAACTTTGTGATAATTACGGTGGAGAAGAAAAAAGCTTAACAGATGACGAAAATTATTATGTATTACTTAATGGAAATAGTGATGGAGTTAAAATATTTGGCGAAGTACAGGGAGAAGGCTATGTAGCTAAGGTTTTTGAATCTGATAGAAACATTGCTACTCCTCACGACATGGGAGAAAATATATCTCTTGAAGATGGACAATCTACCCTTTATATAAGGACATATGTAACTGAAGATGCTTTTAAAAGAGCAGTTAAAGATGAAGATGTAACTAATTGTTCTAAGACTTATGAAATAAACATAAATAAATCACCAGCTAATGGTGGGGATGATGTTGGCTTAGAGACTTTGACTTTAGATTCAGGTGAAGTTCCAATTAATTTTGATAGAGATACCCTTTCATATAATATAGCAGTGGCTGAAGATCGAGAGGATGTAGAAATAAAAGCAAGGCCAGAAGATAATAATTATGATGTAGAAATTAACGGATTTACAGCTGATGAAGACACTAAATATAAAAAAGACCTTCATTTACAATATGGCTTAAATGTAATAAAAATAGTTGTAATGGATTTGGATTATAGAATCAGGGTATATACACTAAATATAACTAGAGGAAATACCACTAGTGGAAATGTTTCCAATGGAGCAAATACAATACAAACAAATTCAAGTGACAGTAATCCTAAGATAAATCAATGGATTCAAATAAGTGGTAACTGGAAATATAATGATTCAACAGGAAATGCTTTAAAGAATAGTTGGTACTATGATAGAAATTATGGTAAGACATACTATTTAAAAGAAGATGGAACAATGGCTACAAATTGGTTATATCTTAATGGGAACTGGTACTATTTGGGACAAGATGGTGGAATAAAAACTAGTTGGCAAAATGTAAATGGTGAGTGGTATTATTTAGACTCAAATGGGTTAATGAAAACTGGTTGGATTAAAGATTTAAATGGAAAGTATTATTATATACAAGCTAATGGAGTTATGGCTAAGAATACAAGAATTGATGGATATGAGCTTGGAAATGATGGAGCTTGGATCAGATAGATAAGTGAGAGTTCAAATTTTACATTTGGTTAGTCGAAATAACTCAGCGAACGAATGTGAATCGAGTTTCCTTAAAAAAATAAAGTAAATAAAAGAACGCTTATTAATAGAGCGTTCTTTTTGCGTTAACTGAAAATGTTATGGAGTATTATATAGTGACAATGAGAGATATTTAAGGAATGATAGGAATATATAAAATAGAATTCTAAAAATATCTGAAAAAGGTACCCAAAATAGTTTGGGTTATTGTATTATATAGTGACAATGAAAGATATTTAAGGGATGATACGAATATATAAGATAGAATTCTAAAAATATCTGAAAAAGGTACCCAAAATAGTTTGGGTTATTGTATTATATAGTGACAATGAAAGATATTTAAGGGATGATACGAATATATAAGATAAAATTCTAAAAATATCTGAAAAAAGGTACCCAAAATAATCTAGGTTATTGTATTATATAGTGTACTTGGTAATAAAGATTTAGTTAGGAATTTTATAAATAAATTTCTAACATATCTAAACTTTTTTGAAAATATTTTTAAAAAAGTACCAAAAATAAATTTGAGTTTTGTATAATATAATGACAACTTAGGAATTACTAGGAGTTATAGTAAATTAGAAAAGATAATAGTAGTTTGTGTACAAGCTTTATGTAATATGATATACTGTGACAATAATGTCATTTTGGTATAAGATACGTATGAAACTAATTGTTTATTATGATATTTATACCAAAATATACATTTAAAAGCATTATATACCTTTACAGGGTTGTACAATAATGCTATAATTTATCTGAATTTAAAAATTTAGGAGGAAAGAAAATTATGTTTAAAAGAGCAAACAAAATAACAGCTTTATTAGTAGCTGCTGCTTCTATTATGTCAGTAGTACCAGCTATGGCAGCAACTACAAATGCTACTTCTTCAAAATTAGAAACTAAAGATGGTACTATCGAAAATGCAATAGCATTTTCAGATGGAAAATACGTATATCAAGGATATAAGAGCAGTGATGATACTGATGCTGTTTACTACAATGGTGGAGATCAAGATAAGGCATTAGATGATCTTTCATCTGCAGATCTTAATACAGCATATGCAGATAAATATGGATTTGCTAATGATGGATCAGATCAATATTTAGTTGACTTAACAAGTGGAGACGTAACTGATAGCACTACTCCAGTAGATGATGCAGATACTACAGCAACAAAATTACAAACTAAATTAAAGAAAACTGACAGATATGGTGAAAATTTAGGTAATTCAAATAATGGTACTTTAACTGCAGAAGATAATTTAGGTGGTACAGTAGATGATAATAAAACTCTAGCTTTACCAGGAAATAAATTTGGAGATCTTTGGTATTCATATGCAGTTCCTACACAAAGCTCAGATTCAGTAAAATATATAGATAAAAGTGGTAACTTATATGGATTTACTGATAGTACAGGTCAATATATAGATGCTTCTTACACAGCAAATATATATGCTTATAGTACAAAAGAAGGTAGAACAGTTAATATTCAAAACTACAGCAATAGTTATGATGATGCTGACAGTGATAGTGGATTATTAGCAACATTAACTAAACAACCAGTAGTTTTAACTCAAGATAAAGACAATCTTTATGCATTAGTAACAGTTGCTATAACTGATACTGCTTCAAATGCAGTAGTTACTGGTGGAACTACTACATCTGCAAGTGCTTATGTTCCAGATGTTCCTACTGGTGATAGTGCAATTACAACTATACGTACTTATGTTCAAAAGATTTCTAAAGCACAAGGAGATCAACAAGATGGTGCATATCTTCCAAAAACTGTAGAAAGTTATGAAGTTGGAAATCAAAATAATGAATATGATTGTGGAGATGCAACAGATGCAAGTACTGCAATTTTAGCTGCTATAAATGAGGGATCAAGTGCAGGTTTAACTAATTTAGCAGCTGCAACTCAAGCAGATGTACAAGCAACAGATGATTCTAATGGAGTTGTAAAACCATTATTTACAATCAATAATGGTAACCTAGTTGCTATTAAAGCATCTTCTGATAGTATAGATGCAGTAACTATTGAGTTTAAGAAAGATAAAGTTAAATTCGAACCAGGCTATTATCCAACACGTATGACTGGAACTACAACTGAAACTACAGCTGACGCTGCAACTTACTTTGGAGATAATAAAGTAGATGCTTACTTCTTAGAAAGAGATTCTGATGACAGTGTTGATTTAACTAGCAATAGTACATCACCAGCAGAATCATATGATGTTGACGTTGATGGAAATGTTTGGGTAGTTGCAGATGGAAAAATTTACCAATACGAAAATGCTTCTATGACTGAAGTTTATACTTGTGATTCTTCATTAGATGGAATAAGTGTTTACGATGCAAACAACTTAATATCTTGGACAAATAACGGAGATGTATACACATCTATTGGTGGAGCATCAACTGCAACAACAGATGCAGGAACAACTACTGCTACTACTACTGCAGCTAAAACTGGTTGGGATCAATTAGCTGATGGAACTTGGAACTTCTACGATGCAACTGGTAATAAGGTTGTTAGCAACTGGACTAACGTTGGTGGAGTTTGGTATTACTTAAAAGCTGATGGCGTTATGGCTACTGGTTGGGTAAATGACAACGGAACTTGGTACTTCTTAGCATCATCAGGAGCTATGAAGACTGGCTGGGTAAATGACAACGGAACTTGGTATTTCTTAGCAGCATCAGGTGCTATGACTACTGGTTGGTTAAATGACAATGGAACTTGGTACTACTTAAATACATCAGGTGCAATGGCTGCTAACACAACTGTTGATGGTTATACATTAAGCGCTTCAGGAGCTTGGATTAGCTAAGAATCAAAATCTATGATTTTGTAATTCGAACTGACTCTGTGAATGAGTGATTTAGACAATTGACGATGTACAATCGACAATTTAAAATGGGACGAGGCTATGCCTCGTCTCTTTTTTTACAATTTAAATAATTAACAATATCCATTAATAATTGTACATTGTTAATGTAAAATTATTAATATATAGAACTGGAGGAAATAATATGAATAAGAAAATAAAACGTATAATTGCTATGTCATTAGCTTTAACTGCTTTTTCTGTAGCATCACCAGTAAAATATTTCAAATTTATTAATTTTAATAAAATAGCATATGCATCTGATGATGAGAGTTATGATCAATCCGTACTTGAAGAATCATATCTAGAAGATTTAGATATAAGTGAAGGAGATATTTCTTTTTCCGAAAGTAAAACTGATTATACTGTAAAGATAGATGAAAATACGCAATCAATCGTAGTTAAGGCTAAAGCAAAGGATAGTAGCGATGAAATTAAAATTAACGATGAAATAGTTCCACTAGATAGTAGTAATGTTGCAGAAAAAGAAATTAAGTTAGATAAAGGAAGTAATTCAATTAGAATAAAGCTTGTAAATGATGATTATGGACTAAGAATTTATAATTTAGTTGTAAATAGAGGAAGTGCTGATCAATCAAATTCTGATGATTCAGATAGTGACTTATACTTAGATAATCTTGTATTAAGTGATGGAGAATTATCTTTTTCTCCAGACGAGACTTCTTATAATGTAAATGTAAATTCTTCAATTAATGAAATAGTAATAACAGCACCACCATATGATGATAATGATGATGTTAAAGTAAATGGAATTACATTATATAAAGATGCCGATTATAAAACAACAGTTAAGCTTAATAATGGTCAAAATGAAGTATTAATAGATTTAGAAGATAGTGAAGGAAATGAAAAAACGTACACTCTAAATATAAACAGGGGAGGGACAATAGAAGGTGATACTTCAGGAGTAATTGATAATACTCAAGATCCAATATATTTAGGTGATATAGTGTTAGAAGATGGTGAGATACCTTTAAATTTTAAGCCTAAGGTAACTTCTTATGCTGTAGATGTAGATGATAATTTAGATAATATATTAGTAAAAGCACTGCCGGAATACGATGATTTAGTCAAGGTTAATGGATCTGATACTAAATCACCTTATGTAAGAAGAATTAACTTAAATGAGGGTAAAAATGTAATAACTATAGAAGTAAATAATAGTGAAACATATGACAAAGGTGATCAAGATTATGAAAAAAGAACTTATACATTAACAGTATATAGAGGCACAAGTCAAGGAACAAGCCAATCAGCATCACAAAATGAAGATAGTGGACAAAAAAATACGTCTAGTGATATTAAAGCTAATCAATGGATAAATGTAAATGGAAAATGGCAATATAATGATGCTACAGGAAATCCTTTGAAGAGTACTTGGTATTTCGATAAAAATTACGGAAAAAATTATTATTTTAAAGAAGATGGAACTATGGCTACAGAATGGATAACATATAACGGAAGCTGGTATTACCTAGACAATAGTGGCGCTATGAAGACTGGTTGGATTTGTGATACTAATGGTAACTGGTATTATTTATATTCATCTGGAGCTATGGCAGCAAATACAACCATTGATGGATATAAAATAGGATCAAACGGGGCTTGGATACATTAAAGTAATTTAAAATTTTAATCTAAAATATAAGATAAAAAAGTGGACAGTATTTAAATTTGTACTATCCACTTTTTGCATTATATAATTTTTTATGATATTTGATTTTATCTTTTAGTTATTAAGAGCTTTTCTATTAATAAAGTTAATAGCAATACCAACTCCTAAAACTATCCAAAAGACTGGTGCAATACTTACTACTGAATCATTAAAAAACCCACCAAATAAGTACCCTATAATCCCCAAAGAATTAGCTAACCCTAAAATTTGAGAATGATTATAATTATTTTTAAAAGCATACAATCTTATACTATCAAAAATATAAATAAACATTATACATAAAAATGCTATTAATGCAATTAATCCATCGTTTAATGCAATTTGTAGATAAAGATTATGTGGTTTATCCACAAGCATATTAGGAGTATCATAAGCATAATATTTACCTATAAAATCATTTTGAGGAAATTGAAAAATAAATGTATCAGGTCCGCTGCCTAATATAAGATTATTTTTTATTAAGGGAATTGAACGAGACCAAATGTATCCTCTTGAAGATCCAAGTTTTTCTTTACCTATAAGAAATTTAGTAACTTCTGGATGAGCTACATCAATATCATTATTAGTATTAGAATCTACTAAATGAATAGTATTGTCATGATTTAATCCGAAAGCAAAAATAGCGTTACCATCGAGAGATAGATAAATGAAACCTACTTTTCTACCTGACGTTTTAGTATATTTAAAGGAAATATTTTTAAAGTTTGAATCATTAGTTGTAAAAACTCTGTTATTTTCAGAATAATTTATGATCTCATCTTTAGAGTTTCTAAATACATAATTATTATTTTCATAAGATATTTTTATTGTTTCATTTGGAAGAACAACTTCTGAATGTCCGTCTACATATTTGATATCTTTAATTGGAGTATAATTTGAGCCATCAAAATTACTTGTATCCTTAAATATGCTAAGAGCATCGGACACTAAAGAAGGAACTCTTTCAAAGATAATTCCCTTAGTTGCAAAATTAAGTGCAATAACTAAAATTATTAGAGAAAGCAATCCAATTAATATAGGTTTCCATCGTTTTAATAATGTTTTTCCAAATAAAATAATACCAAAAATAAAAGAAACAACGACACCAATAAGTCCAGCTCTAGACGTACTTCCAAATAGTAACCATAATGAAAGTAGAGAACCTATACCTAAAATTATTTTATAAACAAGTTTTTTTTCAAATATTGTTAAAATAACCAATAAAGGTAAAACTATAGCGACAAAACTGCCAACATAATCATAATGATATAAAGTTCCATATAATTTCCCTTTTTCATACATTAAGCTTAATTGGCCACTAAGGTTTCCTATAACAAGAAATTTGCCGATTTTACTATTAATTAAATCATGTCCAGTATATTGAAATATACCTAAAAATGAAAGAATAACTACTAAAATAAGGATTGGAATTACTATATATTTGTAATTATTAGTAGTCTTAAAGGTGTAAATTGAATATATAAGTAAAAGCATGTAACAAGTAATCGTAATGAGGCCTTCTGCCCTATCATAGGCCCCATTAAAAGCATAATCTTTATGGGCTGAAAATATGGCAGAAAATAAGGTAAAAATCCAAAATACAAAAGTTCCAATTAAAATTAAATTAATTGTTTTATCTTTTTTTTCGAATATCTTTTTAAAAAAGACAGCACTAATAATAATCAATATAACAGAAAAAAATAACAAAAAAGAAGCTTTTTCTTGAGAAAATAGATCGGTTTGCGGTGCTCTGCCATAAATCCTTGTAGTGTCTGAATCTAATAATATACCTCTAACATGAACGATTAAAGGAATTATAGTAAGGATAATTGCAATAGGAAGAAAAAAATTAACAGGTTTGCCTATGAAAAATTTTAAGGGGAAATATCTTGATTTTTCTTTAAAATAATTTTTTATGTTTTCCAATTTTCACACATCCTAATAATTTTATTTTTGTAATTCATCTGGAACATAAAATTTCATCTGAATTTAGTTGAACTTTATCCATACAAATATGTATTATTATAGCACTCGAGATAAGCCATTGCAATAAATTAGGGGGCTAGTAATTCAATTAAAAAATCTAACTAAGTTTATATTCATAAAAATAACAAACAGGAGCTATATAACTCCTGTTATTATTTAATTGCTTTTGAGGCACAATCAAAAAAATAACAAGTCCATCTGCCAAGCCTATTTTCCATCATGCTGCGTCAGCAGATTGCCCTAATAGGCTCGCTATGAGACCAATCTGCTTTCTTGCCTGATGAAAAATAATCATGGCATTTTGGACTTGTTATTTTCTTTCATGTGCCTAATTTTGCTATATCAGCCGAATTAAAAGCAGTAACTATTTCAACTTGTGATAAATCCTTTTTTATTCCGGCGACATCACCTTAGATTTTTGCTATATCATTTGACATTTTATCGTGATCAGCTTTATTTACCTGTGTAAAATGCTCTAAGGCACAATCAAATAAATAACAAGTCCATTTGCCAGCCTATTTTCCATCATGCTGCGTCGGCAAATTGACCTAATAGGCCCGCTATGAGGGCAATTCGTCTCCTTGCCTGATGAAAAATATTCATGGCAGCTTTGGACCTGTTATTTATTTTCATGTGCCTAATGTTCTTAGGATTAATGTATGTTCATCAAGTTTAGTTTCAAGTCTATTATAACATTTTTTTTTCTTTATTACGTTTCTTATTAAGTTCTTTTCTATTCATATAGTTAAGTGCAACACCTACACCTAAAATTATCCAAAACACGGGAGCAACGCTTACTATTGAATCATTGAAAATTCCGGCAAACAAATATCCGATAACGCCTAGACAAGTTACAGAACCTAGCCTTTGAGATTTATCATAATCTTTTTTCAAAGCATATAGCTTAATGCTATCCACAATGTAAATAATCATAATAGCTAAAAATCCTAATAATGCAATGACACCATCATTTAATGCTATTTGCAAATAAAGGTCATGTGGCTTATCTACAATAGTATTAGGATTGCCATAAGTATAGTATAAACCTATTAAATCATTTTGAGGGAATCTATAAACAAAAGTATCAGGACCACTGCCTAGTATTAAATTGTCTTTAAGCATAGGAATTGACCTTGACCAAATATATCCTCTAGCAGAGCCAAGCGTTTCTTTACCTTTAAATCCAAAGGTTTCAGGAAATTGTATTTCAATATCCTTTTTACTATTTGGATTTACCAAATGAATGCTGTTATCCTTTTTTAAATTAAACATAAAGGTAGGCTTACTATCAATGTTTAAAAGAAGCCCATCATTCCTAGTTGATCCAGAAGCAAATTTTCCAATGGTAAAGGAAATATTTTTAAAATTCTCATTAGTTGTTGTATAAATTTTATCACCTTTAACATATGTTATAATTTCATCTTTAGAATTTTTAAATACATAGTTGTTGTTTTCATAAGATATTTTTAAGGTGTCATTTTGTAATATAACTTGAACGTCTTTGTCTGTATATTTTACATCCCTAACAGGAGTATGATCTCTATAATCAAAATCACTTGTATCCTTAAATACACTAAAAGTATCACTTATTAAACTAGGAATTCTTCCTAAAATAGCGCCCTTAGTTGCAAAATTAACTCCAATAACTATAACTATCATAGATATAAAAAATATTAAAAGAGGTTTCCATTTTTTTTGTATTAATTTCCAAAATATAACAATACCAAAGATAGCTGCTACAAAAGTACCAATAATTCCAGCACGAGATGTACTTCCTAATAATAGCCATATGGAAAGTAATGAGAAAAATCCTAAATTTAGCTTATGCATTACATCTTCATCTTCAAATATTGTTAAACAAAATAGTATTGGTAAAACAATAGCCACAAAGCTACCAACATAATCATAGTGATATAAAGTTCCATATAATTTGCCTTTTTCATAAAGTAAATTTAATGAAGAACCATATTGACTAGGGAGAACAATAGAAGTACCTAAGTTACTTTTGATCAAATCTTGGCCAAGATATTGAAAAAGACCTAAAAATGCATTGATTCCAACTAAAATAAAAATAGGAATAAGTACATATTTATAATCATTGGTTGTTTTAAATGTATAAACTGAATATATGAATATAATTATATAACAAGTAATTGTAATAAAGCCTTCAGCTCTGTCGTATATGCCCCAAAATGATGTTTGTTTGTATTGCGAAAATACAGCAGAAAGTAAAGTAAAAAGCAAAAATACAGCTCCTGCAATTAAAATTAAATTAACGATTTTATCTTTTTTCTCGAATATTTTCTTAAAGAATACTACACTAATAACAATTAATATAATACAAAAAATCATTAAAATGAAAGCTTTATTTTGAGAAAATAAATCAGTTTTTGCTCCCTCTCCAAATATGTTTAGGGTATTCTCATCAGCATTAGTAAGAGCAAAACGAACAATTAAGGGGATAATTGCAAGTATAAATGTAATGGGAAAGAAAAAATCAATGTTTTTTTTCTTGAAAATAATCTTAATATTTTCCAATTTTCACACATCCTAATATGTTTATTTTTGTGATTTACCTGATTAACTTACAAAAGAGTATATGTTTTTAATATAATATATTGTTAATTATTAAGAGTAAATATATACATTATAGCAGTCTGAGTAAGCTATTGCAATAAATGAGAGAGCTACTTAGAGTGCATAATATTGGGATAGCCTACTTAAAGGAATTTTTAATTATTTCTAATAAATACTTTGCCCAAATGCCTATATACACAAGGAATGATATAATAAAATTATATTTTTTATAGTAATGTTTCTTATAAAATATCCACATTGCTTGGTGAAAATCATAGATAACTTTAGTCCTTTTCTTTTTGGAGCTACTACCTTTGTAATGTGTAATCTGTTCCTTAGGATAGTAAAGTATTTTGTATCCACCTTCTTTAATTCGATAGCATAAGTCTATATCTTCGCCATACATAAAGAAATCTTCATCAAGTAATCCAACTTCGTTAAGCACTGCCTTAGGCATAAGCATAAAAGCACCTGTAAGAGAATCCACTTCGCCAACTTCATCTTCATGTAAATGTAGTGCATCATATTGCCCATACTTTTTTTGATTAATTTTATGTAATTTTAATAGATAATAAAGTGAAGCTTTAGGTGTTGGAAAGCCTCGTTTACAAGCATGATCCAACTTTCCATCTGGTAGTACAACTTTGCAACCCAATGCACCTATATTAGTCTTTTTCTTCATTTGTGTTATACAGACATCTAAGCAGTCTCCATTAACTACAGTATCTGAGTTTAGTAGCAATATGTATTCTCCCTTGGCAACTCTCATGCCTATATTGTTAGCTTTTGCAAAACCTAGATTAGATTTATTTATAAACACTTGCAAAATTTCTTCTAATATAAGTTTATTAAACTCTTCCTGTAATTTTTGAATGCTACCATCAGCAGAAGCATTATCCACCAATAAGATTTCATATTGAAAAGGATGCTGTTTTTTAATTATAGATTCTATAGTTTGCTTCGTAAGATTATAGGTATTGTAATTTACAATAATAATAGATAACTTCATGATTTTTCTCCTAAATTATGTTCTGCTATTTGATAATTTTTTCGTTATTTTTGAATCCTTTAAAAGCAGTTTGAAATAATATACTTATATCCATTAGTATATTCCAGTTTTCTATATAATATATATCATGTTCAATTCTCTTCTTAATTGAGGTATCACCTCTAAAACCATTCACTTGAGCAAATCCAGTTATTCCAGGTTTTACTTGATGCTTTACCATGTAAAGTGGTATTTCATTTTTGAAATTTTCAACAAAATGAGGTAATTCAGGTCTAGGTCCGACTAAACTCATATCACCTTTTAACACATTAAAAAATTGAGGCAATTCATCTATAGAAAATTTACGAATAAAAGATCCGAATTTAGTTTTTCTAGGATCAGTATTTGTGCTCCAAGCAGTTTCTTCATCAAAATTAACTTTCATTGATCTAAATTTATACATTGTAAATAGCTTCTTATTTAAACCTACGCGGTTTTGTTTAAAGATAACAGGACCTTTCGAAGTACATTTAGTAATTAAAGCAGTAGTAAACATAATTGGACTTGTTAATATAATCAAAACCAGTGATCCAAGTATATCTATTGCTCTCTTTGTAAATGCATTTCCTAAATTATCTAAAGGTATCCTTCTAATATTAATAAGAGGGATATCCCCAATTTGGTCAATATATGGTTGGCTTGGAATGTACTTATAACAAAATGGAATTATAGAGATTTTTGTACCACTTTTTTCACAATCTGAAACTATATCTTCTAAAAATTTAGAATCAGATATATCAAGAGCACAAACAACTTCATCAGGCTTATGTTTACTTAAAACATATAACAAATCATCATAATTTCCTAGCTTTTCACCTTTAAAATCAGATCGATCTGCCACATAGCCAGAATAATTATAGCCATAGCTTTTATTGGATTTAATAACTTCTAAATATTCATTTGCTACTTCACCTGCACCAGCAATTATTACATGTTTTAAATTTAAACCTTTTAATCTAAATTTTGATAAGGTTTTTCTCAAAATCAATCTCTTAATTATAATTAAAGCAATATTCACAAAATAAAAAATAACAATAACCCATCTAGAAATATCCACTAACCTAAAAATGAATAACAAAGAGAATAAAACAGCTGTTAGTATTATATTTGATTTAATAATTTGAATACATTCTTTAATAAAAGTTGTTGTTCTAAATGAATGATATAAATTAAAAAAGTTAAAGACAATAAGATTTATAGGAATGATTAGAACTGAAAATTGAATGTATGTAGTTAATGTAATGTAATCTGTATTAGGAGAAAATATATGAAAACGAATTAAGTATGCAAAAGTCATTGATATAAATAAAATTATAATATCTGAAATAGCATTGAATTTATTTAGTAAATTTTGATTTTCTTTTATCATCTATAATCCTCCTCTTATCAGAGCAATATATGTCTAACTTAACTAGATGTATAATATCATTTTATACGAAATTTTGCAATAAATCGTGGAATTCAACTCCGTTAATTTTACTTATTAAAATTATCCACTAACTAAAATAACTACCAATGATATAAATAATATAAAATTCCCGAAAACTGCGTGGCAGTTTTCGAAACAAAACAAAGAATAAATTAGCATTGAAAATGTAAATTATAGCCTTTATTTTCACATTTAATTTATACTT
>Ga0302140_10000165_pt1 | contig 76185 bp, 71 predicted proteins | sample I_Bog_E1_1_FD_202095 | JGI IMG/M metagenome (GOLD analysis project Ga0302140, IMG submission 202095) | Peat permafrost microbial communities from Stordalen Mire near Abisko, Sweden - I_Bog_E1_1 | ecosystem: Environmental > Terrestrial > Soil > Wetlands > Peat | place: Sweden: Abisko, Stordalen... | reverse complement strand
GTGGTTTGCGGCGTCTGCGGAGCCGGCGCGTGGGTTGTTTTGTGCTGTCCCATGCCGAGGTAGAAGCCGCCCTGAAAGACGACCGTAATTGCCGCGCCCGCCAGAAGTGAGATCAGGAATGGTGTGCACGGACGGCGTCGCGAACGGGATATGTATTCGTCGGTCCACATTGCGAAGGCGCCTGTCAGGAGGCCGAGAAGTTCCGTGCAGAGAAACCGTGCATAGGTCGCGAGACCATGCCGCCGGTAATCTCCGGTGGCGAGTTCGAACACCGACGTCATCTCCTTTCCGAAGATCGCGCGGTATGAATTCGGATAGAGCCGGAGCAGCGTTTCGTAGGCGTATCTCATTTAGGCCTCGCTCGATTTCAGGCACGCGGTGGCCGCGCGCGTCAGTTGTTTCATTCTCGCCAGTTCCGCCTGCAGGAATTTCCTGCCACGCGAAGTCAGCCGGTACGATTGCTTGTCGCGCGAAGTATCGTCGGTTTCGAAGCGCTCGATCCACTTGCTTTCGAGCAGGCGGTGGATCACGCCGTAAAGCGTGCCGGTGCTGAGGCGAACGCGCCCGTCGCTCAGCGTTTCCGTATCTTTGAGCAGCGCATAGCCGTGGCGCGGGGCCTGCACCAGGCTCAGCAGAACGAGGAACACGGGCTCCGTCAGCGGGGTGGCTTCAGTTTGCGGTGGGAGTTTTTTCCGCATGGTCGATCACGAGTACGTCTACGCTTTGTTTGCGCGCTTCGAGTTTGAGGCCGAGAAGATCCTGAAGGCCGGTGAAAAGAATACTCATCATGTCGAATTGTCCTGGGCTGGTGCCTCCGTCGGCCGCACGGGCCGCATACGGCGCGAGGTTCATGCGGATTTCGTAGCGGCCTTTGAGGCCCGTTTCGTCCACCACGGGGCGTCCTATCTCCGCGCCGATTCCCTGGGCCAGATCGGTCATTCTGGCATGATGCGCGGCCAGCCCGAACGCCCCCGTCTGCTCCATTGCGAACGTGCCCTCTGTGGCGGATTCCTCAAATTTGGGGCCACCTTTTGCCAGTGTCATCACATAGACCGGCTCAGTCCGCGATTCTTTGTGCAGTTTCAGACCGAACCTGTCGGCCAGAAGCGTCTGAAGCATCAGCCGCATTTGACTTTCATCGACCGGTCGCGCGGCTTTCGCGAGAATGTCGAAACAACTCTCCTTAAACCAGGGCGGCGCGTCGATCTGCGCCGGAGTCACATCGTACGCCCATTCCAGCAAAAAGAAAACCGGCTGGTTCCGGAGAATGAGAGTGTCGGGCGAAACCTTGATATCCGGACGTTCGACGCGAGGGTTGGGATGAATAGAGGCCGTCTCGAAGGCGGGAGGCGCGGACTGCGCGAAGCAGACGGCACAGGCGACAAGAGCGGCAAGGAGTTTCATATTAATTTGCGGATGGCCTTTCAATGCGATCGATAACGAGAACTTCCACCGGCCCTTTGTCCGAAGTGAGTTTCAGGCCGAGCTGCTCCTCCACAGCCGTGAATATCGACGCGCCCGTTGCGTCCGGCGCATTGTCGCCTGCAAATTCCAGATGGATATCGAACATACCGGTAAGTCCGGTCTTGTCGATAACCGGCCGATTCAGCGTCTCGACGAGGCTCCCCGCAAACCTGGCAAGCGTGGACCCGTGACTGTCGATCACCGTGTTTCCCTTGACCATGTGCACCGATCCCGAGCCGCAAATCGTAGCGCCCGCCGGCGGCGGACGACTAAGATCGAGCGGTGTGCAGCTCCCTTCCGCGGTGAGCGGAAGCTTCGCGCCATTCTTCGCCAGGGCCAGAGTGTAGACGGGCAGTTGCCTGGTCTCTTTGTGGATTTTGAGCGCGAATCTGTCTTCGAGCAGCGACTGCATCATAGGGCCGTACATACGTGCGACCGGAGCATTGTCTTCCGCCTTCGCGACGATGTCGAAGGTTTCGGAGTCGATCCACGCCGGGCCGTCAAAGACCTGCGGCCGATGCGGGCTCTGCTTCAGTCCGTCGGCAAACATCCCGTAAGCGATCTGGATGAGATCGCGAGCGGCAAGGCACGTCGCATTCAGCCTGCCAGGCGCGGGCATACCGCCTCCACCGCGTCCGCCGGAGCAGTTCGGATTGGCCTTCACGGTGGCGGCTTCGAAAGCGGGGCGCGGAGCAGCGGTCTGCGCGGCAGCCGGAAGAACCAGCAGGACGGCTACGAAAGTCCGGTACACGACATGTCGCATAACGACATGTTGCGCGTTTTGGAATCCATTGTCAAGGGATTTATATGCGATAACATAGTCCCGGGTCATTGAAACCATGCAGACAAGAACGTTGTTCAGTTTTCCGATCGCCACTGCGTTCGCGATTGCCGCGCAGCCGGCTTTCGATTTCGCGACGGTCAGGCCGAACGACCCTGTGAGAAATCCCGGGGTCGCTGCCGGCTGGTCGCCTTCGCGCTCCGGACTGACGGCGGTCGGTAGTCTGCGGAGCTTTGTCAAAGAGGCGTATGGGGTGGAGGATTCGCAGATTTCCGGAGGACCGAAGTGGTTCGACAGCGACGTGTTCGAGATCGACGCCAGAACTTCTGTGCCTGCCAATCCGGACGATTTGAAGCTGATGCTGCAATCGCTTTTGGCCGAGAGATTCAGGCTGCAACTACACACCGAAACGAGACAACTGGCCACTTACTCGTTAGTGGTGGCTAAGAGCGGCTCCAAACTTCAGCCGGCCGACGAACCGGGCGGCACCAGCAGCGGGCCGACCTTGTTGCGGGGCACGATGGATACTTCCGCGATAGCGCGCAGTCTGACATCGATGCTGGGCCGCACTGTCATCGACAACACGGGGCTGAAGGGCAACTGGAAAATCTCGCTCACCTGGGCAAGGGACGATCAGGCTGACGGCCCTTCGATTTTCACGGCGATTCAGGAACAACTCGGCCTGAAACTGGAATCGGCCAAAGGCTCCGTTGAGGTATTCGTGATCGACCGCGCGACGCTGCCGACGCCAAATTGACACGGTGCACTAAACTGGCCTTGTGCTGCGTATAGACCGGATTGAAACTGTTCAGGTGCCTCCTCGCTGGGGCTTACTTCGTATCGTCGCAGATGGCGGCCTTGAAGGCTACGGCGATTACAGTGTGGAAGGGCAACTAAGTTCCACCGAAGCGCTGGTGCATGAACTATCCGAACACTTCATCGGCCAGGATGCGCGCGATCTGAAGCGCCTGGTGCGCGGGTGCTTCGATCAGAATTTTTATCATGGCGGCGCGCATTATATGTCGGCGCTGGGCGGTATCGAGATGGCGCTGTGGGACATCCTTGGCAAGAGCCTGAAGCAGCCGGTGCATCGCATGCTGGGCGGCAAGGTGCGCGACAAAGTGAAGGTGTATCGCTGGGCGGGCGGCAATAATAACGCGCCGGGCGCGGCTGCCGAAGAAGCGGCGAAGGTGGTGGCGGAAGGCGCGCGGGCATTGAAGATGAACGCGTGTCCGCCGCTGGCCGCGATCGATACGTATGGCGGTATTCGCGCGGCGGTGGAACGTGCGAGAGCGGTGCGCGATGCGGTGGGCGCGGAGATCGATATTGCCTTCGACTTTCACGGGCGCTGCAACGTTCCGATGGCGCGCAGGCTGGCGAAGGAACTGGAGTTCGCCGAGCCGCTGTTCTATGAAGAGCCTGTGCGCCCGGATTACAATCGCTGGCTGCCGGAGATCGCGGGCATCACGCATATTCCGATTGCGACTGGCGAGCGCATGCACACGGTGGCGGAGTTCGCGGCGCTGGTGGCGGCGAAAGGCGCGCACATCCTGCAGCCCGATCTGGTGCACATCGGCGGCATCATGAATACGGCTGAAGTGGCGTCGCTGGCGGAGGCGAACGGTCTGGCGCTGGCGCCGCATTGTCCGCTTTCGCCGATTATGTTTATGGCGTCGCTGCAGGTGGTGGCGCAATCGCGGGCGGGCTGGATTCTCGAATGGTCGAAGGGGATTCATTATAATTCGTTCGGCGCGAAGGGGTCGGTGGATCCGTGGATGCGATATATCGCTGAGCAGGATTGGCCGTTGTTCGATACCGACGATACGGGTCATTTGCCTGTTACCGAAAAGCCAGGGCTGGGTGTCGCGATTAACTGGCCGGAGGTGCAGAAGGGCGCGGCGGAAGGCACGAAGTGGCGCGATCAGTTGATGGAACTGCCGGACGGGACTAAGGCTAACTGGTGAGGCAAGTTTTGAGTCAGGCCGATGCTGGACGTCCGTGAGCGGCTGAATCCATTCGGATCCGCTTGTCATCTACACCCATATCGAAGCGATCGGCCAACATATCCGAAGCTGAGACTGAAAGAAGGATGACTTGAGTAATCTCAAAGGCAAAGTAGCGGTAGTTACAGGTGCGTCGAAAGGTATTGGCGCTTCCATCGCGGAACACTTAGCGGCAGCGGGAGCTTCGGTGGTGGTGAATTACTCGACGAGTCAGTCGGGCGCGGATGCGGTGGTAGCGCGAATTACAGCCGCGGGTGGTAACGCGGTTGCGATACAGGGCGATGTTTCGAAGTCCGACGACATCGCGAAGCTCTTCGCGGAAACGAAAAGGAAATACGGCAAACTCGATATTCTGGTGAACAACGCGGGCGTGTATGAGTTCCTGCCGCTTGAGGGAATCACCCCGCCGCACTTCCATAAGCAGTTCGATCTCAATGTGCTCGGCTTGCTGCTGACCACGCAGGAAGCGGTGAAACTGATCGGCGCGGAAGGCGGCTCGATCGTAAATATAAGCTCGCTTGTGGGGCCGATGCCGTTTCCGAACGCTTCCGTCTACAGTGCCACGAAGGCTGCGGTGGATGCCATCACCGTGTCGCTCGCGGGCGAACTGGGCGGGCGGAAGATTCGCGTGAACTCCGTCAATCCCGGCCTGGTGGAAACGGAAGGCGTGCACGCGGCGGGTTTCGCGGAAAGCGATTTCCGCAAGCATATTGAAGCGACTACTCCGCTTGGCAGAATCGCACAGCCGGATGACATTGCGAAGGTGGTGGTGTTCTTCGCGTCGGACGATGCAGGTTGGGTGACGGGACAGACGCTTGTGGTGGCAGGCGGCGCACGGCAGTAATCCTATCCGGAATGGCCCGCCTGGGAGACAATAAAACTCATGGCATCCATGAAGATTGTGCTCCCGGTCATGCTGCTGGCCCTGCCTCTTGCGTTTTACGCGCAGTTTCCCGGGGTTCCGGGCGGGGCAGCGGGTGGGTCGGGCCGCGGCGGGCGTGGCGGCGGAATCTCCACCGCGCCTCCTCCGATGGCGGATTTCAACGACCACACGGGCTTCGTGCAGATCTTCGACGGGACCACTCTGAATGGCTGGGACGGCGATCCGAATGTATGGAAGGTTCTGAACGGAGCGATTGTGGGGTATTCGCCGGCGGATAAGCCGGTCGGTACCACGTTCATCGTCTGGCGCGGCGGCGAACCGGCCGACTTCGATCTCAAACTGGAGCTGAAGGCGGAAGGGCCTGGGGCCAACACGGGCATTCAATACCGGAGCAGGAATGAAGTTCCCACGTTCGGGCGCGGACCAGCGGCGGGTGGTGCTCGCGGCGGTTCCGGACGCGGCGGCGGTCGTGGCGCTCCACCGGATCCGAGATGGCAGATTTCGGGTTATCAGGCGGACTTCGATTACGTGAATCGCTACAGCGGTCAGTTGATGGATTCGTCGAATGCGCGTTTTATTCTGACGCCTCGCGGCACTGTCGTGGTGTCCGACGAAGGGCAGCCGGCGAAGACGCTGGCGAATCTCGGCGACCCTGCCGAACTGGCCGGTTATGTGAAAATCAACGACTGGAATCAATACGAAGTGATCGCGAAGGGTAACACTCTCACTCACATCGTCAACGGCCATGTGATGAGCATCACGATCGACAACGATACGAAACTGCGCGCGATGAAGGGTCTGCTTGCGTTGCAGATTGAAGGCAATGGCGGGGTCACGATTTCGTTTCGTAACCTCTGGTTGAGGAATCTCTGAAGGCGTGGGGACCGTAGACATTCGCCGCAGCGCATTGGCTTCGCCCTACGCGGCGCGGCTGATCGCGGCGCTGAATGCGGAACTGACGGCGTTGTTTCCCGAACCGGGGGCCACACATTTCTCGCTCCATGATGGGCAGGTAGTGGCCGGCGAGGGCGCTTTCCTGGTCGCCTGGCTTGATGACGCGGCGGTCGGATGCGGCGCGGTGCGGCGGCTGAACGAAACGACCGGCGAAATCAAGCGGATGTATGTGGACCCGTCCGCGCGCGGACATGGCATCGGGCGCGCCCTGGTGGAAGCGCTGGAGGCCGAAGCGAGGCTGATTGGGCTGACGACGATCGTGCTGGAGACGGGAACGCGTCTCGCGGCCGCGATAAAGCTGTATGAGGCGATGGGTTACGCGCGCATTCCGCTCTATGGCGAATATGTCGCTTCGCCGGATACGAGTTTGTGTTTCGGCAAATCGCTCGGGTGAAGTGTTAGCCTGAAGCGATGCGGGTTTATCAGGTCTTTCTGCCAGCCGTTCTTCTTCCTTTGGTTATCACGTGGGCGCTTGCACAGGTGGCCGCGCCGACAACGACCACGAAAACGACCACGAAAACGACCACGAAAACGACAGCGGCTCCCAAACCTGCGCTTCGAGTTGCTGCGCGACCCGCGGGCGCTTCTGGCGCAAGGCCAGTGGTCCACATTGCAGCCAAACCACCCATCAAAGCCGCACCTCCAAAAGAAATGACTGACGAAGAAAAAACAATCTACGCCCTTGGCCTGAGCGTGTCGCGATCGCTCCAGCCATTCGCTTTATCGCCCGAGGAACTGGACCTGATCCGGAAGGCGCTCGCCGATGCCGACGCAGGCAAACCGGCCGTCGATCTGGAAGTCTGGGGCCCGAAAATACAGGGTCTGGCGACCGTACGCGCGGCGATCGTGGCGCGGCGTGAGAAGGAAGCGTCAGCGGCCTTTCTCGCCAAAGCGGCTGCGGAACCGGGAGCTATTAAGACGGCCTCCGGCCTTGTCTACAAGGAGCTGACGCCCGGCACCGGGGCTTCGCCCACAGCGACGGATACGGTCAAGGTGCACTACCGCGGCACTTTGATCGACGGTACGGAGTTCGATAGTTCGTACAAGCGGAATGAGCCCGCGCAATTCCCGCTCAATGGCGTCATCAAGGGCTGGACCGAAGGCGTGCAACTGATGAAGGTCGGCGGCAAATCGCGACTTATCTGCCCGTCCGATCTGGCGTATGGCGATCAGGGCCGGCCGCCTCAAATTCCCGGCGGCGCAACTTTGATTTTCGAAATCGAACTGCTGGAAGTCTCCGGCAAGTAAGCGTTGCAGCCGCGCGTCGCACGTATAGCCCGCGCCCGGTGTACCCTTGTGTTTGACCATGAAGATCAATGAATTGGCGGCGCTGCTGGGCTGTTCTCCGGAAGGCGTTCCCGATGACGGCGCGGGCGTCGAAATTACCGGTGTGCGCGGACTCGAACAGGCCGGTCCGGGCCATCTCACGTTCCTTTCGAATTCGAAATACGCTCCGAAACTGAGGCTGACGAAAGCCAGCGCCGTGCTTGCGGCAAAACCGGTCGAAGGCATCGCGACGCTCATCTCCGCGAACCCTTATTACGACTACGCGCGCGCTCTCGAATTGTTCTACCAGCCGCCGCGGCCCGCGGCTGGCACTCATCCTTCGGCCGCCATTGCAGTCTCCGCGAGGATCGGCGAAGGCGCTCACATAGGGGCGTTTGTCGCGATTGGCGAAGACGTGACGATCGGACGCAACGCGGTGCTGCATCCGCATACGGTCATCTATTCGGGGGCCATTATCGGCGACGATTTCATCGCCCACTCGCATTCCGTGGTGCGCGAGTTTTGCCAGATTGGCAATCGTGTCATCCTGCAAAACAACGTCGTGATCGGCGGCGACGGCTATGGGTTCGCGAAACGTTCCGACGGAACACACTACAAGATTGTGCAGTCCGGTATCGCGGTCATCGAAGACGATGTGGAAATCCAGAGTCTCACTTCGGTGGACCGCGCATCGATGGGCGAAACGCGCGTGAAGCGCGGCGCGAAGATCGATAGCCTGGTGCAGGTGGGGCATAACTGCGTGGTTGGCGAGGACAACATCATTTGCGCGCAGACAGGCCTTGCGGGCAGCAGTATCCTCGAAAAAGATGTCTTGCTGGCGGGGCAGGTGGGCATTTCCGGGCACCTCACGATTCACGAGGGCGCCATCATTTACGCGCAAAGCGGCATTGGAGGCGATGTGCCGGCGAAAGCGCGTATGTCGGGATCGCCGGCGTTCGACGCATCGGAATGGCTGCGCGCGATCACGGCGTTTCAGAAATTACCGGAGATGCTGCGCACCCTGCGTGAACTGAAAAAGCGAGAACAGAAATGACCGACAACGACGCCACACCGCCTCTCACTCCACCCGTTACTCAGCCGCTCGCGGCAGCAGCGACTCCGGTGACTCGCCCCTCACTGGCGTATAAGAACGAGCCTTTTCTCGCGAGTCCGGATGCGCGCGGGCTGCGCATTCTTTCGGAATATCTGGAGCCGTTGTCGCATTTGCGGCGTCAGCGAATCCGCGACACGGTGGTGTTTTTCGGCTCGGCGCGAATTCACGAAGACAGTCCCCTCGGCAGGTACTACACCGAGGCGCGAACGCTGGCCTCCATGGTGACCACGTGGGCCAAGACTTTTCGCGAGCGCACTTATCGCTTTGTGGTGTGCTCGGGCGGTGGTCCGGGCATCATGGAAGCGGCCAATCGCGGGGCTTCCGACGCGCGCGGCAAGAATATCGGCCTCAATATCGGGCTGCCGTTCGAGCAGTTTCCCAATCCCTACATCACGCGCGAACTGAGCTTCGAATTCCATTACTTCTTCATGCGCAAATTCTGGTTCGCGTACATGGCGAAGGCTCTGGTGGTGTTTCCCGGCGGCTTCGGCACCATGGACGAGATGTTCGAGATCCTGACGCTCGCGCAGACACAAAAGCTGGCGAAGAAGATGACGATCATTCTGTATGGGTCGGCGTTCTGGAAGGAGATTATCAACTTCGAAGCTCTGGTGAAGTACGGCACCATTTCGGCCGACGATATGAAGCTCTTTCATTTTGCCGATACGCCCGAAGCCGCGCTCGAAATCCTGCAGACCACGCTGACGGAACAGGTGGAGATGGCGCCGGAGGCAGAAGTTCCCGCCATTTCGCACAGCGTGAAACCGGATCAGGCAAAGGACCCGCGCCAGCCGTGACCTGGCTCTCCATCGGACGCTTCCGGATGACGACGCGGGGCGCAATTGCGCTGGCCTCGATCGTGCTGGATGCGATTCTGATCGCGACGGGCTCGGGCGGGCCGCTGCCCGCGATGATGACGTTCGTGCTGGTGGTGTGGGGAGCGTGGAGGCTGCTGCGTCTGGTGTTTGAACGGACGCGCCTGATCTGGCACCTGCGCAACCGGCTGATTGTGACGTATGTTTTTATCGCCGTGGTTCCGATTACCCTGATCCTGGCCCTGGTTTTCATCGCCGGCTATTTACTGACGGGGCAGATTGCGGGCTATCTGACGGGGATTTCCATCGATCGGCAGAATAATGCGATCGAGCACGCGGCCACGATGCTGGCGCGCGAATCCGCGGAAAACAGGCTTACGACGGCTCAGCAATTAACCGCAACCGGGATTCCGTCGTTCGAGACCGTGGTGACGGGCGGCTCCATGTTCCGTTATCCCTCCGATTCCAAACTTACGATGCCGCCCGATGGCTGGAAAGACTATACGGGCATCGTAGATAAAGACGATCGGTATTATCTGATGGCGCTTGTGACGAGTGGCGCGAACCGGGCGCTGATTGTGCGTTCGTTCACCCTGGAGGATCAGGCAGATCTTCTGCGCGGCCTGGGGCGTCTCCGGTTGCCTTTGCCCTTCGGAAGGAAAAACCGCGACAGTACCGCACGGCCGATTATGATCCCGGTGAACGGACGCCTGGTTGAATTCAGTAACGATGTGGCGGGCATCGCGCCGCCACAGTACAATGCGTTCGATCTCGAAGTCGGCTGGGAGCCTGCTATTGAGGTTGCCGATTGGGATCGTCCGAACTCTCAAATTGTGACGAGAGCCGTGGTCACCACGCGCCCTTCTGCCGTGCTGGCAATTGTGTCTCACAGCGAAATTGCCACCTCCGACGAAATTCTGGTCGCGTTCTACATCCTCGCGGGTTTGCTGGGCGTGGCGTGGCTGGTATCGCTTTATATCGGGATATCGATGACGCGCAATATCACCGGCGCCGTGCATAATCTCTATGTGGGCACCACTCGAATCGGACAGGGAGATTTTGAACACGATATACCCGTGAAGGGCACCGACCAGCTGGCCGACCTGGGCCGGTCGTTCAACAAGATGGCCGTTCAGCTGGAGCAGTTCGTCGTGGTGACGCGAGAGAAAGAGCGGCTGCAATCGGAGATTGCGATTGCGAGCGAAGTGCAGACGCGGCTGTTTCCGCATCATCCGCCGCCCGCGAAGACCATCGAGATGCTGGGTGTTTGCCATGCGGCACGGTCGGTTTCGGGCGATTACTACGACTATTTCATGGCCGCCGATGGCGAACTGGCGCTGGCACTGGGCGATGTGGCGGGCAAGGGGATTTCGGCCGCGCTGCTGATGGCGTCGATTCAGTCGATCATGCGCACGCAACTCTCGGATGGCAGCGCGGCCGTCACTCCTGCGAACACGGTGGCGCGTTTGAATCGATTGTTGTATGCCAGTACTTCACCCGAAAAATATGCCACGTTTTTCTTCGGGCTTTACAGCGAAGACACGCGGAAGTTGACGTATACGAATGCCGGACATTTGCCGCCGCTGCTGATTCATGGCGATGACTACGAGTTTCTCGAAGTAACGGGCTCGGTGGTAGGAGCGTTTCCGTCGCTGCGCTATGAAGAGCAGACCGTGCCGTTGGGCTATGGGGACCTGCTGGTGGCGTATACCGACGGGATCACGGAACCGGAGAATGCGTATGGCGAAGACTTCGGAGCGGAGCGGCTGGCAGAGGTGGTGATGCGGCATCGGGAGGCCTGCCCGGCTGAAATTGTGGCGAAGGTTTTGGAAGCGGTGCGTGACTGGGATACGTCGCCGGAACAGGCCGACGATATGACGCTGATGATCGTTCGGGGGCTGGCATGAAAGTACTCACGGTAGCGCAGATGAATGCGGTGGATCAGGCGACGATTGAGCGCGGGATACCTGGCATCATCCTGATGGAGAATGCGGCGCATCGCGTGGTCGAATATATCGCGGAGCGGTTTGCGCCGGTGCGGGATCAGCGGATTGTGGTTGTTTGTGGCAAAGGGAATAACGGCGGCGACGGTCTGGCGATTGCGCGCATCCTGCTTACGCGTTTTCAGCCCGCGTTGCTGGAAGTGGTGCTGGCAGGCGATCCTGTGGAACAGCAGTTGAAGATGCTCGATGCCGCGGGGCTGGAAGCGCAGCGCACGTTTTCGCCGCAGTCTCGCAATGCCACGCTGGTGATCGATGCGGTGCTGGGGACGGGGCTGAGCGGGCCGGCTCGCGGTGGCGCTCTCGATGCGATCCGCGCGATCAACTCGGAGTTTCCGTTCGCGAAAGTGGTCGCGGTGGATATCCCGTCCGGCCTGGCGGGCGACAGCGCAACTCCGCCTGGCGAATACGTGCGCGCCGATGCGACGGTCACGTTTACCGCGCCGAAGATTTGTCATGCGCTGCCGCCCGCGCGAGGACTGATGGGCGAGCTGCGAATCGCGGCGATCGGATCACCGGCTTCGTTGCTGAATGAGGGGCAACTGGAACTGATTACGCCGCAGGGCATTGCGTCGATCTTCGCGCCGCGCGATCGGGACAGTAACAAGGGCCGCTACGGGCATGTTCTGGTGATAGCGGGATCGCCCGGAAAACCCGGCGCGGCTGCGATGGCAGGAATCGCCGCACTTCGCGCGGGCGCGGGTCTCGTCACTGTTGCGTGTCCCGAATCTCTGGTGGAATATAGCCCTGAGCTCATGACAGAGCCGGTCGGGAAAGCCCGCGAACTCGCAGCGAAATTGACGCTGACGGCGATCGGGCCGGGAATTGGCACCGCAGACGAAACGCGCGATCTGGTGCGGAGCCTCTATTCAACGCTCGAGAAGCCGATGGTTGTGGATGCCGATGCGCTGAACTGCCTGGCTGGCGGCGAATGGAAGAAGCCGCCCGCGCCACGGATTCTGACGCCGCATCCGGGGGAAATGTCGCGGCTCACAGGGCTCACGATTCCGCAGGTGCAGGCCGACCGCATCGGGATCGCGCGCGCCTTCGCAACGGAAAAGGGCGTTACGCTTGTGCTGAAAGGCGAAGGCACTGTCATCGCGTTTCCCGATGGCCGCGTCTGGATCAATACCACCGGATCGCCCGCGATGGCGACGGGTGGAACCGGCGATATCCTCACGGGCATGACCGCCGGACTTGCGGGACAGTTTCCGAAAGACCTGGATCGCGCGGTGTCCGCCGCGGTTTATGTGCACGGGCTGAGCGGAGATCTGGCCGCGCGGCATCTGTGCGAACAGCCCGTGATCGCAACGGACCTGCTGCGTTATCTGCCCGAGGGGATTCGTGCTATCACGAACTTTTCACACTAACTCGGCCGAAGAGACGGTGGAACTTGGCCGGTCGCTCGCTCCGGAATTACGGGGCGCGGTGCTGCTGATCGGCAATCTGGGGGCGGGGAAGACGACGCTGACGAAGGGCATCGTCGAGGGTCGCGGTGTGGCTGCCGCGGATTCCGTTTCGAGCCCGACGTTCACGCTGATTCATCAGTATGGCGAAGAGGAGCCGGTGTTTCACATCGATCTGTATCGCCTGGAAGAAGCGCGGCAGGTGGAGAGTCTCGGGCTCGACGATTTGTTTCGCAGCGGGGCGCTGGTGCTGCTCGAATGGGCGGAACGCTTTCCGGCGCTGCTGCCTGCCGAGCGCATTGAGATTCAGTTGCGCACCGTCGGGGACGAGGAACGCGAGATTACAGTGACGCGGCGAACGTCCGCTTGATTTCTTCCATGACGTCGTCGGCGGGGCGATTCCAGAGTGCTTCGTTCATGATTTCGACTTCGATTGGTCCGGTATAGCCTGCCGCTTCCACGGCTAATCGCAGACGGCGAAGTTCAATGACTCCCGAGCCCATCATGCTGCGCGCGGCGAAAATTCCGGGCAGCGGTACGGCCCAGTCGGAAACGTGAAAGGCCATGATGCGGCCTGCGCATTTTTCGAGTTTCCGGTAAACGTACGCGTCCCACCAGATATGGAAGACGTCGATGGCCAGACCGACATCGGCGGCGTCGAATTTTTGGGCGAGGGCGAGTGCCTCGTCGATCAGGCAGATGACGCTGCGATCGGCGGCGAACATGGGGTGCAGCGGTTCGATGGCGAGTTTGACGCCCGTTGTGTGGGCGCGATCCACGATTGCCGCGATGCCATCGGCCACCTTGCCGCGGGCGGCGTCGATATCGCGATCGGGCGCGGGGCCGCAAACCAGCACCAGCGTATCGGCGCCCAGCGTGGCGGCTTCATCGATGGCGCGGAGATTGTCGTCGATGGCTGCGGGGGCGCAGAAGTAACCGCCGCGGCAAAGGCCTGAAACTTTGAGACCGGATTCGCGGATGACGCGCGCGCTTTCGCCGAGTCCGATTTCGGCGACTTTATTGCGCCAGGGAGCGATCCAGCCGACGTTGTGACGCAGGCAGGCATCGACGCATTCGCGCAGGCTGAGTTTGTTCAGCGTGATCTGGTTGAGGCTGAGCCGAGAGAGAAGTTCGCTCACTGGATTCCCGCCAGTTCGAGGAGCAGGCCCATGCGGTGGCAGGCCAAATCGGGGTCGAGCAGGACGCCGGCGTCTTCGGCGAGGACGAGCAGTTTCGCCAGGTGCGAAATGCTTCTCGCGCTTTGCACCGCGCCGAGCATGTGGAAGTGTTTCTGCTGGCCGTTCAGCCAGGCGAGGAAGACGATGCCGGTTTTATAGAGATAAGTCGGCGACTGGAAGATATGGCGTGACAGCGCAAGCGTGGGAGCGAGGATGGCGTCGAATTCAGGGCGGTTGCCGGCGTCGAGCGCCTGAATGGCGGCGGATGCGGCAGGCGCGATGCCATCGAAGATGCCGAGCAGCGCGTCGCTGTGATGCGAACCATCGCCCGCGATGAGTTCGTCGTAATTGAAATCGTCGCCGGTGTACATGCGGACGCCGGCGGGCAGCATTCGGCGCATGTCTTCTTCGCGCTTCTTATCGAGCAAAGAGATTTTGATGCCGTTGATCTGGCTGGCATTGTCGATGATGACGCCGAGGCAGGACTCCATGGCTTTATCGACGTCGCTGCTGCCCCAATAGCCGGCCAGCTTCGGATCGAACATATCGCCCAGCCAGTGGAGAATGGCGGGCTGCTGCAATTGCCGGAGGATGCGCGAATAGATTTCTTCGTAATCGTCGGGCGATTTCGCGGCGCGGGCCAGCGCGCGGCTGGCCATGAGGATCACGCGGCCGCCGTGCTTTTCGACAAAGCCGCATTGCTCTTCATAGGCTTCGGCGATCTGTTCGAGCGTCACGTCCTCGCCTTCGGGAAGGTGATCTGTACCTGCGCCACAGGCGATGAGGCCGCCGTTGGTTTTCGCTTCCGCCATCGCGCGCGCTATCAGTTCCTGCGCCGCTGGCCAACTGAGGCCCATGCCGCGCTGCGCGGTGTCCATGGCTTCGGCAACGCCGAGGCCCCAGTCCCAGAGATAGCGGCGATAGGCCATGGTGGATTCCCAGTCGATGGCCGAGCCGGTTTGCGGGTTCTGTTCGGCGATGGGATCGGCGACAACGTGCGCGGCCGAGTAGGCAATGCGCGATTGCAGAGGTGCGAGCGGGTGCTTATAGGTGCAGGAGCGCCCGATGGTGTGGGGCACGAGGCGGCCGGCGTTGTCACTGTCAAAGCCCGGAAGGAGAAGTTCGGGCATTACGATGCCTTCTTCGCGGGAATCTGCAGCGCCGGGACGTCGAGCCAGCGGCCGGTGCGGGACGATTCGAGCGCGAGTCCGGCCAGTTGCACGCCTTTGGCTCCCTCCATCAGGTCGTGAATCCAGGGCGTGCCGAGTTCGACGTGTTTGAGGAACATCTCCCACTGGATTTTGAAGGCGTTATCGAAGGTACCGTTGTCGGGGACCTCTTCCCACTGCTTGCGGAAGTCGATTGGATTGGGGACGTCGGGATTCCAGACCGGCCGCGGGGTGTTGACGCGGTGCTGGGAGCGGCAGTTGCGCAGGCCGGCGACGGCGCTGCCTTCGGTGCCATCCACCTGCATTTCGAAGAGCTCGTCGCGATTGACGCGCACGGCCCAGGAGGAATTAAACTGCGCGACGATGCCGTTTTCCAGTTGCAGGGTGGCATAGGCGGCGTCGTCGGCGGTGCATTTGTAGGGCTTGCCCGATTCGTCCCAGCGTTCGGGGATGTGAGTGACGTCGAGACAGTTGACGCGCTGGACGGCGCCGAAAACGTGGTCGAGAACGTAGCGCCAGTGGCAGAGCATATCGACGGTCATGCCGCCGCCGTCTTCGCGCCGGTAATTCCACGAGGGGCGCTGGGCGGTTTGCAGATTGCCTTCGAAGACCCAGTAGCCGAACTCGCCGCGCACGGAAAGAATGCGGCCGAAAAAGCCGCTGGCGATCAGGCGCTTGAGCTTCAGGATGCCGGGGAGGAAGAGTTTATCCTGCACGACGCCGTGCTTCACGCCTTTTTCGTTGGCGAGGCGGGCGAGTTCGAGAGCTTCGTCGACGGTTTCCGAGACGGGCTTTTCGCAGTAGACGTGTTTGCCGGCGAGGATGGCGCGGGTGACGTCGGCGACGCGGCGCTGGGTGGTTTGGGCGTCGAAGTAGACGGTGTTTTGGGGGTCGGCGAGGGCGGCGGTGAGGTTGGTGGTCCAGCGGGTGATGCCGTTGGCGGTGGCGAGCGCGTTCAGTTTGTCTTCACTGCGGCCGACGAGAACGGGATCGGGCATGAGGCTGGCGCCATCGGGCAGGGGAATGCCGCCCTGATTGCGGATGGCGACGATGGAGCGCACGAGGTGCTGGTTGGTGCCCATGCGGCCGGTGACGCCGTTCATAATGATGCCGATTGGTTTCTGTTTCATGTTGGTTAGGTGGTGAATTGACGGAAGCGGGCCGCTTGGGAAAGTATATTACGGCGATGTTGAGAGGCGCGGGTGCGGCTCTTGTGAAGCCGGGGAAGGCCACAACATTCATCGGTTTCGCGACGGTTGATCGATATGGTCGATCACGAGGACCTGCATGCTTTCTTTGCGCGGTTCCAGCCTCAGGCCCAGCTGGTGCTGAACGGCTGAACGCAGATAATCCTCGGCCTCGTTAGGGTCGGTTTCGCGATCCTGGTCGACGGCGTGGTAACTGACCAGCTTGTCGATATCGAAATCGTAGGGGTTGGCTGGGAGCCCGGTTCGGTCGACAGCCGGGAAGTCGAGATTAGGCGTCAGGAAGCGCGCGAGGGCGAATAGGGTGGCGCCGGCGAACGGCTGCGATGGTCCGTGCGCAGGGTCGTCCGCGTGAAATTCGTGGAACTTCGGGCCGTTCTTATCGACGACCAGCGCGTTGACGGAGAATTTCGCTTTCGTCTCCCAATGCACTTTCAGGTGGAAGCGATCGGCGAGAAGGGACTGCAGCATTTGCTGCAACTGAAGGGGCGTGGGAGCGGAATCGCCTTTCGCCTGCGCGTCGATATCGTAAACGATGCCGCCGCGTGAAAGCGTCCAGGCGGGCAGGTAGAGAATCTGGTATTCGCTGACGCCGTAAGCTTCCATGACGAGGTCCTGCGTGTGGGCGGTGTCGGTGAAGCGATTGCTTGTGGGAATGACGAACGGGGGCCCGTGGGTGTAGTTTTTGATCATGTAAGCGCCCGGAGCCATGGGGTGGACGGCCACGGACGCAGTTTCGAATACGGACTGGGCAAAGGCGGCGGGCGCGATGAGGGATAGCAGTCCGAGCAAGAGGTAGACGGAATGCCTGAAGGGGGATTGGATAAGAGGTGCCTCTGGCTCATTGTCCGCCCGGAGGTGCGACCTGCGCAAGGTTCCGATGAGGCGCGTCGGTTCATCTCATCACGTTTAGCGGTTTGGCGGGGGCTGCCGGCGGAGTATCGTTGTGTAGAATGAAGGAGCTTTCTCGAGAAATAATATTTCCCGAGGCTGGAGTGGCGGAACTGGCAGACGCACGGGACTCAAAATCCCGCATCCTTCACTGGGTATGAGGGTTCGACCCCCTCCTCCAGCACCATGATTTGCTGCTATAACTTACCGTGAAATCAACCTTTTCGTGGGACGAAATGGGCCAAGCTGTCATGTAATGAGGTCATGCCCCTCGCTCTTTACCGGCGGCATCGGCGTGATTGCAAATCCGGCCATGCGGAAGGCATGCGCACATCCGAATACGATGAACGCAAGAAAGGCTGGAAGCGCTGCGAGTGTCCCATATTTACCTCGGGAACGCTTCAAGGCCATTTCAAGCGTCAGAATACCGGTCAATGGGAATGGGCCGCTGCACAGCCCATTGTGCTTGTCGCAAACTCCGAAATACATGAGAATATGGAGCTTGCTCGCCCTCAGTCGTTGCTTCCGTTTTGCCTTTAGCGCCGTCCCTTTGGCGGTCGCCGTCGTTCTGGCAGCCTTCAAATCACGAGCGGCCATGCAGGTGGAGAACCTCGCCCTTCGCCACCAACTCGGCGTCCTGAATCGGTCGGTGCAGAAGCCGAAACTGAACGCGCCCGATCGGCTCCTTTGGGCGTGGCTGTGCGGAGCCTGGAGCGACTGGCGTTCCGCACTGATCATAGTCCAACCGGAAACGGTCATTGGCTGGCACCGGAAGGGCTTTCGGTTTTTTGGGAGATGGAAGATCCGTCACGGCCACCCCGGTCGCCCGGGCGTGCCAAAAGATATTCTCCGACTGATCCGCGCCATGAGCCGGGAAAACCCGCTGTGGGGTGCGCCTCGTATCCACGGTGAACTTCTCAAACTCGGCATCGACGTCGGGCAGACCAGCGTCGGCAAGTACATGATCCGGCTCCGTAAGCCTCCTTCTCAGACCTGGCGGACTTTCCTCGACAACCACGTCAAGACCCTGGTGTCGGTCGATTTCTTCACGGTTCCCACGATTCGGTTCCAGATCCTCTACGTGTTCCTGGTGCTGGCTCATGACCGTCGCCGGATCCTCCATTTCAATGTCACCGCCCATCCGACCGCCGAGTGGACTGGCCAGCAACTGCGGGAAGCTTTCCCGTTTGACCAGATCCCGCGTTACTTGTTGCGTGATCGCGATGGCATCTTCGGCGACGATTTCAACCGCCAGGTCAGGGACCTGGGCATAACGGAAGTACTCTCGGCACCCCGGTCGCCCTGGCAGCGTGCCTATGTGGAACGCGTCATCGGAACGATTCGCCGTGAATGCCTCGATCATCTGATTGTCTTCAGCGAAGCCTCGCTCCGCCGGACTCTGCATTCATATTTCGCCTATTACCACGGGTCAAGAACGCATTTATCGCTGAGCAAGGACGCTCCCGATTCCCGGCCCGTGCATCCGGTGAGACTGGGCAACGTCATTGTCATTCCGCAGGTTGGTGGGCTGCATCACCGATACGAACGTCGCGCTGCCTGAACTTTGCACCGGCTCCATCGCGCTCCGCCGGGGATCCGTGTGGGAGACTCGCGTTCTTTGCAGGTTCGGAGCCAATCCAGCCGCTGCCCCGGCAGCGGATTCACTTCCATAAATCACCGATTAGTTCGCCATCGCCGAGACAGTCTGCCCGGTATGAGTTTTCCGACAGCCACAGGTCACAAACCATATCGCCCGAAACCACATGGTCAGAGGCTTCCGCGTGTCTTGGAATACGGTGCCGGCAGTCACCGAGGTCTGGCAATCGCAGTTCGAACACTGGAACAAGGTGGCACGAACTATCCACGCTTTGCCAAATCCGCAACGCGGGCACCGAAATCCCTCCGGCCACCGCAATTGAAAGAGGTAATCGCGACAACCTTCTTCCGTCGAAAACCGGGCCTCGAACTCTTGCAACGTTCGCGTAATCTTCCATCCGGCGACCATACTACCGGTAGGGGCTACCTGAGTCAAGTGCATACCCAGAATCCCCGATATCGCAGTTCTGCCGTAATTCGGCGGTATCCATAGCGTCGCTTATGTTCGACCGCGACACTCTGAATCGCCGGTCTCAGTTCCATTTCTTCCAAATCCGGTTCCCGGCTCTTCAGCGATCGGTAAAATCCCGCTCGACTGACTTGCACCAGATTACACATCCGTTCCACACTCAGATTGCCTTGCATAGACATCACATCCCGGATCTGGTCGTAGATGCCCTCGCGCCAGTGTCCCCCTTGTTCCGGCGTCGAGCCTCGACTTTTTGCAAGGCACCTCTGAAAAAATCAACCTCCTGAGTCTTCTCCGCGACAAGCCGCTTCAGCTGACTGATTTCCCCGCCTAACGTAAACTCGCGCATGTCTCCGGCTGGCGAGACGCCTGGATCTGCCGGTTCAAGTTGTTGGCGCCACTTGTAAAGGAGACGTCGGTGAACCCCCAGTTCCTCCGAAAGGACGACTACGTTCTCGCACCGTCGCAGCCGATCCACCGCCATCTGCCGAAATGCCCGCGGATATCTTCCCACTCTTCTTTTTCCCATTTGCAGTTCCTTTCGCTGCAAAATGTGCCACTCCAAAGTGTCTCACTTTTGGGGTTCAGTCCATTCTGCTTCCGCCCATATTCATCTTCTGTGCCAATCACCAGGCCTGCTCTCGCGCATGGAGCGTCTGCACGGACTACTAGACTAGAGAGAATCGGGTGATCGAATTGCTTTACGATCTCGGATGGCAGAGTCGCGAAGTCGCCACTGAACTACACGTCAACGAAAGCCGCGTCTCTCAGATCAAACAGGGCGCGATTTCGAAGCTTCGGCTCCAGTTGGAGCCGGGAAGTTCCCGGAGGGCCGCATGAAGCGGTCCCGCATTATCCAAAAACTCGAGCCGCCGGCGTGAGAGGTGTTAGGCTGCTGAAACAATCCCGAAGTGAACGCAGCAATTTCGCGGCATCCTCGATTACCGTCTGGTGGGGATGGTAGCCCTTTCCGCCTGGCGGGATACCGTACAGCGTTTTGTATAGCCCTTTTTGCTGAAATCTCTGAAGCACTGCAAATTTTCCATTAGCCTCGCGGCGTTCTACCGCCAGGGTGAAAATGCCATACTCGAAAGATTACGGAATGGCCTTTGAACTGGTCGTTGTCGTCTTCACCGTACCTTGCACTTGCGATTGGTTTCCACTTTCGTCGGTGATAGTCCCCGTGACCTGATTTGACTGCGTGGAGTTGTTCTCCACTACCCGAGTACCGTGGTAAGTGTCCGGGGTGACGGTGACATAGAACGCGACAGCCACCGAGGGCGCGGGGCCTGCGTAGCAAGCTTTCGGATATTTTTGTTCGATGCTTTGCCGAAATCATTTCACGACCGAATTGCCACCCGTTGGGCTGTCCTGGGCCTCCGAGCCAACAGAGTCAGCTTCTCCCTGTCAGCCGGCTCCACGGTCCATGGCTGCTTTGGTCGCCCTGTTCTCATGTCGCCTCCGGATTACCCAAACCCAGGATAAAGGAAGCCTTCTACTTTTGCAATGAATTTCTAACTCAGGACACTAGCCTTCTTCGAGGAAAGTTTTCAGGCGGAAGCTGCGGCTGGGGTGTCTCAGTTTGCGCAGCGCCTTCGCTTCGATCTGGCGGATGCGTTCGCGAGTGACGGCGAAGCTGGTGCCCACCTCTTCGAGCGTGTGTTCGCTGCCGTCTTCGAGGCCGAAGCGAAGACGGATGATCTTTTCTTCGCGCGGCGACAGACTTTTCAGAACCTCGGCCGTCCGGTCGTGGAGGTTCACGTTCACCATCTGCTCGGCGGGAGACTGGTGAGCCTGATCGACGATGAAATCTCCCAGGTGGGACTCGTCTTCTTCGCCCACCGGAGTTTCGAGCGAAACGGGTTCCTGCGCGATGCGCATCACCTTGCGGATCCTGGTGACGGGCATGCCCATCCTCTCGGCGAGTTCCTCATTGACGGGCTCGCGGCCCAGTTCCTGGACGAGCGCGCGCGAGGTGCGCACCAGACGATTGATGGTCTCGATCATGTGCACGGGGATGCGGATGGTACGCGCCTGATCGGCAATGGCCCGGGTGATGGCCTGCCGGACCCACCAGGTGGCGTAAGTGGAAAATTTGTAGCCGCGGCGATATTCGAACTTCTCGACCGCCTTCATGAGGCCGATGTTGCCTTCCTGAATAAGGTCGAGAAACTGCAGGCCGCGGTTGTTATAGCGCTTGGCGATGCTCACGACAAGGCGGAGGTTGGCCTCAATCAGTTCCTGGCGGGCCGCTTCCGCCTCGTGGTCGGCGCGGTTGACGAGTTCGAGGGCGCGGCGCATTTCGGTGGCGGGCGAACCGTACTTATCCTCGAGATCTTTCATGGCGTCGGCAAGCTGGCGCTGCTCACGGCGCAGTTCGCGCAGCTTATCGGCCCTGCGGCCCGCGGCTTCGATGGCGCGGTGATTGCGGGCGGTCTGCTGTTCGAGCGGGCGGACCTCATCGACTGCGCGGCGCAGAGAGGCGATCAGAACCCTGACAGCGGCGTGCTGGAGCGGGACGGCGCAGGCGATTCGCGAGATGCCGACGGCGAGGCGGCCCAGTTCCCAGCGCAGATGCCGATTCTGCTTCGGCTTGCTTTGCCGGGGCACGGCCACCAGGCGCTGGCGCAATTGCAGGAACCGGCGGCCCATGATGGTCAGTTGTTCGCAATCGGCCAGCATGGCGTCCACCGTACCGGGGTCCTGCACCTGTTCCGCGCTCTCGTCGTCTTCTTCGGCGGCATCGGATTCCGGGTCGCTGATCTGCAGGACGGTTCTGGCTTCGACAGAGCCCCGGCCGATTTCGGCTCCGAGACGAATCAGCTCCTGAATCACCACGGGGCAGCGGGAAAGAGTGCGGCGGACCTTCTTTTGTCCGCGCTCGATGCGGCGTGCGATGCCAATTTCGCCTTCGCGGTTCAGGAGTTTGACGGAACCCATCTCGCGCAGATAGAGGCGGACGGGGTCGTGAGTTTTATCTAAAGGATCGGTATCGAAAACGTCTTCGGTATCGTCGAAGCGGCGGTCTTCGTTCTTGTCTTCGAGCAGGACGATGTCGGAGGAGACTTCGTCGGAATCCTGCGGGAGGATATCGGATTCGTCGAGGTCAGTACCGTCGTGGAACAGCGCAAGAGCGCCCTCCTTGCTGACCTGAGCCAGCGGGTCGACGGCTTCAAAATTATCCTCCGCCACTGATAGATCCCCCTATCCTCAAGCGACGTCATCTGGGCCAAAAACCGCTTTCCGGCCGGTGACGATAATGGCTTCATTGTACACGAAGCGAGCGGCATAAGTGCGCTTATACAAGTGTGACGGAGAGCGCGGCAGCGTTGCAGGGCGGTCACGATTTTGTCTGTTGGCCGAGTTGCGACATCAGGCGCAGGGCGTCTTCGAAGCGGCCTTCCCGTTCAGCCTGTTTGATTTGCGCCTTGAGATCGCGCTGGATTTCGCCGTGGGTTTCGCGTTTCCACGCTTCAATGCAGGCGAGGCCGTCTTCGAGCGAGGCGAGCGAAGTATCGTCTTTGAGGACAATATCTTCGAGCAGTTTCTGCAGCGCGGCGGGCAAGCGTTCGTGAACCGCGACGAAACTCACAGGTTCGCCGGCTTCGTGCATGGCAATGATGGCCTCATAAAGGGGACCGGTAGCGCCGAGCCTTGGCGCACTCAACTCGCATAGCGCCGTCACCAGACGGATGCGCGCTTCTTCATTGGCGAGCAGGAGCGGTAAAAGGATCTGATCGGTGGAATGAGCTGAGATCCGCGTTTTCGGCGGGGGCGTATGGTTGACGCGATCGGCAGCCATGCGGCGCAGATGGTCGAGCACCACGCTGGTTTCGATGCCGAGGTCGCCAGCCAGGTGGGTGGCGACGGCGCTTCTTTCCATAGGGCTGCTGAGGCCCTCGATGATGGGGAGCAGGGACTGGAAGGCGTCCATGCGGCCCAGCGGATCGCGCATATTAAACTTGCCGCGGGCGCGTTCGGCGAGCCAGGAAAAGTACGGCCGCGCTTTATCCACCTGGGCGCGGTAAGCCTCGGCGCCGTGCTGCTTCGCGTATTCGTCGGGATCGAGGCCGCCTTCGAGTTCGACGATGCCGATGCGCATGCTTTCATCGAGGAGGAGTTTGATGGAGCGTTCGGCGGCCTTCGCGCCGGCGGCATCGGGATCGAAATTCAGATGCAGATTCTGAGAATGGCGCTTCATCGCGCGGATCTGGTCGCTCGTGAGAGCGGTGCCGCAGGATGCGACAGCCTCGTTGACGCCCGCCTGCGTGGCGCCGATGACATCCATGTAGCCTTCCACAAGGACCATGCGATCGGCCTGCATCGCTGTTTTTTTAGCGCGGTTGAGATTGTAGAGAACGTGCGATTTTTTGTAGATTTCGGTTTCGGGCGAATTCATGTATTTCGCGGGCTCGCTGGCATCGAGCGCGCGCCCACCGAACGCGATGATTTTGCCGGATTCGCTGTGGATCGGGAACATGAGCCGGTTGCGAAAACGGTCGTAGAGCGAGCCGTCGTCGCGGCGGCCCACCAGGCCTGAGGCTTCCATCTGTTCTTTTGAAAAGCGGCGCGATTCGAAGATGCGGAGCAGACGCTGGCCGGATTCGGCGAGGCCGAGGCCGAAATGGCGCACGGATTCTTCGGTGACTCCGCGTTGTTTGAGATAGGCGCGCGTGGCTGCGCCGCCCGCGCCGGCGAGATTGTCGCGGAAATGATCGGCGGCGATTTCGTGCATTTCGTAGAGGGCGGCGCGGAGTTTGGTGGCGTCGTCGCTGGCGTGCGATTGTTTGGGGAGCGCGATGCCGTTTTGCTCGGCCAATTTTTTGAGGGCTTCAAAGAACGAGAGGCCCTCGATTTTCATGACGAATTCGAAAACGTCGCCCTTGGCCTGGCAACCGTAACACATGAAAAACTGACTATCGGTGTAAACCGAGAACGAGGCTGTTTTTTCGTTGTGGAACGGGCAGAGTCCGGCGAGGCGATTGCCGATTCGTCTCAGACGCACGTATTCGGCGACGACGACCGCGATATCCACCTGGGACTTGAGATGATCTTTGAACTCCATCGGGGCGGGCTGAACTACCATTATCGCCCCTGCCGGGCGTATGCGGATGCGATACTGGCATCGCGTGACTGAAGAAGAGATTTATCCAACAATCGGCGAAGACGGGTTCCGCAGGCTGGTGGCCGCGTTTTACAAACAGGTGCCCGGAGACGCTGTTTTAGGGCCGATGTATCCGGCTGACGATCTGGAAGGCGCGGAGTACCGCCTGCGCATGTTTCTCATCGGACGGTTCGGCGGACCGCCGACTTATATCGAACAACGCGGCCATCCAAGGCTGCGTATGCGGCATCTGCCCTTTCAGATTAATCAGGCCGCGCGCGACCGCTGGATGCAGATGATGGCGACGGCGCTCGACGAGACGCAGCTGCCGCCGGAAGCGGACGCGGTGCTGCGACATTTCTTCGAAGGCATGTCGTCGTTTATGATGAATAGCTGAAATGCCCGATAACAGCTTCGACGTCGTATCCGAGATTGTAATGCCGGAGGTGAGCAACGCCATCCAGCAGGCCATGAAGGAAATTATTACCCGGTTCGACCTGAAGGATTCCAAATCCAGCATCGAACTGATTGAGAAAGATAAGAAGCTGATTCTGGCGAGCGCCGACGATTATAAGCTCAAGGCCATCACTGAGATTCTGCAGGGCAAGCTGGTGAAGCGCGGCGTGCCGCTGAAGAATTTCACTTATGGCGTGGTGACACCTTCCGCCGGGTCTTCCGTGAGGCAGGAAGTGACGCTGCAATCGGGAATTCCGATCGAGAAGGCGAAGGACGTGGTCAAGAAGATCAAGGACAGCAAGCTGAAGGTGCAGGCTTCGATTCAGGGTGAAGTGGTGCGCGTGGCGAGCAAAGACCGCGACACGCTGCAGCAGGCGATTGCGCTGATCAAGGGCTCGGATTTCGGCATCGACATTCAGTTCACGAATTTTCGCACGAATTAGCGGGCTGGCCGTTTATGCCCCGTCGTATTGAATCGCATTTTATTGCGGGCCCGGCGGGCAGGCTGGAAGCGCTGCTCGAAGAACCGGAAGATCGGGAGCCGATTGAGGCTTGTCTGGTTTGCCATCCGCATCCCCTATTTGGCGGGACCATGCATAACAAGGTGGTGTATCGCCTGGCGCGCGGGCTGCGGCGCACGGGGTGTGTGGTGCTGCGGTTCAACTTTCGCGGAGTGAATCTGAGCGAGGGCGTGCACGATGAAGGCGCGGGCGAAGTGGAAGATGCGCGCACGGCGCTGGGGTTCTTGCGAGAGCGTTATCCGGAGTTGCCGTACTCGCTGGCGGGTTTTTCGTTCGGATCGCGGATTGCGCTGCGGCTGGGGTGCACGCTGGCCGAGCCACGACCGCGGCGCGTGATTGCCGTGGGATTTCCGACGAAGCTGGGGCATTTGGACTATCTGGAATCGTGCGGTTTGCCGAAGTATTTCGTCAATAGTACGAATGATATTTATGGGCCAAAGGCGGAAGTAGAGAAGGCTTTCGAGGGGTTTGCGGAGCCGAAGAGTTTGCAGTTTATTGAGGCGGGCGATCACTTTTTTGCGGGTTCTCTGGATGGGCTGGAGAGTGCGATTGTGGGTCTGGCGGGGGGTGTGCGGAACTTTGTGTAAACGCGATTCCACATTCATTGAAAGGTTTTGACTTTAAGGGTTTAGCCCCTGATGAATCCGTTCAGGCCAGCGGATGGTGAACTGCTGAGGAGCTTCGCGCCAGCCCTGAACGAAGGTCCATTTCCGGGATGCATTCTGAATGGCCAGATAGGTGAGTTTGATCGCGGCCCCCTGGGTTGGGAACGATGCCCGGTTTTTCGTCGCTTTGCGCAGCGTCATGTGCGGCGATTCTACCGCGTTGGTGGTGTAGATGATTTTCCGGATCTCGTCGGGGAAATCGAAGAATGGAATCACCCGCTCCCGGTTTCTCTCCCAGACGTCGGCCACCGCCTGGTGTTTCGGGTACTTGAGCCGGAACGACTGAAGGGCCATTTCCGCCATTTCGGCGGTCGGCGCCCGGTAGATCAGCTTCAGATCCGCAGCCAGCGCCTTGCGCTCTTTCCAGAGATGCACGATACAGGTCTGCACCAGGGTACTGGGAAACACGGCTTCAATCGCTTCCGGAAACCCCTTGTTGAGGCCATCGGTGCAGATGACAAAGGCGTCTTTCATGCCACGGTCTTTCATATTGGTCAGCACTGACATCCAGTACTTAGCGCCCTCATTGCCGCTGCCCCACAGCCCAAGTACCGATTTCCCGCCTTCGATGTTGATGCCGATGGCGGTGTAAACGGCGCGGTTTTCCACTTTGCCGTCCTGCCGCATTCTGACCATCAGCGCGTCCAGATAGACGATGGGATAGAGAGCTTCCAGCGGCCGGTCCTGCTATGCCTTCACTTCTTCCTGGATGCTGTCGGTGACTTCCGGGATCAGGTTCGTGCTCACATCCACGCCGTACATGTCGCGCAGGTGGCCCTGAATGTCCCGGACCGTCATACCCGGCGCGTACATCGACAGGATCTTTGCGTCGAAACCCTCGAAGCGGGTCTGATGCTTTTCGATCAGTTGCGGCTCGAAGGTCCCGTTACGGTCGCGGGGTACGTCGATCGTCATCTCACCGGCTTCGCCTTTCAGTGTCTTCAGACTCTTGCCGTTGCGCGAGTTGCCCGTGCCGTTGCCGGCTATTTCGTGCTTCTGATACCCAGGTGATGGTTCATCTCTCCGGCCAGCATCCGCTCCACCAGAGCCTTTGTCGGTCGAAGTTGAAGCCGAAATGGCGAACCTCGATATCCACGAACTCCCCGCCGCGCGTGGCTGCACCTACGTTGTCCCTTCGGACGATTTCTCGCTCGCTCTCACGGTTGGCGAGAACTTCGCCTCGAAGACTGAAGTCGCCACCGCGCGCGGCAACGCGCGATGAGCTCAAACTCTGCCAAACTCCCGGCTACATCAGTACCGCGAAACGTGATGGAGAATCCGGCCGCTCCACACTCTCTACCGGCGATACCGATATCTGCGGCCGCTCCTGGGAAGCCGCGCTTCACGCCGTCGGAACCGCATTCTGCATCGTGCGCCCGCCCGGCCACCACGCCATGCCCGATCGCGGCAGGGCTTCTGCCTGTTCAACAACGTCGCCATCGCAGCGCGCTATGCCCAAACGAAATACGACCTGGATCGCATCCTGATCGCCGATTGGGACGTCCACCGCGGCAACGGCACGCAGGACATCTTCTACGACGATCCTTCGGTCTTCTTCTTCAGCACCCACCAGTCGTCCTGGTATCCAGGCACCGGCTCCGCACGCGAGCGCGGCGAAAACGAAGGCGACGGAACTACCCTGAACTGCCCGTTACCCGCCGGTTCCGGACGCGATGAAATCCTCGGAGCCTTCCGCAAAAAGCTCCTGCCTGCAATGAAGGAATATCGCCCCGATCTGGTGCTGATCTCCGCCGGCTTCGACTCGCGAGCGGACGATCCGCTGGGCCAGTTCCGGCTGGCCGACCAAGACTTCGCCGAACTGACTTCACTCCTCCAGGAAGTGGCCGATGAGCACAGCGACGGACGTCTGATCTCAGTACTCGAAGGCGGCTAAAATCTCGACGGTCTAACCCGTGCCGTTGCAGTTCATGTGCGTGCCCTCAGCGCTGAAACAGCGTAATCCCCGCAACCCCGGCCGCGCCCGCTTCCACACACAGCGGCGCATTCGCTTCCGTCACTCCACCCAGCGCAATCACGGGAATCCGAGCCCGCGCCGTAATCGCCCGCAGCGCATCCAGCCCCAGCGGAGGCATTCCCGCCGGCTTCGAAAGCGGCGCGAAAACCGGCGCGAGCACCGCATAATCCGCTCCTTCGTCCGCGGCCCGAAACACGGCTTCGGCATCATGACAAGCGACGGTAACCACAAACCCGCGAGGCGCAATAGAACGAATCAGGCGAGGCGAGACAGACCGGTCACGCAGATGAACACCTGCCGCGCCGCATGCCATAGCCACATCCGCGCGATCGTTCACCAACACACGTAAGCCAGCCAATTTCCGCACGTAATCCGCCAGCGCCCGCGTAGTCGAACCGGGCTCTCGCACCTGAACAAAATCGACATCGGCTCGTACATCGCAGCGCCCCGAGCCATCGGTAATCAGCATCCGAATCAATACTCGCCCTCTTTGTGCTTGTTGTGCGCCTCGTGCGCATGCCGCACCAGTTCCTTCAGCTTGAAGCCCGTCATCGCCACGGCGATTCCGCCGCCGATCAGACCCGGCAACGTGAGGAAGCCGAACAGCAACTCCGCAAGAATCCTCGCATCCGGAGCTTCGGTAAAAAAATGCCGGAGCGCGTAAATCGCGGACGCCTGAAACGCGCCCACCCCGGCGGGAGCTGTCGGCAGCAGTGTCCAAACGCTCTTGACAATCAGCAGAAACGTCATCTGTCCAAAATCGAAATAGAAGTGGTCGGCGCGCACGATCGCCCACACCGCACAAATCTGCATCGCCCAATAGCAGCCAGTCAGGAGCATCACAATGCGCAGTTCGCGCCAGTTCCCCAGCTTATGGATCTCGTCCAGGAAATGCGCCAGATGCGCCGCCCAACTGCTGTTACTGACGAAAGTGTGCGCATGTTGCCGCCGGAACAATACGAAAAGCAGCAGCAGCGCAAGCCCCCCCACCACCGCCGCATACAACGCCATCACGCCGTTCATCAGACCCGCGCTCTCCACCACGTACGAGGTCGCGAAGTACAGGATCGCCACCCATATCCCGTCCATCACGCGCAGAATAACCACGGACGTAATCACCAGCGGAAGATGAATATCGGCCTTATACGAAAGCAGAAAGCAGCGAACCGCCTCACCCACACGCGCCGGCAGCAGATCGTTGGCAAACAGGCCGACGAACACGGATTGAACCGTCGCGCCGTAAGGTGGCGCACACGCCGGTCTCAGTAACTCACGCCAGCGCCAGGCATCCAGCAGAAAGGAGCCAAACTCCACAATGATTGCAAGAGTCAGCCAGCCCCAGCCCATCGTGCGCAGGTGGTCACCCAATTGCGCAAAAGGGAATTTGGCGAACGCCCACCACAACGACGCCAGCGAGATCGAATACCCGATTGCGGGTACCAGCCACGTTGAAACCTTTCGCCCTGCCCGCGGCGCTTCACCTGTCTCCATGGCTGATCACATGATAGCCCGACTCCGCTGGAGACGCGAAAACCCAGCGCGATGCCATGAAGAAGTTGAGCAATGAATTAATCGCGATTGCAGCCAGATTCGCAGGCACCGGCGGCCATCCCATCGCGCCCGTGAACAAACGCATTAGCAGCAGGTTCGAACAGAGTGAGATGACGCCATTCGATAAGTGAAAACGCCACAGGCTTCCGCCTTCGCCCACCCACGTCCAGCGGCGATGCCACACATAGTTGTGCACCAGCGCAACCTCAATCGCAAGCGCCGTCGCCACCAGATAGTGGATATGTAGTTTCAGCAGCAGCGCCAGCACGCCAAGCTGAACGCCGGCGCCCATGACGCCGACGGCATTAAACCGCAGCCAGCGTTTCATCTTCGTGCGCCCGGCGTCTCATCGAAGTACAGCTCCCGCGTATGCTTCACCGATGCCTGCACCAGAATAATCGCCAGCGCGCACGCGCCAATCGCAAAACCAATGTCGAACAGCAGAAACGAATGCCCGGCAATCACGGCATCGGCTCGCCGCAGCGCAAACAGATTCCCCACAATCAGCAGGATCCTCAACTCCGTCGGCCCGAAGCTCCAGTAAGAGAGATGAAACGTCCCGATCGTATACGTCGCCAGATAAATCTCAATCGAAAGCAGCAGATAAACGATCAGGAAAACCGCTGCCACCGCCGGTGAAATATAACCCGAAAATGCCATCCCCCCCATGAGTATCGACATTCCGATGGCATCGAGAATATGGTCGACATAGAAACCATAGCGCGGCCGCTGGCAGTCGCGCACGCGTGCCAGAGTGCCATCGAGCGAATCGCCAAACCAATTCAGCGCCAGAAACGGGATCACCAGCAGCAGCCCCGCCGCATGCGCGCGGGCCAGCGCGTAACTGGCGCCTGCCGCCAGCAGCGCGATAAATCCGAGGCCAGTCAGATGGTCTGAGTTCACCCAGAGCGGCAGCTTTTGCGCCATGGCGATGAGTGCGCGCTTCTCCGCAGCCGCGAGAAAACTGGTGTGCGAACGCTTCGCTGCTTTAAATGCCGGTTTCGATGTCGTAGGTGTCATGCACCTGCAATGACGAACGGAGCAAGATGAAGTTTCTTTAATTTACGAGAATTTGAATAAATCTCAGCGCTTCCGCCACGCCCGCAGCAATCTCCGCCCGGACCACGTCACAGTCCCGGAGAAAATCATCAGGCTCGCCAGAATCACCACGAACCTGCGCCGCGGCGTCATACCGGCCGACACATTCCCGTTCTGCGGGTCCACCTCCGTATGCACCACCAGCGATACGGCAACCGCCGCCGCACCAGGACTATTCCGGATCAGCACGTCGTATCGCCCCGGCGTTTCCATCAGCCGTTGAAACCGGCCTGCACGTCCGGCCGGTGTGGCCGCCAGCGTTTCATACGGACGTTTCCGCGCAAACTGCGTGAAATCGTGTTCCGAAACCAACTCAGCCAGCACCGTGGGAGCGCCCGTCACCACTTCGAAACTGCAATCGATCAGCGTGGGAATACGCCGCACCACTACCGGAACCCATCTGTAGTCCTGTAGTTCGAAGACCTGGCCATCGCCCTGCGGCGCGGCAGGCAAATCGATCGGCGATGCCGACACCATCGCTGCTGCGAACAATATGAAGAGCGCCGGCTTCAGACAGCGTCCTTCGTCGTCTTCTCGGAATAGGGCTGCTTCAGGTATTTCGATACTTCATCCTGCGCCCCCTGTGTGTTGTCGCGAGTCCTCTGCGCCTGGGTGTATTCGTTGACGGCGCGGTCCCGCTGCCCCGTAATATCGAAAACCTTGCCCAGATAAATGTGCGCCCAAACCTCCACCCACTTCGGATTATTATCGCCATTCAGCGCCTCGCGGAATTCGTTCGCCGCCGATTGGTAATTGTGCTGCAGAAAAAATACCTCGCCCACACGATAGTGCGCCATCGAACTTGTCTTCTGCGTATCGAGCGCGCGCTGGTACTCCTTCAGCGCTTCGGCGAACTCCGCGATCTGCACATATTGCTCGCCCTTGCGAATCGCCACATCCACCCGCATCTGCGGGTTCATACGCAACACCTTGTTACCCGGATCGATGTTGACGCTCTTCGGCTTCCCGAACGTGTCCACCGAAAATTCAGACGACGTCCCCATCACCTCCACACGTCTGGTTTCCGGATCGCCGTCGGTCTCGATCTTGAGATCGACCGGCATCCGGAACGTATCCAGATCCTGCGTGATCTTGCCCTGCACACGAAACCCCTGCTTGCCATCTTTCTGCGTGCGGAAAATCGTGTAGTCCAGCTTGAATTCCGGCGCGCCGTTGTTCTCCACCCACTGGATGAAAAAGTAGCGCAACTCCTCGCCCATCGCCGCCTCGCACGACGCGCGGAAGTCCGCCGTAGTCGCCGATTTCCAGGCATTCTTGCTGAGAAAATCCTTGAGTGCCGCGAAGAATTTATCGTCGCCCATCGTGCTGCGCAGCATGCCCAGCACCACCGCGCCCTTGCTCGCGCTCAGCGCCCAGTATTCCGGCGAATAATCTTCCAGTCGCGAAGTCTGAATCAGCGGAACATCGTCCACCGTCAGCGCCGTCACCGCGGTATCGTGCATGCGCTGCTCAATCGCCGAAGCGCCTTTGTCGTGCTCGGTCCATAACGCTTCGGAGTAAAGCGCCATGCCGTTCTCCAGCCACATGTGATTCCGGTTCACGGGCGAAACGTCGACCTCCCACCATTGCCGCGCAACCTCATTAGCCAGCACATTAGCATTGACATCTTTCGAGATTGCCTGCGGATTCAGAAAAATCAGCCCCGGCCCGACGTAACCCTTCGGCGCGCCATCCGCCGTTTCGACGATCGTCAGATTCGCATACGGCGCCAGTCCGTACAACGACGTGAAATGAGCCAGCATCTCCGCCGTCATTTGGCCGTAAGCATTGGCGAATTCGGTCTGCCCGCCGCGGAACCAGAGCGTAGTGGTCACGCCATCGCTCGAATTTTTCACCGGCTCGCCCTTCACCACCGCGATATCGCCGGGGAAAGACGGCTTTGTGAAATCGTACTGGAAAATCACGCCGCCGCCGGTATTCGGCGTGGAGATGCCCGGTCCGCTGCCAATCACCTGATAACCTTCCGGCACCGTAATATTCATCTTCGCCGTAAACCGGTCCGCCGTATACCCACTGATGGGAAACCAGCGCGCGGGATACAGCAGGAATGCGTAATCGTTCTGAATCGCCGCGAACTTGATGCCGTAAATCGGCGATTCCTCATCGCCCGACAGCCGGCCATCGTAGACGAACGTGATCTCCGTCATCTGGCCCTTCGGCAGCGTATAAGGAAAAGTCACGCGCACGGTATTGTCCGCCTGCGTGCGCGCCGAATTCAGCGTGGCGCCTTTCGCATCGGTAATCTGCGAAATACTCAGGTTGTTGTTGAGTTCGAAGGTGGCGGAACTGACCTGATCGTCGAGCGCCGCGAAGCGCACTACCACGTGGGCGTTCAGCGTCTGCGTGGAAGGATTGATCTGCGCATCAATCGTGTAGCCGTCCACATCGATGTGCGACGCCTGCGAACTGTTCTGGCCCAGCGCAGCCGACGCCAGCAGCGCCATGCCGAAACCAACCGCTACGATGTTCTTCACTCCAGCCTCCCGAATACTCTGGCCACTTCATCGGCCGCTAACGATATCGCATCGGAAGTCCCGGCCAGTCGCGCCGCAACCTCCGCCAATGCTGCTTTCATTCTCGCTCTATTCGGACCGTCGTCGAGCAACAGCCCCGCTTCGGCGGCAATTCGCTCGCCGGTCATGTCACCCTGAATCAGTTCCGGCACAATCAGACGGCCCGCAATCAAATTCACCATCGAAAAAAACGACACCTTCACCAGCGGCTTGCCGATCGCGTACGTCAGCGGCGTCACCCGGTAAAACGTCACCATCGGCGCACCCAGCAGCGCGGCCTCCACGGTGACCGTCCCGCTCGCTGCCAGCGCCAGATCGCAATGAGCCATCGCGTCCCACGCTTCCCCTTCAATCGCCCGAATCCGGCTGCCCTCAAGCGGCGCATCGAATAATTTCGCGCCACAATGAGGCGAAGCCGGCAGAATAAAACTCAGTTCCCGATCCTTCGAGAGCAACCCGGCCGCCAGCACCAGCGGCGCAACATGGCGCAGAACTTCGCTCGGACGACTGCCCGGCAGCACTGTAACCAGTGGACGGTCCAGCGGTAAATTGTGTTTCCGGAAAAACTCTTCCCGCGACATCGTCGGTCGCACTCGCCCCGCCAGCGGATGCCCGATGTACGTCACCGGCACGCCCCGCTCCCGAAAAAACGCCTCTTCGAAGGGGAAAATACAGAGCAGCCGATCAATGATCCGGCGCATCTTTTTCACCCGGTGCTCGCGCCACGCCCACACCTGCGGCGCCACCAGGTAAACGACCGGAATCCCCAGTTTTTTCAGCTTTTTAGCCACCCGAAAATGGAAGTCGGGAGCGTCGGTCAGAACGGCCAGCTCGGGCTTTTCGCGCCGTGCCGCTGCAATCAACTCACGAAACCGACGCCAGATGCGTGGCAGGTGGCCGACCACCTCGGCGATCCCCACCACCGCCAGATCTTCCGCGCGGATAATTTCGCGCAGCCCGGCGGCCCGCAAATGAGCGCCCGCGCAGCCGAAAAAATCGGTCTCCGGCCACCGTCGGCGTAGTTCCGTCAGCAACAGCGCCGCATAGTAATCGCCCGAGGCTTCTCCCGCGGAAATCAGAATGGACCTGGGCGTGCGTGGCAAACAACCAGATTAGCCTGCCACGCCTGATACAATCAGGCGTTCTTTGGTTCTTGCCGATCTCAAAAAATGCCCTCCGAAAACGGCCACTCCCGCGACACTGTTGACGAGCTTGCACGCCGTCTTCGGCCGGAACTGACCCCCATCAACAAACAATTCTCCTGGTATCCCATGATCCCTTTAGCCGAAGAGGATCAGCGCCAGTATCTGCTCGACCCTATTGAGTCGCTGCCCCCCGCCGCCCGCGCGCTGTTGCCGAAAATCGGCGTGGTGCTAGCCCCCTGGCTTGAAAAAGGCGCTGGAAGTGCCGGCACCGCGGTCGCAAAAACGAAACCCACCGAGGCGAAGCTGGCGCTTTCCGCGCACGTCGAGCAGGATAGCCTCGTCACCCTCTTCTTCACCATAAAAGACGAGCAGGTTGCCGACTATCACTATTTCTTCTACGACGAGATTGCGGCGCTGCTCTCGCACCGCTGGCCGAAAAAAGTGGCCGACGCCTGGCACAGCCTGCTCCGCGAAGAACTCAGCGGCGAAGTGCATGGCGAGGTGGATGAGCGCAGCTGGCGGCTCAAGCAGGCACTCCTGCGGCGTCCCATGAACGCCCGCCGCGATGGCAAGCCCTTCCGCGACTACGCGCGGCAATCGTTTGAAGACACCATGACGCTCTATCTGCACGGCATCTGTTGCGATATCGATGTGGATACAGGCCCGCGCCAGCTGCCCAGCCGCTGCCTGCGCAAACGCCTCGAACTGCTGAAGACTTTGTTCCCGCCGCCCCAGGGGCGTGGTGTCTTTCCGGAAGATCTGAAGAGCCGCTGAGGGGTAAATATGACAGATCGCGGCTCAGTGCTACCGACGGTCGTGAAACCGCTCTGGCACCCGCGGCGAGCGACAAGATTGACGGGCACAAGGGGATTCCGGGCGGTAAGCGCTGGGAACGCTATTGATCTTTGGCAAGAAGTCACATTACGATCCGGGTGAAATAGTTAAGAAGACAGGCTAGGTTGCCGGAGTTGCCGCGGGGATAGCCGGGTTAGCCGGGATAATCCAGGTGATTATTGATGCCGCGCCTTTTGTCCTGATTTTTTAAAGATCGATATGCACACGAGGCCATGATGACATTTCGAGAAGCTGAGGCTCTTACTCCAAACGGATTTCACGATGCGAAGATAGATACGTTGCACGTGGACTACGGAACCGGGTCCCTTTCGTTATCGATGAGACTCTGGACGGGAAGGCTCGGGACGCCCAACAAGGAAGAATATTCCCCTGCGGAGCTTCGGGTAAACCGCCTGCTCTTCTGCGCCATCGATCCCCCGATCCGAGTTATCCGTTCTTGCCCGACGGGGATCCGTTGTGGATAGATGGAGCCCACGGCCCAGGCAATCTGACGGCGAATGCGGATCTGATTGCTCGACTCCCGGCCGATGCCTCCTTATACCGGTTTTTTGTCGAGCAATGGAATTCGTTCATTTACATCGCTGGCCACGACGTCCAGCTGTCGCTGAGCATCGGGGACTCGCTGCAAAGTGCACCTGGCACTCCGTGATCCGACCCAACCAGCACCGGGCGGCAGACGGACGCGAACAACAGGTATCCAACGAAGGTGACAGCCGGCGGAACGAGGCGACCGGCGTCGTCCGTTGCGACCAGCCCCGCGCGCTCGTGGCGCCCGCAAACTAGAGACCCTTCCATCCGAAATCGTGGATGAAGTAATCGCCAGACTCGCCCCCATCTTCGATTGACCGCATTGTCGTTCAGTCGGGGCTCAATCGGGCCTAAAATTGCTATGATCATCCTGCGCGGATAAATGCCCGCACCGGGAGAACCTTGTGCCTTGCCTGTTCCTGATCGTCATCCTGATGTTCCCGCGAGTCATCCTCGCGTTGATGTGGTTCTTCTCCACCTACCTGCAGCGGGCCTTCCACGATACGCTGATGTTGCCCCTGCTCGGCTTCATTTTCCTGCCGCTGACGACCATCGTCTACGCCTGGGAACTCAACAATCATATGCCCACCGTGGGCATTAACCTCCTGTGGTTACTGATTGCCGTATTGTTGGACCTCGGCGGACTCGGCGGCGGCGCCCACCGTTCTCGAAGCTGAACGCTTCACGATTGCGATCTGTGAAAGACGGCAAAAAACACCAGCAGGCTCAAAGCCGCCAGAAGGTGAATCAGCGATGTCAGCGTGGCCGACGCCGCCACGATCCCTCGCGAAAGCGCCAGCAGGCTATTGATGAAATTCGCGGCCAGCAGGATTACCCATAACGCCGTGCCAATGATCGCGACAGCTGCAGCAGTTCTCAGGCTCATGGCCAAATTCCCGGCAATTTAAGCGCCAAAGCGCCTCAGTTATCGGTCGGCCTCTGTTCCACGTGGTCAATCACCAGAACGGGCATGGGATGTTTTTGCGGCTCCAGCTTCAGCCCCAGCTTATTCAGTGCCTCCACAATCGTCAGCGCGCCATTCGGATCTTCCGCAACCGGCGCAGCCGATGCCTGCACGCCTGGCTCACTGCCGCGTACCAGATGCGGCGGACTCCAGCTCAGATCGAAGTCCCAGCCGCCGTCCAGCCCGGTCGCATCGAAAGCGGGGTGAGTCACGTAAAGCCCTCCGAATGCGGGCAGCTCTTCCGCCAGTTGCGCCATGGTCACGTTCTGGCAGTGAAGTAAGAAGATGGGCGCCGTTCCCGTTGGGGCCGGAGCATTTCTGCATCCTGGGCGACTGGCCGCGTCCGCCTTCTTCAGCTTCGCCTTCGCTGCGACCATCGCATACGCGGCCACCGGCCTCTCCTCCTCATGAGTCGCCAGACGGAACCGCTCCGTGAGCAGCGCTCGCAACATCAGCCGCGCCGCATCGGTGTCGAATCCGCCCGTAGTGTTCGACCCCGTGCCGGATATCTCCGCAACGATGTCGAAGCGTATCCCGTCGAAACCTTTCGGAAAGCCCACCAGCATCTCGTCGTTGTCGATGACATCCAGGTCCTGTAACTCCCAGGCGAGTTTGATCAGTTCCTTCAGGGTGAAGCCTCGCGCATCGAGCCTGCCCCCCGGCTCTACGCGAAAAATCTTCTGCGTCGCTTCCGGCGCGCTCGGCCTGATATCCGCCACTTCGAATCTGGATGGAGCCTCGGTTACCTTCTGCGATTCGCCGGGCTTTTCGCTCACGCTGTCGATGACAATCACGGGCATGGGAATCTGCTGTACTGCGAGCTTCAGCCCCAGTTGCTTCTCGATAGCGTCGTAAATGTTCTGATCGCTCCACTGGAGCGTGAAATCCCACGCGCCTTTGAGGCCGGTCAGATCCGCTACGGCAGTGGCCTGGCAGCAGCGTGCGATTCGCGGCAGCCGGTTTGCAAATTCGGCCATGGTGATGTTATGACAGGAGACTGAATTCTGCCCCAGCGACTGACATCCGCCCCCACCGCTGGCCGCTGTCTCTTTGAGTTGCAAATGGCCGCCAACTGTCAACGCGTATCCCCGGAAATCTCTGGTATCGGGATGTACCGCCAGTTTGAAGCGGTCTTCCAGCAGCGATCGGAGCATGAGCCTGAGCCGTTCCGCGGTCGCATCTTTAGGGGCGACGGCAATCATGTCGAATTCATCTCTGTCGAGCCACGCAGCGCCGCCAATCACTTTGTCGGTATCAACGCCCCACGCGGTCGCGATGAGATCGGTCATTGTGGCTCTGCGCAATTCGTAGCGGCCGCCGCGCATGTATCCGCCACGCATTGCCGAATTAATGAACGGTAGCCGTATTCCTGTGACCGCGGCGCTGGCATGAATATCCGCCGCGTCAAAAACCGCCACTTCAGGAACCGGGCGGCCGGCGTCGGCTCTTTGCTGAGCCCCGGATCGGCCGACAATTGCCACACACGCAATAGCGCACACCACGAGCCTGCGAGTTATCGAAGTCATCTCGTTCACCCTCTTTCGTTAATAATTGGCTGTTACAGGAATCTGTAGCGCGGCCACATCATGATCCCCACCAGCAGCATGAGAACCCCCGATGTAATCACCAGCGACAGGCTGGCCGCAATCATCCAGTCGCTCATCAGTTGCCCCGGAATTGCCACGGTAAACACTTCGCCGATCGCGCGGCACCCCGTTGTCGCAACGCCGCGCAATCCGCGACTTCTCCACTCCGTCCACAGAAGCTGATCGAAAACGCTTGCCATCTCTGCGCCATACGCCTCGCGCAAGTGCGCTGGATAGAGCAATAGCAGCGCCCGGTAACAAATGGAAAAACAGCGGAGAATCTTTGGCACGTTATCCCCCCGACCGCCCAGGCGCCAGCCGGGCATTCGCCAGCCTGACTACCGACCCCATCCGCTGCACTTCAGTTTCAAGAAGCCTGCGACCCATACCTGTCAGTTCGTAATAGCGTCGTCTTGAATCGTCGCTCGAAGCCTCCGTTGTTTCGCCGATCAGATCAAGCGCCACCAGACGCTGAATGGTCGAGTAAAGAGTGGCCGGTCCCATACGAAAGCCGCCGCTTGAAAGCGTCTCGGTCTCCTGCATAATCGCGTAACCGTGCTTCGCGCCGGGAGCAAGCGCCAGCATCACGTAGAAAACCGCCGGCGTCAGCGGCAGCAGCCGATTCACGTTGTCGGGCAACATGGCATCACTCATACCAGCTATAGATATACCCGTAACTGATATAAAAGTCAAGCCCCGCCTTCGGTATAAACTTGCGTGCATGAGATTTTGCGCCGTGCTGGTGGCGATGTTCGGCTGCGCAGTAACGGCGTATTGCCAAACCCCCAACGCACAACCCGCCTTCGAAGTCGCATCGGTCAGGCCCTACGACCCCGCATCGGCCGCGCGATACACCATGCGCGGCGGACCCGGCACCAGCGACCCCGGCCGTTTCTCCTGCCAGAACTGTTCGCTGCGAAGTCTCATCGTGACCGCGTACGATATTAAAGACTTCCAGCTGACGTTCCCCGCCCCGCACGATCGCTACGACGTCGAAGCGCGAGTGCCGCCGGGAGCCAGCAAAGAGCAGTTCCGTCTCATGCTGCAAAACCTCCTGGCAGAACGCTTCCAGCTGAAACTCCACCATCAGGCGCAGGAGATGACGGTGTACACGCTGGTAGTGGGCAAAGGCGGTTCGAAGCTAACGCCGTCGCAACCCCCCGCCGCACCGCCCGATCCCGCGCTGCCCACCATTGGCCCCATCCCGACTGGTTTCAAAGACGGCTTTCCCGTTCCGCCCCCCGGCTTCATCTCGGCGAGTGCGCTGGCCAATGGCGCTTATCGCATGGGCGCGACCAATGCGCCGTTGAGCAAGCTGGTCAGCATGTTGTCGCTGCTGCTGGCGCGCCCGGTGAACGATGCCACCGGACTCGAAGGAGGCTACGACTTCCAGCTCTACTGGTCGCCGGATGCGTCAACCGATAATGCCGCGCCGAGGCTCGCGCAGGACGGTACGCCAATCCCCGCAACGCCGGATGCAGACTCCGGCCTCACGCTTTTCGCTGCCGTGCAGCAACAACTTGGATTGAAGCTGGATTCGCAGAAAGGTCAGGTCGATGTGCTGGTGGTTGACCATGCGGAAAAAGTGCCGACCGGGAATTAGCTCACTATCGTGGCGATATTTGGGTTCGCGTCGGCTTCTGCTCGATTCCGTCGGTCGCGCAAAAGAACAAAGCGACCGCCAGCGCAACGAACGATCCCGCAAAGCCGCCCCACCCCGCGAAAGGGGTCACCACGACAATCTCACCCAGCACCGCGCCTAAGATTCGGGGAGCGGTCTTCCAAAGGCTACGCCTTCGCACAGTCAGAAGTACAAATGGGAATGAGCTTAGCCCGCTAAATAACGGCGCCGTCGATTGTGCCGTAGAAGGCGAAAGGGTCCGACAAAGACTGTAGCGGTGACTGTCCATATGCCCAATCGGTTCGAGGAAGACTGACCTGCAACATCACCTCGAAGGCAAACGCGCACACCATCGCCGCAGCCATACAAAGCGCAAAGATCGGCACGGCGCGTTTGAAACCCGACATGGAGTCAGGCTACCATTCAGCCGCTGAGTTAAATTTCCCGGCGCCCTTCCATAGCCTTCCACATAGTCACTTCATCCGCAAATTCCAGATCGCTGCCCACCGGCACACCCATCGCGATTCGCGTGACCCGCACACCCAGCGGCTTCAGCAGCTTCGACAAATAAACCGCCGTAGCTTCGCCCTCCACCGTGGGATTCGTCGCCACAATAATCTCTTTCACGCCGCCACGCGCAATGCGATCGATCAGACCCTTGATCCGCAACTGTTCCGGCCCAATTCCGCGCAGCGGCGATAACGCCCCGCCCAGCACATGATAAAGTCCATTGAACTGCCGCGTGACCTCGATCCCAACAATATTATTCGGATCTTCCACCACGCAAACCACCGACTGATCGCGCTCCGGATCGCGGCAATACTGGCAAATCTCACTGTCTGCAATGTTGTTGCACATCACGCACATCGTGAGCTTATCTTTGACGTCGAGAATCGCCTCCGCCAGCTGCGCGGCATCGCCCCGCCCCGCGCGCATAATATGAAAAGCAATGCGTTGCGCCGATTTCTGCCCAATCCCCGGCAGCCTCTTAAACTCGGTAATCAGCCGCGCCAGCGGTTCGGCGAAATCCGGCATTTTTAGAACAAGCCAGGAGGCAGACCCATGCCGCCCAGCATGCCGCCCATCTTGCGCTGCGACTCTTCTTCCACTTTCTTGAACGCGTCGGCGCAGGCCGCCACTACCAGATCCTGCAGCATTTCAACGTCGCCCGCCACTTCAGCGTCGATCTTCACGCCGGTCACATTCTTGTGGCCGTCCATCTTCACAGTGACCATTCCGCCGCCCGCCGAACCCTCCACGCGGATCAGCGCGACCTCAGCCTGCATCTTCTCCTGCATCTGCTGCGCCTGCTTCATCATCGCCTGCATGTTGCCTGGCATCTTCATTTCGTTCAGGACTCCTTCAAATTGCGGACATTTCGAACTTCGCCGCCAAACAATTCGCGAAACCGCTGCACTTCCGGATGGCCCAGAGCGCGCTCCGTCACTTCATCTTGTGCGGCTGGCTTCGGCGCGGCCTTCGCGGCGATCGGAGCGCCGCCAGCCTTCACATCGCCGAATACAACCTTAAACCGGAGCGTGGGATGCCCCATCTGCTTCAGCGCCGTCAGAATTTCTTCGCGACCCAGATCCAGTTGGAATTGTTTCGGCGCTGTGATGACCAATTCGTTGTTCACCAGCACAGCGCTCGCATGACCCATCGCGTCGGCCGAAAACTGAAGCCCGGCCTGCACCATCGCAGCCTGTAGTTTTTCGCGCCAATCGTCATCGGGTGACGGCGGACCCGCCGCTACAACAGGCGCAGGCGCTGCTGCCTTCGGCGGCGGCGGCGCAGCAACAGCCCTCGGCATCGGGGGCTGCATCGCGGCTGGCTTCGGAGCCGAAGGCGCTGATCCCAGACTCGCCAGCGCTTCCTCAATCGGCACCAGCTTACCGGCCTGGATCATCTTCAGCAGCCCAATCTCCAGATGAAACCGCGGCTGCATCGAAAACTGCAAATCGCGAAACAGATCGAGCGAGAACTGCAGATACCGCGTGAGATCTTCTTCTCCGAACATCCCCGCAATCCGCGCCAGTTCCTGTTTCTCCGCCGCGCTCGCCGTCACCAGCCGCGAACTCTCACCGGAAATTTTCGTCACCAGCAGATTCCGCACATACCGCGACAGCTCCCGCGAAAAATGCTGCGGACTCCCGCCATTGCGCTCCAGCTCATCCACCAGCGCCAGCATTGCCGAGCCATCCTGCGCCGAAAGCGCCGTCGTCACCTGCGCCATCGCATCCAGCCCGAAAGCGCCCAGCAACGCGCGAACCTGCGTGGCATCCAGCTTATTCCCGCAGCACGCAATCGCCTGATCCAGCGCCGAAAGCGAATCGCGAACGGACCCCTCGCCCGCCTGCGCCAGCACCGCCAGCGTCTCGTCGTCCGTCTCCACGCCTTCGGAAACGCAGATCTCGCGCATGCGTTCGATCAGATCGTGGAAATCCACCGAACGAAAACTAAAATGCTGGCACCGCGAAGCGATCGTGGCCGGAATCTTGTGCGATTCCGTGGTGCACAAAATAAACACAGCCCACTCGGGCGGCTCTTCAATGGTCTTCAGCAGAGCGTTGAACGCTTCGTTGGTAATCTGGTGCGCTTCGTCGATGATGAAAATCTTGTAGCGATCGCGCGCCGGCTGGTAGCGAACGTTCTCCCGCAGTTCGCGCATCTCATTGATGCCGCGGTTCGAGGCCGCATCGATTTCGATCACATCCACAGCCCCGCCCGCCGCGATCTCCACGCAACTCGCGCACACGCCGCACGGCTTATCGGTCGGACCCTTTTCGCAGTTCAGACAAAGCGCCACAATGCGCGCCGTCGTCGTCTTTCCCGTCCCGCGCTGCCCGGAAAAAATGTAGCCATGCGCGATGCGATTCTGCGCAATGGCATTGCGCAGCGTAGTCTTGATGTGGTCCTGGTTGAGGACGTCGTCAAACGACTGCGGCCGGTATTTTCGTGCGATGACCTGATACATGGAGGGCCTGTGAATTATGCCAGGCCCCGGGTAATCCGCGGCACACGGGTGAAGCCACTACCGTTGCTTCCTTCCAGACCTGGCGGGGTTTGCAGCCGCCCGTTGCACGGAGCCCGGGACCTGACGAATCTCAGGTTAGCACGCGACGGAAAACCAACCTCACTTCGGCTCTTCGGAAGCCGCCTCAGCCTCTTCCGCAGCGGCCGGTCCGGCCTGAAGCGCTTCGGCCAGCAGCCGTTCCGCCTCTTCCTTGCGCTCAGCCGCCACCTGGATTACAACCTCGTGCGCGCCAGGCAAAACATCCAGCCCTGTCACAATCGCAGGGACGCCATTCGATTCCAGTACTTCTTTCACCGTGTCGGCTTCCATCTCGGCCGAAAAACCCGAAGACCGGAACACCGTGGCCATTCCATCGTTTGGGACATTCATACCCTCAACATACACCCGAGCACTCGCTATCCTAAACCTATGCGTTCCACTCTCCTTGCGACCCTGCTGATGAGTTGTTCCGCGTTCGCCCAGACCTCGCCCGCCTGGATCGCACGCAGTAATCAAAACACGCAGATCCTGATCGATATCGATTCGAAGTATTCGCCGGAGGACGCCTCCGAGGAAGGCCTTCGCAGCTTCGACGATCTCATCACCGTCCTTTCGCCCGAACGCCACACTCAGCTCCGCGCCGATTACGTGAAGGCACGCGAACAGTTGCAGGCGAAACTCGCCGCCGAGAAAGATCCCCTCGTTCGCCAGGATCTCGAAATCCTGATCCATGCGGCAGATCGCGAAATTCGCAATAACGATGCGGCCTATGCCACCTTTCTTCCCTACACGGATATCGGTGGAACCATTTTCTACGGCATGAAAGGGTTGCTGGACGACCAGATCGCCGCGGACCGCCGCCCGTCCGCAGTGACGCGTCTGAAGAAATACACCGGTATCGAAAACGGATTCTCAGCCATGACGACGATGGCAGAGGCACGCTTCCGTGAAAGGCTGAATACTCCGGGCCTGCTGGGCCCCAGTAAGGACCAGGTGGAGAAGGATCTGGGTGACACCAATACCTACATCACAGGCATCGGACTGCTGCTCGAAAAATACAACCAGAAAGATTATCAGGATGCGCTGGCGAAGCTGAAAGAACAGCTCACGGAATACGACACTTTCCTGCGCCGGGAAGTGGTGCCGAAGGCGCGCACCGATTTCCGCCTGCCGCCTGAGATCTATAAGATCCGCCTGGACAATGCCGGCGTCGATTACACGCCGGAGGAACTGGAGAAGCTCGGGCATTCAGGTTTCACCGATATTGAGGAGCAGATGAAGCCGATTGCCGCGCGCATCGCAGCTGCGCGCAAGCTGCCATCGGCCGATTATCGCGACGTGATCCGCGAATTGAAGAAGGAACAGTTCGGCGCCGATGAGATTCTGCCGCATTACCAGAAGCGCCTTGCGGAGATCGAGGACATCGTGCGAGCCAACAAACTGGTGACGCTGCCTTCGCGGCCAGCGATTATTCGGCTTGCGTCGGCCGCCGAGACCGCGGCGAGTCCGCCGCCACACATGGTTCCGCCTCCGCTGTTGAACAACCACGGCGAGCGCGGCCAGTTTGTTCTACCGCTGGAAACGTCGGGCAAAGGCGGCGAGGCGCTCAAGTACGACGATTTCAATTTCGCCGCAGCATCATGGACGTTGATCGCGCACGAAGCCCGGCCCGGTCACGAACTGCAGTTCGATTCCATGGTTGAAAATGGCATCTCGCTCGCCCGCGCGCTCTACGCTTTCGACACCACCAATGTCGAAGGCTGGGGCCTGTATTCCGAATGGTTCATGCTGCCCTATATGCCGGACGATGGCAAGCTGATCTCGCTGCAGCTCCGCATGCTGCGTGCCGCCCGCGCCTTCCTCGATCCGGAATTGCAGGAAGGCAAGATCACGCCCGAATACGCCATGCGAGTCTTGCAGGATGACGTGGTGGTTTCGAAAGCCTTCGCGACGGAAGAGGTGGAGCGCTTCACCTTCCGCTGGCCCGGCCAGGCCGTTTCCTATTACGACGGCTACACCCGCCTGCTCGAAATCCGCCAGGCAGCGGAGAAAGCCATGGGCGCGAAGTTCAACGTTCAGAAGTTCCACGACTTCATCCTGTCGCAGGGCTTGCTACCGCCAGACCTGCTGCGTAAAGCCGTGATGGAAGATTTCGTGGCCGCTGCAAAGTAGCCGCTACCACACCACATTGATTTTGTGTCGGAGGAACTGCGGATCGGCGTGATCTCGGCCAGCTCCACCCTTAGCTTGGCGAATCAGCCCGGAATCGGTTTTTCGCCGCCGCTACTCCAGTTCGCCCCCCTTCCCCCGATTACACTTCCGGCACAGCGTCTGCAGATTATTCATATTGCTATTGCCGCCGCGACAAACGGGAATCACGTGATCCAGTTCCAGTTCCCCGCCCACCCGCCGGCAGATACTGCACTTGTAGCCATCCCGCTTAAATACCTCGAAGCGCTTACGAATCGATATTGGCTTCCGCCCCGCCGCCGCCTTCTTCACTTTAGGCGCCCCCCCGGCCTGCTTCCTCCCGCCCGGTTTCGCCGCCGCCGCCGCCAGCAGCGCCTTATTCCACGACCCGAATCGCCTGATGATCGAGGTCATCGATACCGGACATCGGTACTTCTTCAACTCCAGGGCTGACGGACTCCTCCCCGATTCCTCGCTGGTGATTGTCCACAAATCCGCCAGCATCTTGAGCACTTCGTCGTCACTCGGCCTCCGTTTGGGAGGCACCAGCCCGGCCGCTTCATGGGCCCGGCCGACGGACCCGAATTTCCGCCTCACCGTATACGCGCTCACGCGCCCGTGCTTATTGATGTCGCTCCAGGTCAGCGTCTGCTTCCCGAGCACCTTTGCAACCCGGCGTAATTCCTCCGCCAGGCTTTCGTCGTCGTACGACACTAAAAAATCGATTACATAGGCCATGCGTAGCATCTCTCTTAGTTCGTACCCTAGCCTACCGGCTCGTCCTTCCAGAGAGCTGCTTTTCCTAACCCATTGAAACGGCGGCAAATAAACTTTGCAATTCGACGATAACCTATCGCCCCAGATACCAGAACCGCACCATAAACAGCCCCGTCAGCACATAAACCATCCAGTTCACCTCGCCAAACCGGCCCCGCAGCACCTTCAGCACCGTATAAGCGATAAACCCGAACGCCAGCCCATTCGCAATACTGAACGTCAGCGGTATCGCAATCATCGTCAGAAACGCCGGAATCGCCACTTCCGGATCCGCCCATTCGATCTCCGCCGCCGTAGTCATCATCATGCTCCCCACAATAATCAGCGCCGGAGCCGTCGCCGATTCCGGTATCGCGCCCGCCAGCGGCGCCACGAATAGCGCCACGGCGAACAGCAGCCCCGTCACCATCGCCGTAACGCCCGAACGTCCGCCCGCCGCCACGCCAGCCGAGCTTTCGATATAACTCACCACCGTCGAAGTCCCCGCCAGCGACCCTGTGATCGTCGCGATCGCATCGCTGAACAGAATGCGATTCACCCGCGGTATCTTGTGCGTCTCATCGAATAAACCAGCTTTTTTTCCTACGGCGACCAGCGTCCCGACATTATCGAACAGATCGACAAACAGAAACACAAAGACAATCTCAAGTAATCCCCGGCCCAGCGCGCCGCGTATATCCAGCTGAAACGCCGTGGCCGTAATGCGGCTAACACTGTAAGGTTCCGCATGCCACTGCACCGTACCCGTGGCCGCCGCCAGCCCCCACGTAGCCAGCACGCCAATCAGAATCGCCGCACGCACACGCGCGCAAATCAGCGTGCCCGTCAGCATCAGACCGAACAACGCCAGCAAGGTCGCCGGAGCCCGCAGATTACCCAGCGCAACCGTAGTCGACGCGTTAGGCACAATGATGCCCGCATTACGCAGCCCGATAAATGCAATGAACAGCCCCACACCCGCCGCCACCGCGGAATAAAGCTCGGCGGGAATCGCGTTGACAATCATCTGTCGAATGCCCAGCGCGGTAAGCACCAGGAACGCCACGCCGGAAATGAAGACGGCGCCGAGCGCTACATGCCAGTCGACGCCCATGCCCTTCACCACCGAGTACGCGAAGTAGGCGTTCAGCCCCATGCCCGGCGCCAGCGCAATCGGGTAGCGGGCGAATCCGCCCATCAGCAAACTTCCCACCGCCGCCGCCAGACAGGTCGCGGCCGTAACAGCCGCAATCGGCATCCCGGCATCGTGCAGAATCGACGGATTCACGAAGATGATATACGCCATCGTCATGAACGTCGTGACACCGGCCAGAATTTCAGTCCGCCAGGATGTCCCCAGCGCTGCGAATTCGAAGTAGCGTTCCGCGCGCGCTATGAGTGGCCGCATGCAAGATAACTCGTCGTTACCCAATCGAACATTGCCCGCACCGCATTGCCGCGATGGCTCACACCAAACTTCTTCTCGCCATCCACTTCGCCGAACGAACAACCAAACGGTGGATAGTAAAACAGCGGATCATACCCGAACCCGGCCGGACCGCGCGCCTCGCGCAGTAATTCACCCTCTGCTTCTCCGCGGAAAGTTTCCACTACTTCGCCGCCCTGCGCCAGCGCGATCACGCACACAAACCGCGCCGTACGATCGCGATTATCGCCAAGCCGCTGCAGGACCAGCCGATTGTTCTCCTCATCGGTTGCATGCTCGCCTGCATAGCGTGCCGAATAAACGCCGGGCTCGCCGCCCAGCGCATCCACCACAAGCCCGGAATCGTCCGCGAACAGCAGGCCCGGCGCAAACTGGCTGTAGTACGCCGCCTTCAGCCGCGCGTTCTCTTCGAACGTCGCGCCAGTTTCTTCGGGAGCCGTAATCTTCTTCAGCTCGGGCAGCGCTTCCACGTCCACGCCGAGCAGTTCGCCCGCCAGCCGGAACTCGCGAAGCTTGCCGGGATTACCTGTAGCGCACAGGATCTTCATACAGGAGCGTTCACGCCGCGTCAATCACCAGTTTCTGCGCCGTGATCAGTTGCGCAATGCCGTGGCGCGCCAGATCCCGCATCTCATCCATCTGCCCATTGTCGAAGCTCTTGTTTTCCGCCGTCGCCTGAAACTCCACGAATCGCCCGCCATCCGTCATCACGATGTTGGCGTCCACTTCGGCGCGCGAATCCTCTTCATAATTCAGATCCAGCAGCGCCTGGCCCTTCAGGATGCCCACGCTGATCGCCGCCACCATACCCGTCAGTGGCGAGCGTTGCAGCATCTTATAACCCACCATCTGCCGCACCGCCAGCGCCAGCGCCACGTATGCGCCGGTGATGGAGGCAACGCGTGTGCCGCCGTCAGCCTGCAGCACGTCGCAATCGATAAAGATCGATCGCTCGCCCAGCGCCTGCAGATCGATCACCGCGCGCAGCGACCGTCCGATCAGCCGCTGGATCTCATGCGTGCGCCCGCTGGCTCTCCCCTTCGTTACTTCGCGCGGCGTACGTGTGCCCGTCGCGCGCGGCAGCATCGCATACTCCGCCGTCACCCAGCCCTTGCCGGAGTTCCGCAGAAACGCGGGCACCGAATTCTCCACGCTCGCCGCGCACAATACCTGTGTATTGCCCACGGTGATAAGCGCCGAGCCTTCCGCCGTCTTGAGGTAACCCGGAACAATCGTGACGGCACGAAGTTCGTTTGTTTGTCTGGAATCAGCCCGCATTTTTCATCGCGAAGTACATGGCAAAAACTATGAGAATCATGACCACCACTATGATCACCAGGCACGGAACGCCTTGCCTCATCTGTGGTGGAAGGTCCTGCTTTTTCTTAACCGCCTTATATTTCGCCATTCAGTATCTAAGGTTAAACGAGACTCACCGGTTGCTACGCTGTGGAACGCGAACCGGAGAAGAGGAACTTCCAGTCTACTATTCGCAACCTCGCTGCTCGCGGTATGTACCGTAAGTTGCGGCCCGGCCGACGCCCGCAAGCCGGATCTCCCCGCGTATCCGCCACTCGACGTAGCTACCGTTTTGTAGCTACAATAGCGACAGATGACGACACGGTTCACATGGAACGAAGACAAAGCCAGCGGGAACCTTCGGGTTCTGTGAAAACATTCCGTAACGCCACCCTCAATCAAGTCTGAATTAATTCACGCTCGGTGTTTCGATATCGTCGACAATGAGAATTTTGATCGGCGCCTTTCGTGATTCAAATTTCAATCCAAGTTGTTCCTGTACCGCTGCGCCGAACCCACCGTCCTCGTCCCATTGCAGAAAAAAGAAATAAATTCCCGTGATCCCGGTCTTGTCCAGCACGGGACGGCCCATGTCAGTTGATATCGAATGGGCAAACTCCTGCATGGTCCCACGTGAAATGGCGTGATAAGTTGCATTACGACTGCCAAGCGGAGCTAGAGGCGGGTCATTGTCTCCTTCCTTGATTGGATAAAGACTCGGTTTCTTGTTGCCGGTCGTGAGCACGTATACCGGCATGTCCTTCATTTCCTGACGAATCCTGAGCCTAAACCGTTCGCCCAACAGCGTTTGGAGCATTAGCCTTAACTGATTCTTATCGGCAGGAGCTTCAGATTTCGCCCTCAAATCGAATCTGTCGGAATCGAGCCATCGGGGACCTCCAGAAAGCTCATAGTCCGTCAGATTGTACGCCTCCAGAATGATGCGTTTAGCGGTCACCCCTCCAGGTGTACTCGCAACACTTTCCGGCATGAATATCAAACCGCCATTGCCTCCCATTCTCCCTTCGGCGGATGTGCTGCGGTACAGCTTGATCGACGCAGCATCGAATTTCAAATCGGTTCGGGCTGGCAATTGAGCTTGGAGACCGGGCAAATTGAGAAAGAGCATTCCAAGGGAAAAGACGGTAGCCCAACATACGAAGGTGTGCTCTCGGGACATTCGACTACACCGTCACTTTCTTATCTATAGCATAATCCTGGCAAAACTCGGTCACATGTTTCCTGTCATATATTTGTTTTCAAAATATAACGCCTTTAAGAAACGGTGCGGGGTTCGGTTTTTATTCCCAAATCACGTTTTCCTGGACAACGCTGAAACGGACGCTGTGTTCCGCCGTGGTCGCCGCGATGCCCGTAGTTATACCGAAAGCTGGCGGCATGTCGGCGGCTTGTCCGTCACCAGCCGGGTCTTCACCGCACCCACTGACTTCGTTCGGTCATCGGCGTCGTCGGCGGTTCTGCGCCCATGAGCCGGATATCGTGTTCCACTGCCGCAATTTGGAGATCGATCTGTTGCAGTGCCAACACCAGTGCGGCATTGGACTTTGTTCCGAGTCTTAGCAAAGCACTGCGGTGAGCAATTGATCTGGAGTGCTCTACCTGCAATTTACGTAGTTTCGTGCGTTTCGTGGCGTAGGAGCGAATCCAGTCGATCATCGCAGCACCGTGGCAAAGGCCAATGCCATTGTCAGCCGATTTGCGCATAGACAGACAGCCGCCTTTCAACATGCGCCGATTGAACCCCGAACCCTACCGGAATCTATCTCGTGTTCGATGTTAAGGTTGGAACGGTTGATTGGACGCTTTCAGGTGGTTCCACTTCCACGACAATAACGTGAACCGGAGAAAAAGAACTTCCAGTCTGCTATCCGCGACCTCGCTGCTCGGGGCGTGTACCGTGTTGCTCGCGGCGTGTGCCGTAAGTTGCGGCCCGGCCGACGCCCGCAAGCCGGATCTGCCCGCTTCGGTTTCTCCTGGCTGGTCGCTGAAACAGATGGCCTCCGCAACGCCCCCGGCGCGATTGCCGCAGTCCGCAACGCCGCCAGTCTGCTGGAAAGCGGATTATGCAATCGCTGGCGATGACGGCAGCGCCACCGTCTGGGTCTGCGGCTACCGCGTATCGGCGAGTGCGTTCGATGCCGCCCAGCGCATGACCCCGGCGCCGGATGAAGTCAGATTCCAGAAAGGCTTGTACTTCGCGGTGGTCGAATGGAGCCGCGTTTCCCGGGCGAACATCACCGCATTGGTCTCCGCGATCGAGCGCACCCTGCCGCCCGAATAGCGACGCGGCGGGTTCCTCGCTTCCCGCGAAATGGGATCATGAGACGTGAGCCCTTTCCTCAACGAACCTTACACAGACTTCTCCCTCCCTGCCAATCGGCAGCGCATGCAGGAGGCGTTAGCCAGGGCAAAAGCGAAGCTCGGTCGTCACTACCCGCTCCTGATCTCTGGTGAACGTGTCGAGACCGCGGACAAACTCACCTCTGTCAATCCCGCGCGCCCCGGCGAAGTCGTCGGCGTCCATTCGAAAGCCGATGCGGAACTGGCCACCCGAGCCGTCGACGCGGCGCACGCCAGTTTCCCGAAGTGGAGCCGCACCCCCGCCATCGAGCGCATACAGATGCTCGTGCGCACCGCCGCGCTGCTTCGCGAACGGAAGCTCGACTTCGACGCCTGGCTCGTTCTCGAAGCCGGCAAAACCTGGCCCGAAGCCGAGGCCGAAACCGCCGAGGCAATCGACTTCTGCGAATACTACGCGCGCGAAATGGCCCGCCTCAGCGGCCCGCAGCCCGTCGTCCAGATGCCCGGCGAACTCGACGAATTCCGTTACCTCGCGTTGGGCGTCGGTATCGTAATTCCGCCCTGGAATTTCTCTCTCGCCATCCTGTGCGGCATGGCGGTAGCGGCGCTGGTCACCGGCAACACAGTGGTCATCAAGCCTTCGAGCGAGACGCCCATCGTGGGCGCCATCTTCGCCGAAACGCTCCTCGAAGCCGGCTTCCCGCCCGAATCCTTCTCGTTTCTTCCGGGCAGCGGCGCGGCGGTCGGCGACATTCTGGTGCAGCATCCGAAGACCCGCTTCGTCTCCTTCACCGGCTCGCGCGATGTCGGCCTTCATATCAACGAACTCGCCGCCCGCCCGCAAAAAGGCCAGATCTGGATCAAGCGCATCGTCGCGGAAATGGGCGGCAAAGACGCCATTATCGTGGATGACGATGCCAGTCTCGACGCTGCCGTGGAAGGCGTCGCCGCCTCTGCCTTCGGCTATCAGGGCCAGAAATGTTCGGCATGCTCACGCGCGATCGTACACCAGAACGTCTATGATTCGTTCATCGAAAAGCTGAAAGCGCGAACCGCGAAAATCGCCGTCGGCTCTCCGGAAGATCCGGCCTTTGCGATGGGCCCCGTCATCAGTGCGGGGGCAAAGAAGACCATCCTCGACTACATCGCCATCGGCAAAAGTGAAGGCCGTCTGCTGATCGGCGATGGCGCAGTACCGGCCGACGGACACTATGTCCCGCCCACCGTGATCGCAGACGTCGACTCGCAGGCCCGCGTGTTTCAGGAAGAGATTTTCGGGCCGGTTCTGGCCGTCGCAAAGGCCCGCGATTTCGATCACGCCCTGGCCATGGCGAACGATTCGCAATACGGCCTCACCGGCGCCATCTATTCCAATAACGCCGACCACGTCGCCAGGGCACGCGAAGAGTTCTTCGTGGGCAACATGTACATCAACCGAAAATGCACCGGCGCCATGGTCGGCGCACATCCCTTCGGTGGCTTTAACATGTCGGGCACCGATTCGAAAGCCGGCGGACCAGACTACCTGCTGCTTTTCCTGCAGGGCAAATCCATCGCGGAGAAGCTCTGAGCTGTTATGATGAAAGTACCCCGTTGAGAAGGGGACCAGGAAATTCCAATTACAGGTTCAAATCTGATCGACGTGGCGCGGATTCTTTAATACATCCGCTCCCAAAGCCGGCACCTTCGGGTGCCGGCTTTTTTTTGCGATTATTTCAGCTTTGCAGGTCCCGTAATCGCAGCCTGCGCCGGCGGCATCAACTCAATATCCAGCTCGATGGAAACCTCGTCGGACACAATAATTCCGCCGGTCTCCACCGCGCCATCGAGCGCCGTTCCCACAATTCCGAAATCCTTCCTGCTGATCTTCGTCGTCGCTTCGAGCCCGATCTTCGAACGCCCCTGCGCATCCCTCACCGTCTGCGACGGCCCGTCCACTGCCAGAACAACCTGCTTTGTGGTGCCCTTGATCGTCAGATTTCCGGTCACGCTGAGTTGGCCCGAGCCTGTCTTCACGACTTTCGTCGACTTGAACGCGATGACCGGGAATTTCTGCGCGTCGAAGTAATCGGTCTTCACCTGATCGTCGCGTTTTGCCACACCGGTGCTCAGCGTGTTCACGTCAATCGTCGCGTCCACCACGTCTTTGGACGGATCTTTCGGGTCGTAAATGACCGTGCCCTTCATGCCGCCCGCCGTACCGTGCACCGTGCTGATCATCAGGTGCTTCACGGAAAAATTCGCAAAGCTATCGAGCGGCGAAATCGCCCACGTATTGTCCTGCGCATACAGCGCGGGGGCCAGCGTGAGTACTGCGCCCAGCACCGCGCCGGTGAAGCGGTTCAGCATCGTTTTTATTCCTTGTTCACAATCTGGATGCCCCACGGGCCCCCGTTCGATTTGATCCTCTTCGTGACAGCCAGCGTCGTGGTATCCACCATGGATATATCCTGCCCCTGCCCGTTCGCGGTGAACAGAGACGTGCCGTCCGGCGACAAAGCAATGCCCCACGGCCGCGTCCCCACTTCCACCGACGATAGAACCTGATTCGTCCCCGTGTCGATGACAAACAGCTTCTTGCCCTTGCCCGTCGTCACAAAAAGCTTCTTGCCGTCCGGGGAAAGCGCCAGCCCCATCGGCTTGATTTCGCCCGCCGCACCCAACTGAATCGTCCCCGTCATCTCGTTCGTCACCAGGCTTATGAGGCCGACGGTGCCGTCGTTTTCGGCATTCACATAGGCGTGCTGGCCATCCGGCATAAACACGACATTACGCGGACGGCGGCCAACCTTGAAGGTTTTGACCAGCGTGCGTGTCGCCACATCGATGACCGACACCGTGCCATCGGCCTCCGCGGTCGAATAGATCAGCTTGCCGTCGGGCGTCAGCGAAACACCCTCCGGTTCATCGCCGGTCCTGATGGTCTGCGTCAGCTGTCCTTTGTCCAGATCGATAAAGCTCACGCCCGAGTCGTCTTCGTTCGATACATAGATCCACTTGCCGTCTTTGCTGACGGCAAAATTCTCAGGGTCCGAGCCGCCCTGAATGGTGCGCACGATCTTGTTCTGCGAAATATCGAAAACGCCGATTCCGTCCGCGCTTTTATCCGGCGGAGGCAGAGTGCTTTCATCCACGCCGGGGCCACCGATCGGCGAACCGCTGAGCGCGATATAGAGCAGCTTGCCATCCGGACTCGCGTGAATTCCGCGCGGCCGCTTGCCCAAATGCAACTGGGTCGGCGCATCGAAATTCGCCGAGTCGATAATCGTCAGATCGCCCGAGGTTTCATCGGTGACATAGACGTTGTACCCTGCCGGTTTCTGAGTGCATGCCGTCGTGAATGCAGCAAGGCACGCCGGAATCAACAAATACTTTCGTAACACCATGGACTTCATTCTCCCTTAAACGTGAAAGCGGCAGAGGCTTTTCCCGAAGCCGGCACCGTCACCTGCCGATCCTGCGTACCCAAATTTTCCTGCCACGCCTCGACAGTATATACTCCGGGCGGAACATTTTTGAACTCGAAACTTCCGTCGGCGCCGGTGACCGCGAAATAAGGATTATCCACAACGCCGATCCACGCCTTCATCCAGGCGTGGATGTTGCATTTTACATGGATCATCACTTCCGGCAAAGTGAATTTGCGAATCGCCGGTTCCGCGCCCTGGGGCTGATTCTGATTCCACTCGCGATTCACTTTCGCGCGCGGATGAATGTTGTGCGTCACGGGATCGGAATTGGTGGCTTCGAGCGATTGCCCGGTCTGCATTCCGATCACACGCGGGGTAAACCAGCAGCCGCGCTGATCGATCACCACGGGCTGCGAAGGCGGCTCGAATTTTCTGTCTTCCAGCCCGCTCTTGATGTAGACGAACGCATTGCCCAGCCCGCCCTTGCGCCCCACTTCCACCTCGTCGTCGTACACCGGCCCATTATGCAGTTTGGCGCACTGCGGGTCTTCGTCCATATCGACTTTTTTTCGCGCCGGCGCCTTTCCCGTAAACAGAATCTTTCCCGTCACGGTTCCCGCGGTTGCCGGATCGACTTTGAAGTAGACCACCGGCTGCGCAGGCGCCTTTGTTTCGGTCTTCGGCGCCGGCGGTGGAGCGGAGTTCGAGCAACTGGCAGCCGTCAGAGCCGTGATCGCGGAGAGCAAGTAAAAAGCATACCGGAAATGTCTGGTCATGATGTTATTGGCCCGGAGGACCGGCGTTCGGCGGAAGATCGCCCGTCAGCGATTCCAGAAACGCCAGCAAATCCGCGCGTTCCTGCCCGCTCAGCTTCAGTTCTTTGATCTCTTTATCGCGATACGGATTGGAATTGCCGGCGCCGACGTAAAAATCGACCACATCCTTCAGCGTTTTCAGACTGCCGTCATGCATGTAAGGCGCTGTTTTCGCGACGTCGCGCAGCGTCGGGGTGCGGAAAGCGCCGCGGTCGGCGTCGAGATGCGTCTCGTCGTAACGGCCCTGATCTTTGATGTCGCCATTGGCATCGAGGCCCACGCCCAGGTTGTGAAACTTGCCGTCGGAGAACAGAGCGGACTTGTCTTCAATCGTATGACAGGTGACGCAGTTGCCCTTGGCTTTATCGCGGAAAAGGGCCAGGCCTCGAATCGCGGAATCCGACATTGCCGTCTTATCGCCACCATATTGATAGCGGTCGAAAGGCGAATTGCCGCTCAGGAGCGTGCGCTCAAAACCGGCAATGGCCTTTTCCACTTTATGGACAGTGATGGGACCCTTGCCGAAGGCCTTATCGAAAGCCGCCTGATATTCCGTCAGCTTGCCGATTTTCGCCACCATCACATCGTGCGGCTGATTCATTTCCACGGGATTCTGAATCGGGCCGCCCGCCTGGTCTTCGAGACTGGTGGCACGGCCGTCCCAGAACTGCACCGGCAGATACGCGGCATCCAAAACCGTAGGCGCGTTGCGGGTTCCGGTCTTGCCGCCGACGCCGAGCGAAACCGGCCGGCCATCGGTGAAATAGAGCGCCGGATTATGACAATTGGCGCAGGCCACGGTATTGTCGCCGGAGAGTTGCCGGTCGTAATACAGCCTGCGTCCCAGTGCGATCGAGTCGGCGGTCGGCGGGTTGTCGGCGGGAATCGGAACGGGAGGTAACCCGAGCGGCGATTGAATCGCAATCGGCTCTCCCACCGGTTTCGACGGCTCTTCCACCTTCGGCTTCTCGCTGCAGGAAACAAACAAAAACGGAAACAGAAGAACCGCAAATGCTGCCTTTGACACGCCAACTATCATATTCTTCGACACATTACGCTTTGACCTGAACGCCGGCGTACTCCTCTAAAACATTGATAGTGGAGCAGATGTCTTCTTCGCCGTGGCCTTTCGAGATGGCCGCCTGAAACATTTGACGCGTCAAAGCGGTCAAGGGAAGCGGCACCGCCAGTTCTTCGCCGGAATCGAGCATGAGGCCAATGTCCTTATGCATCCATTTGACGGAGAAGTTGGTCGTAAAATCGCGGCGGAAGACAAACGGCGCTTTGTATTCGATGAGCCCGCACTTCGCCGCGCTGTTGGAGAGAATGTCCAGCATGAGCGCGGGCGGAACCCCGGCTTTCGTGCTGAGCACGATGCCTTCGTTGAAGGCTTGCAGAATGTTCGAAAGCACCAGATTCTGCGTAAGTTTGGCGTGCAAACCCATGCCGGGTCCGCCGCAATAATAGAGCTTTTTGCCCATCACTTCGAGCAGCGGCAGCATCGCTTTATAAACGTTCTCGTCGCCGCCCACCATAAAGGTCAGGGTGGCGTTGATGGCGCCGGGAGTCGATCCGGTGACGGGCGCGCCCAGGAAATCGACACCGGCCGCGACGAGCGCTTCACCAATCCGGCAACTGGCCGAAGGGCTGATGGTGCTGGCATCGACGACCGTCATGCCTTTGCGCGCGCTTTCGATCACGCCGCCCTTGCCGAGCAGAATCCGCTCCACCATCGCCGTATCGCCGACGCAAAGAAACACCACGTCGGCCTGCGCGGCCACTTCGGCCGGCGTCTTGCAAGCAACACCACCCGCTTCGGTTGCCAGCTGCGTCGCTTTCGACGAAGTATTCGACCACAGGGCGACACTATGTCCGGCGCGGAGAAGATTGCGGGCCATGGGGTAGCCCATCAGGCCGAGGCCAAGAAATCCAAGTTTTGCCATAGGATTTCATTGTCGCTCAGGAGTCGAACCGGGGTGTCGAAAACCTGGCGATCGGCAAAAAACTGGCACTGCGCAGAAAACGCCCGCAGGCAAAACGAAGGGCCTGGTGTATTACCAGGCCCGGTGCGGCGATGGGGATCTATTGAGGTATCTGGCGGAATTTTCAGAGGATAAACAACATTTGCGGGGGTTTACTGGAGGTTTTTCTCGCCGCTCTCCGGGCCTGCATTATTTGTTGCACTCCCTGCTCGTAGCAAGCGTGGGGCCAAATTAACAACCAGATTGAGCGACACCGAGCATCACCGGCGGACAGCAGCGGCCTGACGCTGCTGCCTGAGCGTCCACGCCAGATTTTCGCGCACGACATCCGATTCCGGTTCGATACGCAGACCTTCGGTTGCAGCCGCCACGGCGGCGTCCCAGTTACCCAGCTGGCTGTTGCAGAGTGAAATATTGTACCAGGCCGCGGGCATGGAGGGGCGGAGCTTCAGGGATTCTGTCGCGTCGCTGACACATTGTGCGTATTCGCCCTGGTTGTAATCCATTTCGGACATATCGACATAGCCCTCCGGGGTTCGCACTACCAGCCGCGCGGGTTGCAAACGCGACAGCGCATCGGAGACGCGCTGCGCGTCGGTATCCATACGATTGGCCCGGTCTTCCACGGCGTAGGCTTCCGATGCACGTCCGTGTTTCAGTAATTCGGAGGCCAGATTGTGATACTCATCGGCCTGTGTAAACAGGACTTCGTCGACATCATACGCGGGCTGCCGACCCAGCCAGTCGCGCCGCATGTGGACGATGGCGGGATAGAGGAGGAATGCGGACAGCGCGACAACGGCCGCGGCTACGCGAACCGGCAGTGGAATTCGAAGCGCCGGGAAGGAGAACGCTTCGCCACGTCGGACTTGCCGCCATGCGGCGAACGTCAGCAGCAGAACCGAGATCCAGCACAGCACCTGAAAGTACTGATGAGAACTCCACGGGTAAGCGATCGCCAGGTGCCACGGCATCCCCAGATTCCAGTAGTTGTAAACCACGAGCAGAAACACCGACCCGGTCACGATGAAGAGTGCGACGGGCAGCGCGCCGAGTTCGGCTATCCACGGCGTGAGCCAGGCGAGATATTGCACGGCGAAGCCGCTGGTGGCGGTGAAGAAGAGCAGGAATACCATGCCGACCTGCGCATAGAGCGACGGTTTGCGCGTGAGCCGGTTCATCCAGACGGAAAGCGCCACGATGGCGGTCACGACGAAGACGCTGCCGAAGCGGCTGAAGCCGTTGTTGATCCACTGCGATGCGGGCCACGCGTTGGCGAACTCGCGGAAGAGCCAGGAGAAGCCCCAGAGTCCGTAGCTGCTTTTATAGCCGAAGACCTGATGGATGACCGCGGCGGGCTGCTGGTAGAGGTAGGGCGACCACGCGATCGCGGTCACCGCGGCGGTGGCGAGGAAGAACGCGGTCCGTTTCCTGATTCCTTCAAGGGATAGAAACAGCACCGGTACCAGAATGACAGGAGCTACCTTGATGCAGAGCGCAATGCCGTAGGCGGCGCCGCCGGCCGCTGGTTTGTCGCGATAACCGGCCAGCCAGACGGCGGCCATCACGAAGAAGATCATGATGGGATCGGTGTTGCCGTGGAAGCCCGAGATGAGAATGTTGGTGGGCGCGATGGCGATCAGCAGAACCGCGATCCACACGGACCGTTCCGCGATGCGCGGGCCGAGAATACGGCAGACGAGCCAGAGACTGCCGACGTCGGCCAGGATGCCGGGAAACCGGATCCAAAAATGAAAGGGCAACTGCGTGTGTTCCGACATCCAGAGCAGGGCGCTCAGGATGTGCAGCATCGAGGGAGGATGGTTGAGATCGGGCGCGATTTTATAAAGGTCGGCGCCGAAGTAACGCGACCAGAGGGCGAAGCGCTCGTACGTGTAGACATCGTTGGTGCCGTACGTCTTCAGGGCGAGCAGAAGTTTTGCGGTAAAGGCGATGGCCGCCACGAGGATAATGGCGAGGCGCCGCTCAGGTGTTTTTTCTGGTGTGCCGTTCCACAATATTACAGTTTAGTTCAGCACGGTTTGGTGCAGCCCGGTTTCGTGCAGGGAGGGCCGTGTTCGGCGTCCCGGATTGACGGAGGCTGGCGCAAATTGCTCCGGTGCACAGGCTAATAGCGCGGGAATTACCTTGAGTTATTCGGCACAAATAGGGAGTTTCATGTTAGTGTAGAGTCGGTTGAGATTCTTTCTGGCGGTTATTTTGGGCTTGTCGCTCTGCCTATTGCGACACAGGCCCAGTCAGTCCCTCTGACGCAGGATTCCAGTGTAATTCCGGGCTCCGCCGTTAATTTCGGGGTGCTGCAGACTGTTGATGTGGGCGGACCGAGCGCTTTTCAGGGTCTGGTTCAGTTCGATCTTTCGACACTTCCGTCCGGAATTACCTCAGCCAACGTCTCGAAAGCTACCGTTGTATTGTTCGTCAAGGCGGTGAATGCCGCCGGCACGGTCAATATCTCGGCAGCCAACGGCGCATGGACGGAAAGCGGCGTTAACGGCAACAATGCGCCGGCGGCCGGGGCGGCTGGCGAGCGGCGTTGCGGTATCGGCGGCTGGTTCCTATTTGTATGTAGACGCTACGGCTGCGGTTCAGGGCTGGGTGACGACGCCGGGTTCGAATAATGGCTTCCTCATCACACCGAACGACGGCGTGGTCAATGTTTCTTTCGATAGCAAGGAAAGCACTACGACCAGCCATCCGGCGGTCCTCGCGATTACGCTGAGCTCGGTAGGGACGACTGGCGCGACGGGGGCTACGGGAGCGACCGGTGTAACAGGCGTAACCGGGCCGACTGGTGTTACCGGACCAAGTGGTGTTACAGGATCTACGGGTGTTACAGGAGTAACCGGCACGACTGGCGTAACCGGACCAACCGGGGCGACAGGTTCCGCCGGCACCAATGGCGCTACTGGCGCGACCGGTGTTGCCGGACCGACGGGTGTTACAGGAGTAACCGGCACGACTGGAGCCAATGGCCCGGCTGGCGCGACTGGGCCGACAGGTGCAGCTGGCACGAATGGTTCTAACGGCGCGACGGGCGCCAATGGTACTAACGGCGCGACGGGTCCAACCGGGCCGACCGGAGTCGGCAACGTGTTCTCGTCGGGGGCGAATGTGACGACCAGCAGCACGGTAACAGGCACCAGCGTCGTTTATATCTGCACCGACGGAATCACCGTGACGCTTCCGGCCGCCACGACGAAAGGCCAGATGATTGTGCTGCCTGATGCCGGACCGATCTCGAGCGGTGTTACCCCGCATGCCGGATCGGGCGACACTCTGGTGGGTGCTTCGGGCGGCGGCGACAGCGCGGGGGCGAATTTCTTTTTCATCAGCGACGGAAACCATCACTGGAACAACATCGGACCGCAGTAGCTGCCGCAGGGTCATCGCAGCCTGCCTTAAGAGGAGAGAGAAGGCCGGAGCCGATTTGACGGGCTTGTGCAGCTCCGGCGCTCTTTTCGCGTTGCGGGCAGGCGGGACGCCTCAGACGTAGGCGACCTGAACTTCTCTCGAACTCAGGATGGACCCTTTTGAGACGATCTGGCCGCCCGGGTTGGCCATATCGATCAGCGTGCCACCGCCGGGATAGATCACGTCGTCTTTGACGCTGACAGTGGCGCAGTTCGTAAAGTCCACCGTGGTGTACTGCGCCAGTTCCGGTGCGGAAGTATTAATTTCCAGAGCTTCCACGATCCACTCCGCGCAGTTGCCTTGCAGCAAAGTGCCGCCGGGCGCCGTGGCAAAGAAAAACAAGCCAAGGCCGGCAGTCACATTCGTCAGGAAGATTAAGCCGGTGTTCGCGGTGGAACCGGTGAGCAGCGACACGCTCTGAATCCAGCAGTTAAACTGGTCGCCCGCGGCAGCCGGCATGTTCGTGATCCAGAACGAACCGGCGGGGTACCACTCCCACCACGGATTGAACTGGCGCTGCGTTTGTCCGGCGGAAAGCATGACATCGGCATCGCAGCCGGCTTGCAGCACGTCGGCGGAAATCTGGTCTCCATCGATGCCAATCCAGCTCGATGCGCTATACCAGACGCCATTGGCGGCCCCGGCTGGCGGCGAAGATTTCGGCAGGTTCCAGGTTGCATTGATATCGAAAATTCTGTCCCCCTTCTTTGGGTAAACGACGGCGCCGGACCAGATACTGGTGGTCTGGGGACCATGATCGTCAGTCAATTGGGGAAGAAACCTGCGACGGCGGTCCCTTGGTTTGAATTCGGGTGTGACGAAGCGAATGCCCTTCGACATGGCCTGCCATCGTTCCTCAAAGCCTTTGCCTGTGGGGAATTGTGGAATGCCGTAGGTTGCTTTTTCGGTGTCGGTCGCCTTTGTGATGTCGAAGGCGTCCGGCAATGGTGGGAAAGTGCGGACCGATAGTCCCGCGCCAAGCGCTGTTGCAGCCATGTTGCGTACCTCCTGCCACGATGCTCGTGGCGCTTAGATAGTGATTGTGGCCCGCCAGTCGTTACACCTGAAATTCTCCGCATTTTTGCGGGGTGGGAGCGCGCTCCTCCGGTGCGGCGTCGGGAGCATGAAAGCAGGGTGGCGTGGTTGCAGGCGTTCTGGTACTTTCTCCCCAATCACTGTGAAACTCTTCTTGACCCGCCGGGAAGTCCGGTGTAATATTGCGCCATAGGTCGTCCGATAGCTGGCCGACGCGGCGCGATGAAGACACTCTCACTGTGCCTTCATGGAGGGTTCACATGAACGCACGCTGGGGAGCGTTTGTCCCAACACTTGTATTTTTTGTACTAACTCCGATCCTGCGAGCTGACCTGATCGTCAACACTTCGCTCAGTCTCACTCAGTTTCAGATCATACCCTCCAGTGGCACGCTGAGCGTCCTGCCGGGGCTGGGGGCGTCGGCGTTCACGTCGGTTTATGACAGTCTGGGCGGATTCGATCAGGAATTCAACAGCGTGACGGACGACGTTACATCGGCAAGTTCCGCTACGGGCCTGGCCAGCGCCACGGGTGCGGCATCGGCGCCGGGGCTTACGGCGGGGGCGTCGAGCGGGGTGAGCCTCACGGGGGACGCGGCGGCGGCAGGCACAAACGCGGGCGCACCCTACGGAGCCCTTTCCGGATTCTTTCAGATCACGGACCCCACGGGGAATCAGAATCCGGTGAATGTGACGTTCACCGCGATGCTCAGTATCAGTCAGAGCCTGAGCGCGGATCAGAACGGAATGGATGCGACATCCGAGGTCGTATTCAATCTGCTGCTGCCGGATATCGACGCCAGTCCTTTTCTGTCTCTGGATAATCCCCTGGAGATCGGGCCCGGCGGCAGTCTCAGCTCTTCATCGACGCCCACGCTGAGCGGTACGGCGTCAATGTTCACGAATACGGATTATTACGTGTACGTGGAGGCGGATGCCGAATCGTACGGGTTCAACTCCACGCCCGAACCGAGTTACGGGATTTTATCGGCGATACTGATGTCGCTGTGTATCTTCTTTGGCGCCAGCCATCGGAAAAGAACAAAAGCAACTCAGCTATAAGCGACAGCCGGGCTATTGAAGGAGGCCGTGACTTATGAGTAGACGATATATCCCCTCGCGGATGCGCGCGTTGGTTCCGGCGCTTTCGCTGCTGCTTCTGGCGCCCGCGCGACCCGCGCAGGCGAAAAGCATCGGAGGAGAAACTCCCGCCACTTGCCCCACATGCCCGACGTGCGCCCGATGCCCCGCCCCATCGGTCATTTCGCAGTCGAGCGCGGGCACTTCGCTGAGCCTCACGGAAGGCAACCTGACGGAACAGGTGGGGATCTCCACAACGATGAGCAATACTGGCCCGACGGTGCCTGTCAACGCGACGTATAACTCATACAACGCGGACGGGTCGAGGGCCGCAGTCGACACGGTGATGGGCTACGGCTGGACGCACTCCTGGAATATCTTTCTGTTCAGCCAGCTGGGCGCTATGTTCCGATACGATGGCACGGGACGAGTTACAAAATACGGACTGGGTCCCGGGGGAACTTATATCGCGGCAGCCGGGTACTTCGAAACGCTGGTGAAGTCAGGCGCTACTTACATCCTGACCCAAAAGGACAAGACGACTTATACGTTTGCCTCCGTTCCGGGGAATACGCTGCTGGTTGGAGGCCCGGTGTGGATGCTGACAAGCGTGGTGGATCGCAATGGCAATACGACCACGCTCAGTTACACGTCCGGGAAACTGACCGGCGTTTCCGACACATACGGGCGCACCACGACTTTCGTCTACAATGGCCAGAGCAAAGTCTCCACGGTGACGGATCCGGCCGGGCGCGTCACGACTTTTCAGTACGACACCACCGGACACAAACTGACCAGCGTTACCGATCCGGCCGGCAACTCGATTCACTATGCGTACAATACGCTTTACCAGCTGACAGGCAAGACCGATAAGTCGGGGCACACCTTCACATATTCTTACGACGCCGGTTTCGAGCCGATCGCGATTCAGGACAGCGCGGGCGGAGCGCCGGCCACGCTGTCGAATCCCGGCAACTGGGCGACTAACGCGGCCAGCCTGGCGGCGAACGTCCTGCGCGTTTACACGCCCGCCACGACGACGAGTGTGGATGGGCGAGGAAACGTGTGGAAGTACCAATACGACGCCAACGGCTACCTGCTCCAGACCGTTGCTCCCGACGGCGCCACCACCAGCGCGACCTACGATCCCACGACTTTAATGCTGGCGTCGAAAACCGATGCCGATGGCAACACGACGACATACCAGTACGACGCCGAGGGCAACCGGCTGAAGACGATCGACGCTCTCGGACACGCGACAACCTATACCTACGAGCCGACTTACAACATGATGACGAGCATGACCGATCCGCGAGGAAGAACGACGACGTTCACTTACGACGGGCACGGCAACCGTCTGACGGAAACCGATCCGCTGGGAAACTCGCGGCACTGGACTTACGACGGGCACGGCAACGCCCTCACCGATACCGATAAGGACGGCCATACTACTACCTACATCTACGACGCGGACGGCGATCGAATCCGCATGACCGACGCTCTGGGCGACGTCACGACCTCGACTTATGACGGCGTGGGCAACCTGCTATCCCGCACCGATCCTAACCTACACACGACCACATATCAGTACGATGGGCTGAATCGCCCGATCGCGGAAACCGATGCTGCCGGAAATTCGACCACGACGGTATACGGCGGCGACGGTAACCGCAGCCAGGTTACGGACAGGGACAATCATACGACCAGGTATCAATACGATCTGCGCGAGCGTGTGGTTACAGTCACGGATGCGCTGGGCCACTTCGACACCTATACCTACGACGGAAACGACAATCGGGTTACCTCAACCGATCGCGACGGTCACACAACCGGCTACGCGTACGACGCGCAGAACCGGTTGAACCTAACCACCGATGCGCTGGGCGATACGACATCCACAACTTACGACGGCGCCGGTAACCGGCTGTCCGCGACGGACGCAGACGGACACACTACGACCTACACATACGATGCAATGAACCGCCGGGCCACGTCGACCGATGCGGCGAGCGGGATCACACACTACCAATACGATACGGGTACTCTGGCGGGATGTCCTTTGTGCGGAGCGACACCCGGTTCGAAGCTGACTACGGGCCGGACCGATGCTGACGGTCACGTCACGTATATCAAGTACGACGCGCTTGACCGGCAGATCGACGTAGTGAGGAAGGTTGGTTCGGTGGCCGACACGATCGTGCCCGGCACCGATGCGGTGACCGTCAACACATACGATGCCGTCGGCAATGGGCTGACGGTTACGGAGCCGGACGGCAATACGACAACCACCGCTTACGATGCGGACAACCGGGTCGTCACACAGGTGAATGCGGCGGGCGATACCACCACCACGACGTACGATGCCGCCGGAAACGTGGCGACAGTGACGTCGCCCAATCTGGATGTCACCACCAATACTTACGATTCACTCAATCGCCCGATTCAGGTGAGCGACAGCGATGGCCTGCTATCGACCTATTCTTACGATCCGGTGGGGAACCGCCTCAGTTACGAAGACGGAAATGGCAACACGACGAATTATGGCTATGACGCGATCAATCGGCCGGTGACGACGACCGACCCGCTGGGTCAGGCAACAACGACCACGTACGATGCAGTGGGCAATCCCTTGCAGAGCACCGACCGGGACGGAAATATCACTTCCTGGACTTACGACCAGATCAACCGGCGTATCACCGCGACGGACGCCCTGGGGGAGACGACTCAGTGGCAGTACGATGGGGTCGGCAACCGGGTCAAACTGACCGATGCGGATTCCAATGTCACGCGATACACCTACGATGCCGTGAACCGGCTGGTGACGGAAGCGTACGCGGATGGCACGACACGCAGCTATACCTATGACGGAGTCGACAATCTGTTGACGAGGACGGACCAGGCAGGCCGGGTTACCAATTATAGTTACAACGATTTGTATTTCCTGCTCGGCCGCACTTATCCCTCCGCAATCGACGATACGTTTACCTACGATCTTTCCGGCCGGGTGCTGACGGCGCTGCGCGGCTCGTGGCTGGTGACGTTCACTTACGACGGCGCGAACCGCGTCACGCAGGCCGTCGAGAACGGCAAAGCCATCGGCTATGTCTATAACATTCCCGGGCGCTCGCGGGCGCTCACGTATCCGGGCGGTCGCGCAATCACGGAATATACGGACGCGAGGGGGCGGATGGATCATATCTACAACTCGTCGACGCCGCCGTCTATCGTGCAGTACAGCTACGATCCAGGCAACCGTGTCGTGCATCAAACCTACGGTAACGGGACTACAGCGGCTTACTCGTATGACGCCGATAGCCGCATTGTTACTCTTCAGCATTCTACCAGCGTTCCAGCGCCGATTGCGGGTTTTGCGTATGCGTACGACAACGAAGGCAACAAACTGTTGGAATCCAAAGCTCAGGACACGACCCATTCCGAGGCTTACCAGTACGATACAACTTACCGGCTCCTTACTTATCAGGTTGGCACGTTATCCGGTTCTACAGTGCCGTCTCCGGACACCCAGACCAACTACAGTCTGGATGCGGTGGGTAACTGGACCGGCACCACCAATCCGGTTACTTCGGTGAGCCACACGATGGTCCACAATTCCATAAACGAATTGACTGCGATCGATGCCACCACGCTGACGTACGACGCCGATGGCAACCTATTGGCCGATGGCGCCTACACGTACAGTTACGACGAAGAGAACCGCCTGGTCAGCATCACCCGCGATTCCGATTCCGCGGTAGTGGGCCAGTATCTGTACGATGCGCCGGGACGCCGCGTGCAGAAAATTGCCGATCCGGCCGGCGTGTCTTCAACGACAGTTTATTACTACGACGATAAGCGGACGATCGAAGAACAAACTGGCGGCGCGACGCAGGCGACTTATGTCTACGGCAATTATGTGGACGAGATTCTGACGATGGACCGCGGGGGGCAAACATACTACTACCATCGGAACGCGCTCTGGTCGGTGGAGGCGGTAACGGACGGCAGCGCGTCTGCCGTGGAGCGCTACGCGTACGACGCTTATGGGTCGGTAGCGGTATCGGACGGTTCTTTCACTCCGGTTGCGCCGAATGCCTGGGCGACCCCGCACAGCGCCATTGGCAATCCATGGAGTTTCACGGGGCGGCAACTCGACGAAGAAGCGGGATTGTATTTTTACCGGGCTCGCTACTATGACGCGGCCGAGGGGCGCTTCCTGCAGGTGGATCCCAAATGGAACTTCTTCGACCGCCAGGGAGATTTCCGCGCACGGAGCGATCCTCGCGCGCGCAGCCGGGCGAATCTTACGGCGAAGAGCACGGACCTCGCTATACCGGCAGCGGATGACGACCAGTATGAGTATGCCCGGGACAATCCGTTGCGATACACCGATCCGAGCGGTGAATCGTATTGCGTTTGTACCAAGCCAATGCCCGCGCTCCCGGCGTGCACGGCGGTCACGCCTCCGGGCACGGTGAAGAATTTTAGCTGTGCGGGAACCTGCCAGGGATTATTCGGGACCGGATGCCCGTGCACGAAATTGTGCACCACGACATGCAAGGTCAAGACCACGACCGTGAACGCGGGGGTCATCTCGTTCTCCACCACTTCATACGCCTGGGAAGGCGGCTGGGACGTACCGTTTAACCCCACCTGGCACTGCGAGGACGACTGCGGCGCGATACTTTATTGACGGCGCGCGAAAGTATTTACGGTTTGGAAAGGAGCCGAGGTGGAAGACTCCGCCCGGCTGGACCGTGACCGGTTGTGCGGACCTGTCGGCAGCTCCCGAAGGTTGTTGCGCCAGGGGCTACAGGAAGGTCTTGAACTCCATGACGTCTCCGTCCTGCACCACATATTCTTTACCTTCCGTGCGCAGTTTACCCAACTCCCGCGCGCGCGCGATGCTCCCGCAGGCTACCAGATCGTCATAAGCCACCGTCTCGGCGGAGATAAAGCTCTTCTCGAAATCCGAGTGAATGACGCCCGCGGCCACCGGAGCCTTATCGCCGGCCCGTATGGTCCACGCGCGCGTTTCCTTCTCCCCGGTGGTCAGATACGTGCGCAACCCCAGCAGATAATAGGCCTCTTTGATCAAAGTGCCGCTGCCCGATTGCGTGACTCCCAGCCCCTCCAGATACTCGGCGCGCTCATCGGGAGGCAGGGTGCAAAGTTCCGATTCAATTTCGGCGGAAACCACCACGGCGCGCGTGCCGTGATGATGCGCCGCATAATCGCGGACCTTCGCCACCCACGGATTGGCATCCGGATTCCCCAGTTCTTCCTCCGCCACGTTACAGGCGAACAGCGTCGGCTTCGCGGTCAGCAGGAAGAGGCCCTTCATGACAGCCAGTTCCTCGGGCGAAACGTCCATGCCGAACGCGAACTTCCCTTCGTTGAGATGGGGCTCCAGCCGGTCGATCAGATCCAGTTCGGCCTGCGCTTTTTTGTCGCCGCCCTTGGCCAGTTTCTGCTGTTTCGAGCGCCGCTTCTGGATGCTGTCGAGATCGGCCAGAATCAGTTCGGTGTTGATGATTTCGATGTCGCGGATGGGGTCGACCGTATCCATGACATGTTCGATGTCGGCGTTCTCGAAGCATCGCACCACCTGAATAATGGCGTCCACTTCGCGGATGTGGCCCAGGAACTGGTTGCCGAGGCCTTCACCGGTGCTGGCACCTTTGACGAGGCCCGCAATATCCACAAATTCGAATATCGCCGGCACCAGTTTCTGCGAGCCGCTGATGCCGGAGAGCACGGCGAGGCGATCGTCCGGCACGGTGACGATGCCCTGATTCGGTTCAATGGTGCAGAACCGGTAATTGGCCGCCATGGCCTTGCGGGTCTGAGTAACGGCATTAAAGAGCGTGCTCTTGCCGACGTTGGGAAGTCCTACAATTCCTGCACTAAGCATGTAAATCTCAGTGTAGCGGGACGGACCGCTTTAGATGCCTATCGCAAGCGCGGCACCGAGGTGGCCGTATCGCCAAAGGCAATTCGAGGACCCGACCCGGGCGTCGCCGCCAGAAAAGTAACCTCCTGCCCCGGCGTCGCCGCCAGCGCCCGCAGCGACGCGTCGGAAAGTTTCACCGCGCCGCGCTCCGCCACGAAATCCCCGGCGACCGGATCGAAGAGGTAGCCCGTTACGCCGCGGCCCTGTACCACCCACGCCACCAGATCGCATTCCTTCACCGCGCCGCCCAGCGCTTTCGAAACAAACGGAGCCGCCGCCCTCTGCTCCAGCAGGGTTACGCGCGGCCCGGCCGCCTTCGCATTGGTGCTGGTCAGCGTCACCTGCTGCCCGGTAATCGGCGCCAGGTCGCTATCGAACGCCAGCACATATTGCTCTACATCGCGTTGTGTGCCCTGCGGATTGTTCTGCGGGAAACCCGACTGCGCGCCAGGCGCGAAAACGGTCGCGTTCAGGAACCGGAACAGCGTATCGATCGAGCCATCGCCCATAAACCCGAACCCGCGCACCTGCGGCCCGGTATTTCCACTGTCCGGCGCGCCAATAAACGGGATTGCCGGCGTCCCGAACATCCCGATCTTCGCGTAGGCGTTGCGTAGCTGCGGAATCTTCACAACCTGCGGCACTCCCTCGAAGCTCTGATTCCCGGCCGTCCCGAACGCACCGGCAGCGGGATTCAGCACATGGCACTGATTGCAGGAAAATGCCGTTTGCCCCAGCAGAGAGCTCACGAGCGGGTTCACAAGCCCGTCGGAAGGCCGCGGCCCGGCAAAGAACGCCTGCCCGTTGCCCTGCGATGGCGTCAGCGAATTATCCAGATTGCGCACCGGATTGGGCGGCGGCACGACGGCGAGCTGGAAATTGGCGAACGTCTGCATCTGCGCCTGCGTGGGCATCGTCGCGTTGCCGACCAGCGTTTGAAACGCCGGCGCAAAATTGAGAAACGAAAGATTGGAGTCGAAGGCCGACGTCCCGAACTGCCCGGTCGAGCGGTCCCCTCTCCAGTGCATCGCGCCGGAATTCTTCAGCCCGCGCAGCGTCTGCGTGGTGAAGGGCCCCTTCATCGGATGAAAATCCGTGGCCGAATTGCTCCCGTTCAGCGGCGACGAGAGGCCCGTCGCATTCGCCGCGATCAGGAACGGAACCAGGTTGCCGAGATTAATCGGAATCGGACTGGTGGTGACATTGTTATCGGGATTGCCGAGATCCCACGCCAGATCGTCCATATCTCCGAAAATATGGCAACTGGCGCACGAGGCTTCGCCGTTGCCCGAAAACGTGGTCGCGTCGTACAGCATCGGCCGGCCCTGCACCACCGCCTCCGGTTCCGGATTCGGCAGTGTGACCGCCGCAACCTGCTGTTTCGATTTCAGGTTGATCACCTTCACCGCGTTATCGAACCGCGTCATCACGTACAGCTGGCCGCGCGCTTCATCCAATACCAGGCCGCTCACGCCGCCGCCGCTGACCGGAATATAATTCGCGCTCTCCGTGACGGGATTGAACGTATCGCCCGCCAGTTCGGTGGTATTGAAGACGCCCACTGCCGCCGATCCGAAAGCGGCCACATACAGCGTGGTTCCGTCGCTCGAAATCTTCATATCGAGCGGCATCGAAAGGCTGTGACTCTTCGCGGTGGCGTCGAATCCGGCGGAGCCCGCCAGCTGCGTGTAGTTAATGTGCTTGTTCAGGTGCCGCGGCATGACTGCGCCGCCCGAAATCACCGTGATCCGCGCCTCGGCCAGATGACCCTGCACAGTATGCCCGGCAAAAGTCCCCGGCCCTTCGAAGCGAACGTTGTTCACGGCATCGGTGTTTGAAACATACAGCGTACCGTCCTTCGGATTCGTCGCCATATTGAAGAGCGTCGTCCCCACATGCGCATAGGACGCCGTTTGCGCCAGGGTATTGGCGTTCACCGCAAACACATCGGTATCCGGCAGCGTCAGCCGCACGGAATTGTCCCAGACGCGGCCGAGTTCGTCCTCCCAGTGGCTGTCGCCGTTATTGAATTTGACGATGAGCCCCGCCTCCGGAGCGGGCTCGCCGGCATGATCCGTCGCAGGACCCGGGTTGCCGCCGGGGCTCGCAGTGCCATCCGCCAGCGTGCAAGGCGTTGTAGTCTGAAACCCGACGCAAACGCGGCCCTGAGCCACCGTGGTGGTCTGATTCCCGGTCTTGAACCCGGCCACGTAAACGGTGTTGCCATCCGGGCTCACCGCCAGGGCGCGTGGCGTATCGGTGAAGAAGCTCAGAATCGCAAGCGGCGTTCCACCCGGCGTGCCCGTTGCGGTATCCGGATTGGCGGGATCGAAAACCCAGACGTCGGCGCGCGGAATGCCCGGCGTCGTCAGTTTCGGGTCGCCCGCGCCCGGAACGCCGGCAATGGAAGGATCGGAGCGCTGCTGTCCCCTGTGAGCGGTGGTGATGAAGGCCCGCTGCGGCGTGCCCGCGAAAACGATATCGCGCGGCTCATCGCCCACCAGCAGCGTCCGCGTCACGTGCGGCGTCCCCGAGAGGCTGACAATGCTCACGCTGTCGGAGAGCAGGTTGGTGACCCACACTTCGGAATTGGTACGCGCCGCCACCGCCACCGGCTCCAGGCCGACCGGCACACGAAACTGAAACACCGGCGTCCCGCTCCCCAGATTGAACGCCTCCAGCATTCCACCCGGCGTATTGACGGCGAACAGCGTGTTCCCGTCCGGCGATATGGCCACGGGCCGCACCTGCCCGCTTTCAAATTCGACAAACGAAGGCCCGTTGGACGCGGCGCTCACCGTCTTCGAACGAAACAACCCGGCAGCCCAGCATAGAAGGAGACCCGCCGCCGCAATAATAATAAATCTTTTCATGGAAAGTCCGTATGGATCAGTATAGTCGCGGCAGGCCTTTCTCCGCTACGCCTCCGGGCAGGCTACAGTTGAGTGGAGGTTCGCGCACTTGCCAAAAGAAAAAGAGATCGCAGACAAGACGGAGAATACGGCGACCGCTTCAGGCGGCGCCGCGTCGCCCGTGAAGGCCACGTTGTCGAAAAAGCCCGTCAGGAAGCCAAAACTGCTGCCCAAAAATAAAGCACGTCTGCCCCGGCGTGAGAAAAAGGCCGCTCAAAAAGCGGCAGCCCGCGCTTAACGACTAATTCCACGACAGGTTGGTGAGGAGATAGCCGGACACGATGAAAATCGTGTCCGCAGGCGCTCCACTATCGGGGAAGCAGATCCGGAAACGAGCGCAGGGTTAGCGGAGAAAGCCCACTAAGACTGCCGGCTCTTCGGCAAGCCAGCCCTTCGCTTGCGAGCAGCCGCGATAACCGCGAGCACGGAGCCACCGAGCAGCAGGGTAGAAGGCTCCGGCGTCGCGGTCGCGGAGGTAATGTTGTATCCAATCGAATTAAATGCAAGCAGTTCGTTCGGCCCCAGACTCGGATTCGTACCTGGTTCGCCGAATGCGTCCTGCACCTGCGGTCCGAAACCGGCGGGGATCGGATCACTGGCCCAGTCGGCGTAGTCGGCGCCAGCCACCTGATTGAAGTACGAAAGGACAGTGACACCACCGTCAATCGAAAAGTAAGACGTCACGCTGGGGTCGGTCGAATAGCTGCGTACGCCCGGCGCGGAATACCGGTAGAGATCCAGATCGCCCGCGGCTGTGCTGCTACCGAGGGACGAGCCCGTGCCACCAATACCGAGCGATTCGTCTATCTCGTGAATCGCCACAGCCTCCAGACCGTAGTTGCCGGCGATGCTGTTGGGCGGGGACGTGATCGACGTATTCAGCGAAATGATCGTATCGTATGTTCCGCCTGGTCCTGCAACAACTCCGGGTGTGGCGAATCCCAGATTCCGGCCCTCGGCCGAGGTCAGGATCATCTGAGCGGTGCCAGTCGCGGGGTTGACAGAAGTTTCGCTTGTCGGTGCCGGTCCCAGAGAAGCCAGCGCGGTTAGCTGATCGGGGGACGTGGCCACGGCCTTCAGAGCGTTGTAGTAGTCGTAATAGGAGACCGTGTATATGCCGGTCGTGCTTTCGCCCAGGCCGGCATTCATGTTCTGGAAGTCGATATTAACGGTGATGTTATTGGGCGACGAGATAGCGCCCACAACCTCTCCGATCGCCGAATTGATCGCCGCCTCAATGTCGGTCGCGTCCCCCAGCGAGGTGATGCTGCTATCGAAACTCCCGTCGATGGTGATGGAACTGGCGTGCGCCGGTTTGCCTGCGCAAACCAGCAAAACGACAACCATCGGCAGGGCTGTCCTCAAAATGCGAATCTCTTGAAATCTTCTGATCAAAACGTTATCCTCCAATGCCCCGGCCTTAGCTCCACCGGTAGCCCGTTGGATTAGTATAGCGTCCATGGTTCACACCGTCACTGCTGCGTCTGGGCAAATTTCGCCATCAGCTCTTTCATCACGGCGGGAATCGTCTCGGGATGCCGCAATACCTGGAGCGTGATCGCCTTGAAATCGAACGGCATCCCCAGAAACATCCGCCGTTCGCTTTCCACCGGTGGCCCGCCGGCCTCACCCGCCGCGGGAATCTCCCCCGGCAAATGAAACGCGTACATCCCGCCACCCGCCAGCGCCTCCCGTGGATAACGCAGCAACCACGCGCAGTTGTGCCCATCCAGAATCATATTGGCCGAAACCACCACCCACCGCCCCGCATCCGCCGGGGCCGGCGCCTGGCAATCCCACACATGCGACCGCGGCACAAAAGCCACATCGTCGGAAATCCCGTAGCTGTCGAGCGCCACATCCTGCAATCCGCGCCTCTCGGCGAAGCGCTCCACTTCGGGCAGCGCCTGATTCCAGTCCACATTGGAATCGCTCATCAGCGTATATGCCGGGCGGCCCGCACCCAGCCCATTCACGTACGGGAAATACCAGGGATAAATCCGCAGAGCCGTCACCAGACAACTCGCCGCCAGCACCGCAATCAAAACGCGCTGCGTGTTCGATCCGGCCAGCCGCGCCATCGGAGCCAGCAGCAGAATCAGCAGCGCCATGGGCACGCTGAAATGCCGGATGCCGATATCGAACCGGCTCAACATACAGACCGCCGCGAACACCAACAGCGTGACCCAGAGCGTCCGCCAATGCATCCGCAATTCGGCCGGTATAGTTGAAACCGTCTTCCTGGCGCGCACTGACAGACCCGCCGCAACCGCCAGCAGCGCCAGAAATCCGGGCGCGGCCTTCAGCGCAAATACCACCGGATAGTAAAACCACACGCCGTGCGGATACGCCCGGCCCAGCAGAAACGTGGCACGGCTGAAACTGAACAGCACCAGCACCGCGCCGCCCAGATATACCGCCGCGGGCATCAGCAGACGACGCAGCGCCATCGCGGGCATGGAACCGCCCAGCCGTGCCAACTCCGTAGTCGGCTGATTCCACGACATCGCAAAGTAAACGCCGTAGACCACCAGCGCCGCCAGCAGCACCCCCTTGCCCATGGCCCGCCAGCGCGCTTTCGCCGACCCCGCCTCTCTGCTCATCGATAGGCCCGCGCACGTCAGGCCCAGCAGCAAGATCGGAGCCGAAAATTTCACCAGAAACGCGCCCGCCAGGCAAAGCGCGAATCTCCGCACCTGCGTGCGCTGCGGCCGCTGCCACATCTCCGCGAACGTCCAGACCGTAAGGACGGAAAAAAAAGCGATCGGAATATCGGTGAGCACCAGAGGGCCGAACGCCAGAAACACAGGCTCGCTCACGTAAACGGTCAGACAGATCAGCCCGCCCGTCATCCCGCCGAACCGCGCGGCAACCCGGAAGATCGCCCATCCGAGCGCCAGCGTAAACAGCAGCATCGGCAGCCGCGCCCACCACAGCACCGTTGCGGCGTCGTTCCACCGCGCAATCACCCAGTGCCCGAACGACCACTCTCCGAGGAACGCACCCGCAAAATCTTCGCTGGCCTTCCACGCCGGCCCCGCGTAATCCGCCCGCGTTCCCCGCAGCGTCAGCGCCAGCCCGGTCAGCGCTTTACTCAGCGGCGGATGCTCCGGATTCAGCCGCAGATCGAGCTGCTGCACATAGCTGAGCCCCGCTCCAATGTGAGCCACTTCGTCGAAGGCCGGCGACTCGCGCCGCGCGGCGCCAAACGACAGCACAGCCATAAAAGCAAGCAGCAAACCAGCCGCCACCTGCCCCGGCATCATAGCGCGCCGCAGTGCCATGCCAGTCAGACCTGCGAATACGCCAGCGGCTTCAGCACCAGACTCGTCACATTCGAAACCGTGGGCGGATTCAGCTTAAACTCCGGATCGGCCGCCAGCTTCTTCCAGTCCGGATCGGCTGAAAATTTATCCCACCCCGCTTCGAGCGCCGCGACATCCGGAAAGCTCAGCATATACGTCAGGCTCGGCAGCCGTGGCCCGATCAGCGCATCGGCATAGAACACGCCAGCCGCCCCCGCCTTCGCGAATATATCGAACTCGCCATGATGGAACATTTCCACCTTGCGCACATGGTCCGCATTCGTGGGCGAAACATACTGCCGCAAATGGTACACGCGCTTTTCCTTCTTCGCCACCGAAGCCGGAACCACCAGCTTCGGATAACCCTCGAACGCGCGCAGCAGCGTGCTCTCGATCCGCATGTAAGCGGGTGCGCCGCCCGGAGCGTCCCAGAACGGGGCCGCAGCCTTCATAAAAGCGGCATCCTTCGCCAGTTCGAGCTCCGCCGTTACCAGAGTTTCCAGCTTCGTCGACGGCAGCAGCAAATAGTAAGCCGGCGTATCCGGTCCGAAATAGACCGAAAACGCGCCCACCGGCCCGATGCCGAGCCGGTTCAGCGCCGGAATCAGCGCGCCGCCGAAATAATCGTCGGTCAGCTTCGTACCGGGCCCGCTCGCCAGCTGGTAGCGCCGCAGGTCGTAGTATTCAGCCGCGGCCTTTGTATCGGCCGCTTCCAGCGAGAGAGCGGATGCGGCCAGGGAGGTTGACAGAGAAGTGGAAAGAAAGTTTCTGCGATTCATATTGTGTACCTAATACAACAGCCGCGTGCGAATCGTGCCCGGCACGCCATCGAGGCGCTTGCGCAGCTGCGCCGTGGAACCGCGCTCACCGGGATCGATATCGATCACCACATAACCAATCTGCGCATTCGTCTGCAGATACTCCGCCGCAACGTTGATTTTTTCCTCCGAAAAAATCGCGTTAATCGCCGAAAGCACGCCGGGCTGGTTGCGATGAATGTGCAGCAGCCGGTGCTTACCCAGGTGCGCCGGAAGCGACACCTCCGGAAAATTCACAGCCGCCAGAGTCGATCCGTTATTGCTATAACGGATCAGCTTGTCGGCCACCTCTTTGCCGATATTGCGCTGTGCCTCTTCCGTGCTGCCGCCGATGTGCGGAGTCAGGATCACGTTATCCAGACCGCGCAAAGGCGACACGAATTCTTCGCCGGTTTTCGGCTCCGACGGGAAAACATCCAGCGCCGCGCCGCCCACGTGACCGGTTTTCAGGGCTTCGGCGAGCGGCTCGATCTCCACCACCGTCCCGCGCGACGCATTGATCAGCTTGGCGCCGGGCTTCATGCGAGCGATCTGATCGGCGCCAATCATCCTGTAAGTCGATGGCGTTTCCGGCACATGCAACGTCACGATATCGGCCTGTTCGAGCAGTGCGTCGAGCGATG
>Ga0302140_10000164_pt1 | contig 76276 bp, 75 predicted proteins | sample I_Bog_E1_1_FD_202095 | JGI IMG/M metagenome (GOLD analysis project Ga0302140, IMG submission 202095) | Peat permafrost microbial communities from Stordalen Mire near Abisko, Sweden - I_Bog_E1_1 | ecosystem: Environmental > Terrestrial > Soil > Wetlands > Peat | place: Sweden: Abisko, Stordalen... | reverse complement strand
TAAATCTTGCATGAAATCTATCCCCTTTCTTATTTTTATTTGCTTTTTTGTTGTTAATTTAATTGTAATACAAATAAGAATTTGGGATAGGTTTTTTTATATTTTTTTCATCGAGCTCACGTTAATTTATCATTTTATATAGTTATATTTATTTACAGTATAATTATACGTGTTAATATATTAAAAGGCAAAACTTTAATATAATATGCTTTTTTTGATATTTTTTGTTTTTACTTAATGCTATTTTGTCTAATGCAAAATATACATAACATCTTTGACTTGCTATTTTCTTTCATAAATTTAATTCAGATTAGTCTTGCCTTCATTAAAAATACCTATTTTTTTATTTATTTTAATTAAAAATATGTACATTGTTATTTTTTTGTTTTTGGATTAAATATAAGTGCCATTAAATACCCAAAGAAGATTGATGCTGTAATTCCTGCTGCTGCTCCTTTAATACCTCCTGTAAATGCTCCTAATAATCCAATTTCTTTTACTTCCTTTATTGCAGCCTTAGATAAAGAATTTCCGAAGTTTGGCAATGGAACTGTAGCTCCAGCTCCACCAATATCAACTAATTTATCATACCAGCCAAAAGCTCCTACTATTGCTCCGAGTACAACAAACACAACTAATATTCTTCCTGGTGTTAATTTTGTAACATCTATTAATATTTGACCTATAACACAAATAATACCTCCAACTATAAATGCACTTATATAATCCATTTTAAAACATCTTCCTTTCTATTAAAATATTTCTTTTCTCATACATTTCCTTTTTTCATTCACCGCATCTCAATTGCAACTGCATGAGCTATTCCTGGAATTGTTTCTCCTTGAAGTGAAGATGTTGTACTCATAAGCGCACCTGTTGAAACCAACAATAATTTCTTTATTTCTTTTTTCATAAGCTTCTTATATAAATATCCTGTAAATACAACTGCTGAACATCCACATCCACTTCCTCCAGCTTCAGTATTTTGTTTTTCATGATCAAATATAATCTCACCACAATCTATATGTTGTTTCTCAATATCATAACCAAATTCTTTAATTAATTTATCAGCAAGTTCTCTTCCTATTATCCCTAAATCTCCTGTTGCTATTACATCATAATCACTTGGTTTTCTTCCTGTATCTTTAAAATGACTTACTATTGTATCAACAGCTGCTGGTGCCATGGCAGCTCCCATGTTATTAGCATCTTTTTGTCCAAAATCTTTTACTTTTCCAGTTGTTACATAAGTTACTTCTGGATAATCTCCTTCATCATATCCAAGAATTAACGCGCCTGATCCTGTTACTGTCCATTGAGCTGTTTGTGGTCTTTGCGAACCATAATCAAGAGGAAACCTAAATTGCCTTTCTGCTGAGCTAAAGTGAGATGAAGTTGTAGCAATTACATGTTTAGCAAATCCACCATCCATTATAAGTGAAGCTAAGCTTAAAGATTCTGACATAGTAGAACATGCTCCATATAATCCAAAGAATGGGATGCTAAATTCCCTTGCTGCAAAACTTGATGAAATTATTTGGTTTAATAAATCTCCAGAAAATAAATAATCTATATCTGTTTCTTTAAGTTTTGCTTTCTTTAATGTTTCAGTTATGGCAGTAAACATCATTTGACTTTCTGCTTTTTCATAACTATCCTTTCCCAAGGTATCATCATTTAAGACTTCATCAAAATATCCACTTAAAGGACCTTCACCTTCCTTTGGCCCTACTATAGAATGTGTTGCTATTATTTTAGGCGGATTATCAATCTTTACTGTTTGACTACCTATTTTTTTATTATGCATTTGCATATTAACCACTCCTCCTATAATTTTCACCATAAAATCAATTTCTGCTTATTAAGGCACAATCAAATAAATAACAAGTCCATTTGCCAGCCTATTTTCCATCATGCTGCGTCGGCAAATTGCCCTAATAGGCCCGCTATGAGGGCAATTCGTCTCCTTGCCTGATGAAAAATATTCATGGCAACTTTAGACCTGTTATTTATTTTCATGTGCCTAAATACTAATTATCAATTTTCAATTACCAATTTTGAATTTTAAAACTAAGCATTAAGGCACTATTAAAAAAATAACAAGTCAGCATCTCATTCATCATTAAGTCTTAATCATTGACTATTGGACATTGTTAAATATTGGAATTTAATTATTTCCCATTAAATCCTCAAAATAATGTGATTACATAATAAACTATGCCTATAATTACAGAAGTGCCAATTCCATATACTAAAACCGGACCCGCAATTGTAAACATCTTTGCTGCAACTCCAAATATAAATCCTTCTTTTTTAAATTCTATTGCAGGAGAAACTACTGCATTTGAGAAGCCTGTTATAGGAACAACTGTACCTGCTCCACCAAATTGAGCTAACTTACCATATATCCCTGTTCCAGTTAACAGTGCCCCTAAAAAGATCATTACAATTGGAACAATACTCATAATTTGCTCTTTAGGAAATCCATAGTTCGTTGCTATATTATTAATAAGTTGACCTACATCACAAATTAAACCGCCAACTAAAAAAGCCTTGAAACAATCTTGAAATATTTTAGATTTGGGTGTGACCTCATTTGCCATAGTCTCATACTTTTGTTTAATTTTTGCTTCGTTCATTTCCCTATTGCTACTCAAAATAATTCACGCTCCTTTTTATCTGTATACCACCTATCATTTGCAAAATAATGAAATTTAATCATGTTATTTTTTGGTAAGGTACACTTTTTAATTCACAGTGCACAATGACAGTACAATTTCCCCTGCAACAAAAAATAGAACATATATTTGCCCAATTAAATTTGAACAAACTATACATTCTATTTCTTTATTTTCGCCATCTTTTATTCTTCTAATTTCTTTCTCATTTCAGCTAAAACCTTTTTCTCAATTCTAGATACCTGAACTTGGTTAATTCCAAGCAGCTTAGCCACTTGAACTTGTGTCTTATCTTTAAAATAGCGTAACAATATAATTTGTCTTGCCTTATTATCTAAACTACTTAAAGCTTCTTTAAGAGCTATCCTTTCAATAAGATTTCCATCATCTACACTTTTTTCACTTAATTTATCTATTAAAAGAACTGGTGCTCCATCATCTTGATGTATTGTATCATATAAATATGCTAAACTATTAGAAGATTCTATTGCAAATAAAATTTCTTCCTTGTCAACATCTGCATACTCTGCAAGTTCTTCTATAGTAGGTGATCTCTTAAGCTTTTTAGTTAAAACTTCTTTATAGAAATATACCTTTCTAGCTAAACTTTTAACATTACGGCTTACTTTTATCATTCCATCATCTCTTAAAAATCTTTTAATTTCTCCAATAATCATAGGAACCGCATAAGTTGAAAACTTAACATTATAAGTTAAATCAAAGTTATTTATAGCTTTAACTAATCCAATTGATCCTATTTGAAATATATCTTCATAATCATATCCTCTGTTTAAAAACTTCTTACTTATTGATGACACTAACGGTAAATTCATTTCTATTAATTTATTCATAGCATTAACATCACCATTTCTAGCTAAAGCTATTAGTTCTGGATTCTTGTCATAATTATAATCCTCTCGTTTTAAATCCTCTTTTTCCATATATTTCACCTAACTTACCACGTTAAATTTCTTCTTGATTACTATCTTTGTACCAATCCCCTTTTCACTTTCTACCTTTAAATCATCCATAAATGTTTCCATTACAGTAAATCCCATACCTGATCTTTCTATGTCTGGTCTTGACGTATATAATGGTTCCATAGCTTGCTCTATATTCTCAATTCCAATCCCCTTATCAATGATGACTATTGTGACTTCATTTTCATTAATTTCTGCTTCAATTCTAATTAATTTATCTTCTTTATTCTCATATCCATGTATTATAGAATTAGTAACTGCTTCAGATACTGCTGTTTTTACATCATTTATTTCATCAATTGTTGGATCCAATTGAGCAACAAAAGCTGCGACAGCAACTCTTGCAAAACCCTCATTTTGAGATTTGCTTACAAATTCTATGCTCATTTTATTGTCAGACATGATAACCCCTCCATCTAAATGCACCTTACTGCTTCATCTACAGTATTATAATTTTTAATTACCTTATATAAACCTGCCAATTCAAAGATTCTATCAACATTTTTGTTAGGTTCTGCAATGCAGAGTACTCCCCCTTTATTAGATAGCTTCTTATATCTACCTAGTACTGCTCCAATTCCTGAACTATCCATAAAAGTAACTCCTGAAAAATCTAAAATTGCCTTTTCTATATTATCCCTATCAATTCTATCATCAATCCTTACTCTAACCTCCTCGGCACTATTATGATCTAGTTCTCCACTAAGAGTAGTAATTAGAATATTTCCCTGCTTTTCAAATCTTAAATACATACTCATTAAGAATATCCCAAATTAAATTTAAAATATATACTTTAAACTTGTATATCATGGTTTTGAGATATCCTAATTTCACCTCCTTCTTTGCCTTTACTCGATCCCTTTACCATATTTTAACACAGTATTTTATTCAACGTCAAACTATTTATTCCAATTTTTTCTATTTTGTAATATTTTCCTCATTATTTTATAGAATAATGATATAATTATCAACATATTTTCAATTCTACAATTGGAGCATATAATACAATTAAGCTGTTTTAAAGTACAAATTACTTAATGCACATAAAAAAATAACAAACCAGCATGCTGACTTGTTATTTTTTTGATAATGCCTAAATCCTCGGCAACTGTAACAAATGAATACCTCTTATTTCAGTAGTATATACACATAAGTGAAGTTTTTGCTCTGGTTATCTATACCTTACTTTTTCTTTTTTCCACCTTTATATTTCAAAATTTCATTTTCTATTTCTTTAAAAAAGCTTTTTACAGATTCTCCTTCATCAAGTAGCAATACCTCAATAGCATCTTCTAAAGTTTCCATAGTATAAATATGAAATTTTTTCTTTCTAATATCTTCTTCTACTTCACTTCTCAATATTAATTCATCAGCATTTGTACTTGGAATTAAAACACCTTTACCACTTATTTTATCTATAATGCTACAAACTCTATGAAAACCTTCAATTTTTTCATTAACACCACCAATTGCTTGAATTTCTCCAAACTGATTTATAGACCCAGTCACTGCAATATTTTGTCTTATTCCTCGCTTGCTTAAGGCTGATAAAGCGCATATTATTTCCGCAACAGATGCACTATCACCTTCAATCATTCCATAGGTTTGTTCAAAGCTTAATTGAAGGTCTACAGGTAACCTTTCATATGGACTTATTAAATCACTTAAAAGTCCTCGAAGTATGCTAATTGATTTTTCATGAATGTTTCCACTCATTTTACACTCTTTATGAATATCAATTATTCTACCTTCTCCTACATGAGATAAACATGTCACTCTCATAGGCTTACCAAAGCTGTAGAACCCATTTCCAACTACAGCAAGTGCATTAATTATTCCTACTTTTTTTCCACTTGTAGTAATCAATATCTTTTTATTTTTATAGTTATCCATTATATCTTCTAAAATCTTTTCATCTTCATAAGCAACATCTATTATATCTTGCTTTTCTATATTTTTTCTGTTATCCTCTTTTGCATTGTTATTAGCTAAATACAATAATTTATTTATATAGTAATCATCTATAGACAGCTTATTTCTTTGCCCTGTAACTCTAGCTAAAAATTTAATCATTTCATTAGTTGCTTCATCAGTTATATTTAATAACTTGTCTTTGCTTATTTTCTTTTTAATCATTTCCAAAATAGAGTTTCTATTCGTATCATTATATTTCAGTTCAATATCTGCTTCAATTCTAAGTGGAAATATCCTTTTAAAATCTTCATCATTATGATATAATATTTGAAAACTTTCATAATCTCCTATTAAAATAACCTTTACACTAATGGGAATAGATTCTGGCTTTAATCCCGCAATAGAAAGCACTTCTAAATAGCTTTTAGTATAATTATAATTTGCTTTCCCATGAATCAATGCTTTTTTTAAATAATAATAACTTAATCCACTATTTATTAAAGAAGATAATCTTAATATTAAACAGCCCTCATTAGCCCTTAATAAACTTCCTGCACTGATTAAAGAAATATCTGTACTATATCCACCATTATTATTCCTATATTCAATATTTCCAATTAAATTTCCAATAGTAGGGTCTTCTTCATATATGACATTCGGATGACTTTCTTTAGAATTATCAACAATTACATTCACATCATATTTGGAAAATATATCTTTTATATTTTCTTCATCATCTTCTAAACTTATTGTATAACATTCAACTATTGTTTCCTCAAAATCATCATACATTTCAACTAAATATTTATAGACATCATCCTCAGATATAAACTGCAGTAATAGCTCATCTTTATCTTTCTGTATATTGTCTTTTATATATGCCCTATAAAGCTCCTTAAGTTTTTCAATTGATTTTACTTCAATATCCTTTAATGTTTCTAAGATAACTTCTGCTTCTTTTTTTAGCTTTGATGCTTTCTTTTCAATGGTTTCTTGAGTGAGATTTTCTAATTTATCATATTCATTTTGAGTCATCTCATCTCCTTCATCTTTTAAAGGAATAAAAACAAATCCACCACTAGTTGCTTTAACATCAAAATTTTTAGTCTTTGCTGAATCCATAAGCTTAGTTATATAGTCATTCCTTTTTTCACTTATATCTTCAATGATATCTTCTTTTTCGTCATCTGAAGAACTACTGTAAAAGTCTATTATACATTCAAAATATTTTTCTTTAATATCTTCAATCATTTCTTTTAATAAATTACCTTTACCATTTGGTAAAAATAAAGGAATAGGATTTAATTGTTCTTGTGCTGTCACATAACAAATGTCCTTAGGTGGAGGAAGTTTTTCATATATAGTCTTAACATGTTCCACTAAATTTTCTAATTTTTCTTTTGAAAATGAATCTACATAATATATATTGTATCCGTCCTTTTCAATGCTTAAACTTTTTTTTATTTCATTTAAAGTAGATGTAGTTTCCGGTATTCTATTAATATTATTTTTCTTAACAGTATCTGTACAAGATGCACAAAAAATAATTTCACTTGGAATTAACTCTTTTTTCATATCTTATCCTACTTTGAAGTTATTATTGAATCATCTAACTAAGGCACATGAAAGAAAATAACATTCCAAAGCAGACTCCTCCCTAAATTTATAGTATATAATATTAATATTCTTTAAATACCAAAATAGATATACTTTTTTAAACTTTTCTGCTTATAAAGTGATTCTTAGCTTCAGATGGAATTTTATTAATAGGAATACTTCTCTACCTGAAGCTTAGAAGAACTGATCCAGGAGCGTGCAGCAGTTACTCCAACTTGAATAAGTGGAAGTTTTACGGATGCTAGCTATCGGATAAATAAATATACTTAAAAAGATTTATGTTTTACAATAAATATTCTTAAACATAAAAAACATATAAAAGTTATAGCTATAATAAGGGCTCACATTATTTTTACTAATTTTTATGCTATATATATCATTATAATTAATATATATAGTATAGGCTAATTAAAATAGCTTCTACTCTATTTCTTAATTATAGCAAACTCATTTGCTGAACTTCTGTTTCTTTAAATGAGGATATGCTAACTCCAATTAGCCTTACTTCCTCTTTTAGTTCTTCACTTTCTAATAATTCTTCAGCAACTTTAAAAATCTCAGTCTGAGTTCCAATATAATTATTTAAAGTCTTACTTCTTGTGTGACTTTCAAAACCTTTAGTTTTAAATTTTAAAGTTACAGTTTTTCCAATAACATTTTTTCCGCTTAAAACCTCTTCTATTTCAAAAGAAAATTCTTTTATATATTGTAGTAATTCTTCCTTATCTTTTGTATCAAACTTCAATGTCTTTTCTTTTCCAACAGATTTTCTTTCACGGACGATTTCAATTTCCCTATTATCATTTCCTCGGATTCTATCATATATCTCAGCTCCATTTTTCCCTAAGTATTCTGTATAGAATTCCTTTGGCATTCTATATAAATCACGTATATAATATATACCCATATTATTTAATTTAGCTACTGATACTTTTCCTAAACCATGAATTTTTGATATAGTAAGAGGTAAAAGTATATCCGGAAGCATTTCATTTGTTATCTCCTTAATTCCATTAGGCTTGTTCCAATCTGAAGCAAGCTTTGCTAAAAACTTATTATAAGATATGCCAATAGATAAAGTTAATCCCATTTCTTTAAAAACCCTATTTTTAATATATCTTGCTGCTTTCATACCATCTTTAAATTCCCCTTGAGATAAATCCAAATAGCCCTCGTCAATAGATACTTGTTCAACTAACGGAGTAACCTCATTAAGTATTTTAAATACTTCCTGTGAAGCCTTAGCATACTTACCATATCTTCCAGAAACATAAATTCCATTAGGACACTTCTCTCTAGCCATAAACATCGGCATAGCTGAATGTACACCAAACTTTCTAGCTTCATACGAGCAAGTTGATACAACCCCTCTCTCACTTACTCCACCTACAATAACAGGCTTACCTCTAAGAGCTGGATTATCCCTTTGCTCAACAGACGCAAAAAAAGCATCCATATCTACATGTAATATTACAGTTTCCATTTTTCGCACCTCACCTCATCATCATATTAGAATAGATAATATAACCTTTTTATTATATATTGTTCATACACTTTCTAACTTTTATAATCACCTATTTCAATTTCTTTATTTAACTATATTATAGCCAATACAATTAATAATTAGCAATTGTATTGAACTAAAAATATTACCAATTAACTCATCATATATGATATAATAATAAAGTATTATTAAGTATAATAGCGTTATTATCGATATTTATGTGTGAAGGAGCAATTATTATGAGTTTTAAAGAAAAATTAAGCAGCAAATTTGGTAACTATTTCCAAAATGCTTATATAGAAAAATACGGTGACAGAATTACAAGTATATCTGGAACTATTTTATCTGTTAAGCTTATTCCAAAAAGTTACATTATATTCCATAGATTAATGGTTGAAATGGTTATTAAGCCTGAAACTGGCAAGACAATTGTTAAGTGTTGGTACAAAAAAAATAGATGGTTTAAAAAACCTGAATTCATTTCTGTAAAACAAGGACATAAAGTTATTATTATGGGTGTTACAGGAGAAAAGGATAACAAGAAGGAAAATTCACAACAAGTACAAATTATGAATGTACTAAACCTTACAACAAAAAAAGATTTAGTACCAATAGATCACAGTCAACTAAAAAAATCACGTCAGCAATCAATGAACATGAGAAGATAAAATTTTACAAGTTAAAACTAATAATGCTCAATTATCAATTGCTGATAATTGAGCATTATTTATTAGGCATATTTTATTTAGACTTAATCAATAGATAAACACTATTAATAAATGCAATTATCCCTGAAAAAAACATTACAATAAGCCATTGATCAATGGATAATGCTACAGTATGGAATACCTCCTGCAAAAATGGTACATATAATACTGAACATAATAGTATTATTGATATTGTAACTGCTCCAACTAAATATGGATTTGTAAATAATTTTATTTGAAAGATTGAATGTCTTTCCGATCTACATTCAAATACATGTATAAGTTGTGACATAACTAATGTACACAATGCTAAAGTTCTGCATGTTTCCAAATTCATTTTATAATATCTACCTACCATAAATGATAGCAACGTGCACAGTCCTATTAATGCGCCTCTAATTACTATTTTTTCAACTAGTCCTCTTGCAAATATACTCTCCGTCTTGTCTCTTGGAGGCTGTCTCATTATATCTTGTTCCGGTGGATCAACTCCAAGCGCTATGGCTGGAAGTCCATCAGTAGCTAAATTCACAAGTAAAATTTGTATTGGACTCAATGGATTCGGTAAATAAAATGCTGTTGCTAAAAACATTGTTAATACTTCTCCAAGGTTGCAAGATAATAAATATCTTATAAACTTTCTTATATTATCATATATTATTCTTCCCTCTTCCACCGCTGCAACTATAGTTGAAAAATTATCATCCATAAGAATCATCGACGACGCTTCTTTAGTTACATCTGTGCCTGATATTCCCATAGCAATACCTATATCTGATTCTTTAATAGCTGGCGCATCATTTACACCATCTCCTGTCATAGCAACTATATTTCCTTTTTTCTTAAATGCTCTTACAATTCTTAATTTATGATTAGGTGAAACCCTTGCAAATACCCTTATCTTTTTTATTTTGCCTTCTAATTCCAAATCACTTATTTCTTCAATTTCTTCACCTGTCATAACTTGTTCAGAAGTATTACATATGTTTAAAGCTTTTGCTATTGCAAGGGCCGTGTTTTGATGATCTCCTGTTATCATAATAGGTTTTATCCCTGCAAGCTTACATTTTAGAACTGCATCTCTGGCCTCTTCTCTAGGAGGATCTATACTTCCTGCTATACCTAGGAAAATTAAATTTTGTTCTAATTTTTCTCCTTTTATTAAATGTTCTTCTTTATATGCTCCTGCTATACATCTTAGTGCTCTAGATGACATTGCTGTAATAAAATCAGTTACTTGCTTTTTCTTTTGATATGTGAAAGGTTTAATTTTATTATCTTCTAATATGCAATCGCATCTTTCTATTATTCTTTCTGGAGCACCTTTTACATAACAAGTTTCCTTTTCTCCATCCTTAACTATAACTGACATCATCTTTCTAGTTGAGTCAAAAGGTATATCAAATACTCTAGTAGTCTTTTTTATAAAACTTTCAAGATCATTAACTTCATGAAAAAACATATTAATTAATGCAGTCTCTGTTGGGTCTCCATGAAGTGCTTCACTCATCTTGTTCTTAGTAAAATCATAATTACAATCATTACAATAAACAAGAGCCTTCATAAGTTTTGTATAATCACTTAATTTTTCTTTCTCAAGTTCATGAATTCTACCATTTATATAAACTTCTTTTACAGTCATTTTATTTTGAGTTAAGGTTCCAGTCTTATCAGAGCATATTACAGATGTACAACCTAGTGTCTCTACTGCTGGAAGTTTTCTTACAAGAGCATTTTTCTTAAGCATTCTAGATACTCCAAGAGCTAATGAAACTGTAACAATAGCAGCTAATCCTTCTGGAATTGCAGCCACTGCAAGACTAACTCCAAGTAAGAACATCTCTGTTACATCATTTCCTCTTATTATTCCCATTATAGTAACAATAGCACATATTATAATACAAATAACGACTAAAATTTTCCCTAATGAATCTAATTTTTTATTTAATGGAGACTTTTCTTCCTCAATATTTTGAATTAAATCTGCTATTTTACCCATTTCAGTTTTCATGCCTATGCAGTCAACTTTAAATAAACCTTTTCCTTTTACTACAGTGGTCCCCATAAATCCTACATTATTTTTCTTTAACTTCTCTAACTTATAATCATTATTTCCATTGTCTACTTTTACTTTTCTATTATTAATTTCATATTCTTTAGCATTCTTATTTACACCAACTGACTCTCCAGTTAATAAAGATTCATCCACAACAATTCCAGAGCCTTCAATAAAAAATCCATCAGCAGGTATCCTATCTCCAGCCTCTACAATAACAATATCTCCAATTGTTAAATAAATTGAATTTATAATTTTTATACTAGAATCCCTTAAAACTTTACAAGTTGGAGCTGCTAGTTCCTTTAATGCCTCTAATGATTTCTCAGTCCTAAATTCTTGAACAAATCCTAGTATTGCATTAATAATAACTATTATAAGTATAGTAATAGCATCTGCCTTATCCCCAATAACCCCCGAAATTACAGTAGCTGCAATTAGCACCCAAACAATAAAATCATTAAATTGAGATAAAAATATCTTAAGTGGTGATGCTTTCTTATTGTGCTTCAATTCATTAAGTCCAAAATTATTAATTCTCTTTTCTGCTTCCTTAGTGCTAAGACCAGATGTAAATTCCTTTTCCTGTATCACAACTTTTTCCTCCTAATATAGACTATATACTATATATATTTTCCTTTATAAAAGTTATGCACCTTTTAAAAAAGTGCTTTAGCACAATTAAGATCTTTTCACATTAAAAAAAAGTGCGATAGCACAACCAAGATCTTTTCACATTAAAAAAAGTGCTTTAGCACAATTAAAATCTTTTCACATAAAAAAAAGTGCTTTAGCACAACCAAGATCATTTCACAGAACAAATTCAAGAATTGAATACTTCAAAAGATGACTTTACTTATGGAAACAGACTATTAGGCACAATCAAATAATAGTGTAGGAAACTCATTAAGTAGAATAGAGACTAAATTATTACTCGAAGATAAGATAATACCTAATGAAAGTAAATACTCAGATGTCATTTAATCTTTTAACCTAAGAAGAGCTCTTTAAATAAACTTATAAAAATAAATATTTCAAGCTTAGAACTTATTTTAAATATCCATAATGAAATTACAGAGGATTTATTAAATGATAATGAATGTGGAAAACTAAGAAATAGGCTACATACTTGTACAGTATGTAGCCTATTTCACTTTGTATATAGATACCAAAGTTCTAAATTGTACTTATACTATGCATGCCTCTTTATTTCGGCGGGATATCTGCATAAGTACGATTTTTACTGTGGGTATCTATATTATTCTATTTCATTGAATTAATCACATTTGTAAGTGGTGGTATTACTTGCTTCTTTCTTGATAATACTCCAGGTAAGAATGCCATTGAATCTTTTAATTCAACATTAAATGTCTTTTCAACATAGTCATGTCTTTCACCTGCAACTAACACTTGTGAACCTTCAGTTAATATGTCAGTTAAAAGTAGCATCACTACATCATAGCCTTTGCTATCTGCTTCACTTTTCATGAAACTCAACATTTCATCTTTTAATGGCATGAATCCATCAATATCCATAGTATTAACTTGAGCTACTCCAACTTTAGCCTCTCCCATTTTAAATGGTTTGAAGTCTTGGTTAAATATTTGAGATACACTCATTCCTTTTAAAGAAGTCCCTGCTTTAAACATTGCCTTTGCAAATTCTTCTAAACTTGAGATCCCAGCAATTCCAGCTAATTTATTGCATACTTCCTTATCTTGTTCTGTACAAGTAGGACTCTTAAATAATAAAGTATCTGAAATTATAGCCCCACATAATAGTCCTGCAGCTTCTTTAGATGGAATTATACCATGCTCAAAATAACATTTACCAACTATAGTTGAAGAACTTCCTAATGGTTCATTTCTAAAATATATTGGATTACTTGTTTGAATATCTGCAACTCTATGATGATCTATAATTTCAAGAACTTCTGCTTCTTCTAAACCATCAACAGATTGACCTCTTTCATTATGATCTACTTGAATAACCTTTTTCTTATGATTTGAAATAAGATGATATCTTGAAACTGTTCCAACAACTCTTCCATCTTCATCAGTTACAGGATAACTATTATATCTAGTTTGAGCCATAGCATCTTTAATATCTTCAACTAAATCATCCTTTGAAAATGATATTAAATCATCAGTAGTCATAACATAACTTACTGGTATGCTTTGAATTAATAATCTTGAAGCGGTAAAAGAATCATGAGGTGTACTTATTATAGTAACTCCATTTTCCTTAGCTTTAGAAAGTAAATTTCCTGCAAGTTCATGAGAACCAGTTATTATAATTAATGATGTTTTTATATCTATTAAAGCTTCTTGCACATCAGGTCTATCTCCAACAATTGCAATATCACCTTCATCAACAATTTCTTTTAAGCTTTCTGGTTGCATTGCAGTAACTGCAATCTTACCTTTAAATATTTTACAAGATTCATTTATGTATATGCTACTAGCTGAAAGTGTTTCTAATATGTTTTCTATTGATGTTTTACTTTTAGCTAATATATTCTCATCCCATATGTCCATATATGATGATGTTAAGTTTGAAATTGAAAGAATTCCTACTAACCTCTCACTATCATCAACTATAGGTAAAGATTTAATATGATTATCTCTCATAATAATCCATGCCATCCTTAAAGAAAGACTTGGTAATATGGATGCAATAGTATCAATGTCTAGATCTTCCACTTTAAGTTTAACTGTTTCTAATAATCTCGGAGCAATAACCCCAAAGTAATCTAAAATAAATTGTGTTTCTGAGTTTACATTACCTAATCTTACAGGTATAGTTGGAAGATTACTAGTCTTATTTTTAAATTCAGAATAACCATATGCAGCACAAATAGAATCCGAATCAGGATTTTTATGTCCAGTTACATAAACTACATTTTCCAAAATAATTCCTCCTATGAATTTTCATTTTATAGTATATACTTATTTTACTTATAAAGCGAAACAATGTAAAGACTAAGATTTCATGCTATTTATCATTCCCCAAAGATCATCTGCTGTTGTTATTGCTTTTGAGTTAAGTTCAAAAGCTCTTTGAGTTGATATAACATCTGACAATACTTCAGTAGTATCTACATTTGATGCTTCTAAAGATCCTTGTACTACATTATAATTCTTACTTAATGTTACTGTCGCATCTGAACTTGGAGTAAAACAATTGTTTCCTATGGGTATAAATGCTTTATCACCTGCCGCTGTAAAAATTGGAATGCTTCCAATTTTAGCTGTTTGATCTCCAACCTTCATTGTTATTCCGCCATCTTTATCTATAGATATATTATTACTTTCTAAAGCAGGATTTCCTTCTGAAGCTCCATTTTCATATTGAACATATACTTTTGTACCATTTGAATCTACTAACGTTCCATTAGAATCAATCTTAAAATTACCATCTCTAGTATATACTATACTTCCATCATTTTGCGTAAGAGCAAAGTATCCTTTACCATCTATAGCTAAATCAGTTTTTCCACCTGTTGTTAAAAGACTTCCTTGCTTATTGTTTGCATAATTTATACCAAGTTTAACTCCAGTACCATTTACAGCTGTTTTATTCACAAGTGGAGTTCCTTTTCTATCTAATGATTCCGTTAAAAGATCTTTAAATCCCACATCCGTACTTTTATACCCTGTTGTTGAACTATTAACTAAGTCATTTGAAAGATAGTCAAGCTTTTCTTCATATGCACTCATACCACTTTTGGCAGTAGCAAAAATATTAAACATAATTTGTTCCCTCCTCCATTATACACGACCTAATTCATTTGCAGCTTTTTGTAGTGTATCATCTTGCATCTTAACAAACTTTTGATTTGTTTCAAATTGTCTTTTTACTTCCATAAGTTTCACCATTTCTGCTGTTGGATCTACATTTGAAGCTTCAAGATAATTTTGCTTTACATTTACTGTAGCATTATAAATAGGAGTATCTACTGTAGTATAGTTATCCCCAAGTGGTTTCAATGAATTATAATTTTTTAAATCAGCTGTTAATAATTTATCCGTTGTACCAGTTCCTTCAATATTAATATTATTTTCTGCATCTAGCGAAAACTTTGCATCTCCAACATATATTGGTTCTTTAGCACCAGTAGTATTATTTATTCCTAATACTTGACATCCATCATTTGTCATTAAATATCCTTGTTGATTAACCTTAAAGTTTCCATCTCTTGTATAAACTTCTTTATTTCCATTTTGAGCCACAAAGAAACCTCTTCCATCTATGGCAAAATCCGTACTACTATCGGTGAGCTTCAATGATCCTTGAGTAAAAACTGTTTCTACATCGCTAGTCTTTACGCCTAAATTTAAACTTCCAATATCATTTTTAACATATTGGTCACCTAAAAGCTTTTGTCTATTAGATACCATAACATCTTCAAAACTTTGTTTTGTCAAATCCTGTTCTTTATAACCAGTATTATTTATATTGGCAATATTATTAGTAATTACGTCTTGCTCATTTTGTAATGTTATTAATCCTGAAACAGAAGTATAAAATCCTCTTATCAATTTAATCCGCTCCTTTTAAAATTGACTTATGCTCACTCTCATAGATCATTCCTAAATCCCTAGCTTTTTCTTCTATTTGGCTATCAGAAAGATTACTTGTATACTTATATCCAAACATAAATATAACTCCTAAAACTAATCCTATTCCTATTCCAAATAAAATTTTTTTATCTATAAGAAAAGATACATTTTTCTTTATTTTTTGAATAAACCCTTTACTAATAGTACTTCCCCCTTACTCACAGATAATTCATGACATATTTGTTCTTCTGTTAATCCTTCTTTTAAAAGTCTTTTTATATTTTCAGTCTTACTGCTATGCACCTTATCCAAAAAATCAATTTCAGATATTATTCCATCAGTTATATCTGACTCAACAAATAAATTTTTGTCTGTTTCATTTATCATGTCATCTACTGCTTTCAATTCTTCTACTTTTTGAGCATTAACTTTATTATATTCACTATTTATATCATTTTCATTTAGAAAATACTTATCTTCTAAACCTTCTTTATTTTCGTATATTTCTTTATTATTCTTAAGTCTATTTAAATTATTTCTTATATCCACAATTTCTTCTTGCAATTCTGTTAAACTTTCAGCTATATCTCTTCTTAATATTCCAATCTCCATTTTATAATCATTCAGTTCTTCTTTATTATCTTGTAATACACTTTGAAAAGATATATTTAGAATATCCTCTTCTTTTTCAAGTTTGTTTTCTTTTTTTATAGCACGATAATTATAAATTATTAAAACAATGCCTATTATTATTATTATTATTGGCATAAAACACCTCGGATTGTGCATTAATTAATATAATGCAATTTTTTCATACACTCTCTTAAATTACTAATGGATCTACTATGTAATTGGCAAACTCTAGATTCAGACACACTTAACACTGTTCCTATTTCCTTTAATGTAAAACCTTCATAATAATAAAGATTCAATATAGTCCTGTCCTTTTCTTTAAGCAAATTTATTGCTTGTGTTAAAATCTCTAATTGCTCCTTATCTTGAAGATAAGCATCAGGACTTGGACTATTTTTATCTTCTATAATACCAATAAGATTTACATCTTCATCTTCTGAAAAAATAACATTTTCTAAAGATATCATTGAAATATAGTTTATGTAGTTTTCAATTTCTGCCAATTCACTTAAAGAAATCTCCAAATGCTTTGCTATTTCCTCATTTGTAGGTTCCCTTAATAACTTCACTTGCAAAGCATCAATAGCTCTATTGTATTTATTTAATTTGTCCATAGCGCCTTTAGATATTGGTCTGTTTTTTCTTAATTCATCTATCATTGAACCTTTAATTCTTATAGATGCATAAGATGAAAATTTCATTCCCTTTGTATTGTCAAACTTATTTAATGCATCCATAAGTCCAATCAGACCATAACTTACTAAATCCTCATACTCCATGTATTTGTTTTTTCCAAACATGACTCTAGAGGCAATATACTTTACTAATGGAATATATTCTTGTATTATTTGTTCTTTACCATCCACATCATTTAATGAATGCATATCATATTACCCCCCACTTCATCTTATGTCATCGTAGCTCATATACCATAAATACACGGCTTCTAATTTATAACTTAGCTCTTTGTTTTCTCGCTATTTCAAAAAGTCCCTGAATTATAATATCAGTTTGAACTGGTGTAATATCTAAAAATTTCAAACCACATAGTTTTTCTTTATCTGCTGTATTTTCAATTCTCACAATATCACACTTTAATTCAATTTCAATTTCTTTTATTCTTATCCTAATTAAAAGTAAATCATATCTTTTTATTGTATCGTCTATTACTTTAAGTTTTAATCCACCACCACTTAAATTTACCATGAATGCATCTTTATAAGGTACACTATCAAATTCTTCTTTATTAATATCCGTAATTTTTTTATACTCTATTGTATCTAATAAACCTACTCTGAAAAAATTTCTTCGTTGTATTTTTTTTATATCAAAAGGTTTTGATATCTTATAATATATTATACTTCCTTCTTTCCCCCTTGAAATTACATTAGAATAAAAATTAAAGCATCTACCATCATCTAAAAAACAATTCATTTCGATTTTCTGGTTTATATGTACCATTAGATATTCACCATCACCAACTGGCAAATTTATCATTAAAGAATCATCTTCCAAATCTATAATTAAGGTTTTATATGCTTTTTTATCTACCACTACTTCTATTCTATCATTAACGTTCAAGTTAAAATCATCCATCTTAAAATCTCCTTATGAAAATATATTAAATAATCTTTTAAATAATCCTTTTGCTCCATCTGATCTATTCATTTCTTGACCTATAAGTTTCATAGCGATATTTTCTATGTCTTTAGCTGCATCACAATTAGGATACAACACAACAAAAGGTTTTTGCTGTCTTACACTTTGTACTAATTTTTTATCATCTAGTATACATCCTAAATATTCAATATTAATCTTCAAAAATTTACCAACTGTTCTATCAAATCTATGATAAGTTTCTTCTCCTTCTTCTCTAGTAAATGCTTTATTTACAATTATTTTTGCGTTAGTTTTAAGTTTATAATGATCTATAGCTTTTATTAAACTATAGCCATCTGTAAGAGAAGTCGGTTCAGGAGTAGTTATAAGGATTAATTCTTCTGATGCTGCTATAAAAGATAAAACATCTTTATTAACTCCTGCTCCTGTATCTATTAATATGTAATCATACTCATCTAATGTATCAAGTTTTTCTAAAAATACTTTTTTATCGTTTTCTTCTAAGTCTTGAGCCTTACTTAATGCAGATCCTGCTGGAATTAAACTTACTCCATTAGTTCCTTCTACAATTATATCTTTTATTTCTAAATCAGTATCTATGATATCAAATATATTATGCTTAGGATAAAGACCCATTAAAACATCATCATTTCCCATACCCAAATCTGCATCAAAAATCAAAACTCTTTTACCTCTATTTTGGAGAACTATAGCTAAATTGACAACAAAATTACTTTTTCCAACGCCACCTTTTCCTGAGGTTACTGTTATAAGTTTAGTAGATGTCTTTTTATTTTCCTGCTCTTCATTATTTATCAATTTTCGTAACGATTCAGCTTGATCTAGCATAAAATTTCCTCCCCCAGAATAAAACTTGCAATTTCTTCTTTTGTAGGCACCTTTATATCATCTGGTACATTTTGTCCTATAGTTATAAAGTTAACTGGTTTGTTAGCAATCTTAACTATATTATACAAAGATCCATATACCGTAGTTTCATCAAGTTTTGTAATAATAATATTATCATATTTAAGTTCTGCATAACCTTTTAGTATACTCTTTATATCACTATTTTTTGTAGTTGCACTTATTACCATATTTACATGATCAGGATTTGCTTTTTGAACAAAAGCTCTAAGCTCTGAGATTTGCATTGCATTTTTGCTACTTCTTCCTGTAGTATCTATAAGTACAACCTCACATTCCCTCATATTTTCAATAGCTTCTTCCATTTCTTTCATAGTGATAACTACTTCAAAAGGAATATTCATTATTTCAGCATAAGTTTTAAGTTGCTCTACAGCTCCAATTCTATATGTATCTACTGTTATTAATCCAACTTTCTTTTTCTCAACAAGGGCAAGTCTTCCTGCAAGTTTTGCTATAGTAGTAGTTTTTCCAACACCAGTTGGTCCTACTAATACAACTCTTCCACTTAAACCTTGTCTAGATATCAAAATGTCTTTTTCAAAAACATCCCTTAGGACTTCTATTTCATCCTTGATTTCATTAGAATTTTCCTTTACTGCTTGTATGACTTCAGCTTGAAATTCTTCATCAATCTCTAAATCTCTTAATTTCTCTTTTAAAAAATCAATTGGTTTTTCTTCGTAAGATGTACCCTCTATTACTTTGTTAAATAAACTTTTTAATTCACTCACTTCTTTATGTATAGCTTCTATATTTGTATCTTCTGTCTTTTCTTTCTCTTTAGTAACTTTAGAGAATTCTTTTTCTATAGTAGAATTATGTTCAAATATTCTACTATTTAGTGTTTCAGGCTTTTCAATTTCTTTAAATTTTACTGGTTCCCTTGAAAGTGATACTTCATCTTGCATCAATCTCTTAATGCTCTCCAACGAATTTTTGAATTCTTCATCTTTTTTTAAATAGTTTTTGTCTTGATTAAAATTATTTTTATCTTGATTTGATGAGTTTTCAACGGCTGCTGTAACTTCAATTACTTTTTTTGAAAATAATCCTTTTAACCCTGGCTTTCTAACTTTTCTTTGACTTATTATAATAGCATCTTTCCCTAGTTCATATCTAATACGAGTCAAACCTTCATTAATATTTTTCACAAGATACTTTTTAATAACCATCTATATTCTTACGACTCCTTCACTATTAATTTGAACATCATTTGGCACTTCATTTAATGAAATTATCATAATATGAGGAAATACCATTTCTATTAATTTTCTAAATACAGATCTTATGTTGGGAGAAACCAATATAATGGGTTGATTATTATAAAAATAAACTGATTCCACAGTATTTTTTATACCAGTAAGTATTTTTGTAGTTGTATCTGGATTTACTGTTGGAAAAGAACCTTGAACAGATTTCTGTGTATTTTTCGCTATTATTTCTTCTATGCTAGGATCTAAAGTTAATACTGTAATTGTCCTATTCTCATCAACTATTTGATTGCAAATAGTTCTAGCTAATGAAAATCTAACATATTCAGTTAAAGTTTCTAAATCCCTAGTATTTTTAGAATTATCAGCTAAAGATTCCATTATAGTAACAACATCTTTAATTGGAACCTTTTCTTTAAGTAAATTTTGTAATACCTTTTGAAGTTCACCAATACTTAACAAGTCTGGTATAAGTTCCTCAACAACTGCACTGTATTTTTCTTTTGCATTATCAACAATAAGTTTAACTTCTTGTCTTCCAAGTAATTCATAAGAATGGTTTTTTATAGTTTCAGTTAAATAAGTTACCATAACTGTTGTTGGGTCAACTACTGTTAAACCTTTGATTTCAGCTTCCTCTCTTTGATCCTTATTTATCCATACTGCTGGAAGACCAAATGTTGGTTCAATTGTATTTATACCTGCCATTTCTGAATTTTCTCCAGTTGGATCCATACAAAGTAGCATACTTGGCATTAATTCTGAAGAAACAACCATTGTTCCTCTAATTTTTACTATATATTCATTAGCTTTTAATTGTAAATTATCTCTAATTCTTATTGGCTGAACTACAATTCCCATTTCTATAGCACATTGCCTTCTAACCGATGCAATTCTTTGAAGTAAGTCTCCTCCATTACTTTCATCTGCTAATGGTATAAGTCCATAGCCTATTTCTACTTCCATAGGTTCTACAGAAATTAAATTCATAACATTTTCTGGTTCTTTACGTTCTGATTGAATAATTTCTTCTTCCTCTGATACAAACTCTCTAGCTTCTTTAATTGCTGCATCTTTATAAAGTAAATAAGTTAATCCCCCCGTAGCTAAAGATGCTGTAAAAAATGGTAATTTAGGCATACCTGGTATAATTCCTAAAAATAGCATTAAACCACTTGCAATTGCTGTAGCAATTGGGAAAGCTGTTAATTGTGCAGATAAAGTATCTCCCAAATTATTCTTACTTCCTGAACGTGTAACTAAAATACCTGATGCTGTTGATATAAGCAGTGCTGGAACTTGGCTTACAAGACCATCACCAACAGTTAAAATAGTATAAGTTTGAGCTGCCTCTAATGCACTCATATTTTTTTGAAGCATACCTATTATAATACCCGCTACTATATTTATAGCTGTAATAATAAGACTTGCTGTAGCATCTCCTTTAACAAATTTAGATGCACCATCCATAGATCCATAAAAATCCGCTTCTGATTGAAGGTCTTGTCTTCTCTTTTTAGCTATAGCTTCATCAATTATTCCTGAATTTAAATCTGCATCAATACTCATTTGTTTACCAGGCATAGCATCAAGTGTAAATCTAGCTGCTACTTCTGAAATTCTTCCAGAACCATTTGTAATAACCATAAATTGTACTACCATTATAATTAGATATATAACGATACCAACTACAAAATTTCCTCGTACAACAAAATTACCAAAGGCTGTAATAATAGTTCCCGCATCTGCCTCTGTAAGTATTAATCTTGTTGAAGATATGTTAAGTGCTAACGTAAATAATGTTGTAACCAGCAACAATGTAGGGAAAATTGAAAGTTGTAATACATTAGTTGTAAACATTGTAATCAAAATTATAACTATAGAAACTGTTAGATTTAGAGCTAAAAGCAAATCTATTAGTTGTTTTGGTAATGGGATTATTATCATAATTACTATCATCATAACGCCTAATGCCACTATTACGTCCAAATTATTCTTTATATCCAGTTTTTTATTCCCAAATTCCAAAATTCAAACCTCCTTATTCTTCAATTATCAATTTCAAATTTCTCTTTAGTGTATTAGTGTGTTTATAATATTACATTTTAATTATAACTTTTATTAATTTAGTATTGACAATTGATATTTTTATTTTTTCTTAAGTTTCATTACTACTGCTAAAATTTCCGCAACACCTTGAAACAAATCTTGAGGTATATCATCATCTATTTCTACCCTATCATACATCATTCTTGCAAGTGGTTTATTTTCTATAACTGGAACTTCATGTTCCTTTGCTATAATCTTTATTTTAAGTGCAATATAATCTGCTCCTTTAGCTACAACTTTTGGTGCTTCCATACTTCCACCTTCTTCATATTTTAACGCAATGGCCAAATGAGTAGGATTAGTTATTACAACTGTAGCATCTGCAACAGATTTCATCATTCTCCTCATACCAATTTCCCTTTGCTTTTGCTTGATTTTCCCCTTTACTTTTGGATCTCCTTCTGATTGCTTATATTCATCCTTAACTTCTTGCTTTGTCATCTTCATTTCTTTATTGTGCATTCTAACTTGAAGAAAATAATCAATAGCTGCAATAATAGCAAGAACCATACTTATTTGTTCGAAAATACCTACCACTAAATGTTTAACCTCATCTCCCAATGAAGGTAAATATAAATTTGAAATGCCTAATATACTTTGATAATTTTTTGTTAGATATTTATAGGCCAAAATTGATACTATTGTTATTACTACGGTATTTTTAGATAAATCTACTATGCTTCTTTTAGACATCATATTTTTCATACCATTTAAAGGATTTAATTTTCCAAATGAAGGCTTTAATGGTTCTAGTGTTATCAAAAAACCTGTTTGAAGTAAACTTGCAATAATTCCTCCAATCATTATAGGCAATGCAAAAGGTAAAAATAACTCTGCCACTTTTAATGCAACAGTAATCACCATATTAGAAAGTGTTCCTTGCTCAAAATTTTCTAGCATAGGGAATTTGAAAAAATAAATAATTAAATTTTTAAATCCATTTGTTAATGTTCCCCATAATATATTAATCAGTACTGTACAAATAAGCATTGTAATTGCCACTGATACATCTTTACTTCTAGCTATTTGACCTTTACTTCTAGCGTCTCCTGCTTTCTTTGGGGTTGCTTGTTCTGTTTTATCATCACTTGCAAAAATCAATGCTAATGGAACTGCTGGTACTAAATTAACTATTTCCCGGAAAATATTAGGCAAGTTATATATGGCTGTTCCTACTAATTTTAGCATTAATGGTAATAATACAATATATGTTATAAGCCCCAACATATTTTTTATAGGCATACCAAAAATCATAATTGGGATTGCTGGTACTGTTCTTGAAATCAATCCCAAGCATACATCTGTTATAACAATTATCAATACCAAAGGTATTGCTATTTTCACACCTAAAGTAAAAAAACTAAACATATTTTGCATAACACCCATTAATGTTTCTTGGTAGACTATAGTTTTGCCAATGGGTACTATCTTCATACTTTCAACTAACATATTTATAACTACATGATGACCATCTACTATAAAAAAGAATGCTAGCGAAATGAAATAGGAAAAATTCCCAAGTAAACTTGTTGTAGTATGACTTGTTGGATCCAATATAGATATCATTGAAAATCCTGCATGGATATCCATCCACGCACCTGCTAACCTTACTGCTTGAAAAACCAAATTAGTTATATATGCCAATATTAATCCTGTCATTATTTCACTTATTGCATAGAATACTAAAAGATAGCTATTATCTATAGAATTTATGGTTGAATAATCTATCCCAGATATAATTCCTAATGAAAGTATAAGTGAAAATACACCTTTGAAAACTTGTGGTGTCCCAGATGGAAAAAATATTTCAACAGCCACAAAATATGAAGTTATTCTTAAGAAAATCAAAAACAATGAAAGAAAGTAAGCTGTATCTATCACTGCGGCTTACCCCCTCATGTCGTAATTTTTGAAATTAAATCAAAAATTCTAGTTGTAAAAGACATAATTGTCTCAAGCATCCAACTACCTAGAAATATTCCAACAACAGCTGATGCTATTAATTTAGGAACAAAAGTTAATGTCTGTTCTTGTATTTGAGTTGTTGCTTGTATAACACTTATAATTAATCCTAATACCATAACTACTATTAATATAGGTGCTGCTACTTTAGCTGCTGTTATTATTGTATCTTTAACTACATCATTAAGCATAGTTTGTGTCATAATATCTCACCTCACATAAAACTCTGAACTAAAGATTTCACCAATAAGTACCATCCATCAACCATTACAAATAATATTAATTTGAATGGTAAAGATACCATTGTAGGTGGTAACATCATCATACCCATTGCCATTAAAACACTCGCTATTACCATATCTATTACAACAAATGGTAAATATATTAAAAATCCTATTTGAAATGCTGTTTTTAATTCACTTATTGCAAACGCAGGGATTAATGTTGTAAATGAAACATTTTCTTTTGTTAAATTTTCTTTATCAGTTCCACTAATATCAACAAATAATTCTAAATCTTTTTCCCTTGTCTGTTTTAACATAAATGCTTTTAAAGGTTTTGAAGCTTCTTCAATTGCTTGCTCTTGGGTTATTGTATTTTGTAAATATGGTTGAATTCCATTAGTATTTATCTCATTATAAACAGGAACCATAATAAATAGTGTTAAGAATAGAGCAAGTCCTGTCAACATTTGATTTGGAACAGCTTGTTGGATTCCCATTGCACTTTTAAGAAATGACAACACTACTATAATTCTAGTGAATGATGTCATCATTATTACTATAGATGGCATTAAGGATATAATTGTAAGAAATATTAATATTTTAATGCTTGATACATAATCTTGTGGTGTGCTACTTTTATCTCCAAGTGATATGTTTAATTGCGGTAAATCAGTGCCACTCGGAGCAGCATATGCACTTACAGTGCAAAACATCATAATTCCAAGAGCCATCATGAGAGTAAATATTATTCTTTTTTTATTCTTTTTCATGCTTCTCTTCCTTTGATTTCATATTCTTTATTATATTAGAAAAACTTTTTTTTGATTTCAATATTAATTTGTTATAACTTTCAGTTATCTCCTGAGCTGCTTTTTTCTTATCTTCCTCAATGATAGTAATTTCTTCTTTAGATAGTTCTGATAATTTTTCCATATGTCCTGCTGTACTAGTCATTACATATCCTTTTTGTCCAATTTTAACTATTAATATAGCATTTTCTTTTGTTACTTGCACTCTCTCTATAACCTTAACATATTTTTTATTATTAATAGCATTAAGTTTTGTACCCATTAATTTAAAACTTAAAAACATTAATGCGAGTGTTACTCCTAATGCTAAAATAAGTTGTACAAACATTCCTAAAAATTCAAAATTCATTTTTCCACCTACTGAACTATCATGCTTTTAAATCTTATATCAATAATCTTACCTTTTGTTAAATCCTTGTTAATTGCTTGCATTAACTGTTCTTTCATATCTTCTTTATTTTCTACATTATTTATAAAATCGGCTTTTTTGCTTTTAAAATAAAATATAATATCATCTTTTATCACAACTTCATTTGCTGTCAATTCTTCACCTAACTTTGTTTTTGTCTTATCATATCCTAAAGATATTTCCCCTTTAAAATATCTTTTCCCGCCTTCATCAGCTAAATTAACTGTACATTCTGATAAATCCATATATGTTTTTTCTACAACAACATCTTGGGTTTCTACTGTTTTACTATTTTTCATAAACAGATATACTCCACCAAAAGTTGCTGCTCCTAATACTATGAACCCTAAAATGAATAAAATCACCATAACTCCTTTATTACTTTTACCAGTGTTTTCATCCTTTTCTTTTCCTTTTCCAAAAGCCATTAGTATCACTCCTTACTATTTGCAACAATTAAAATTTTAATACTTATATTTTGTATGTAAATATCTTATTTTTATACTTTATAACTGCACTCCTTACTTCTTCTACACTTTCTAGGACTATATATTTTTTCCCATTTGTTAATGTAATTATTGTCTCAGGCACTTCCTCAATTTTTTCAATATGATCATCATTAAGTATGAATTTTTTGTGATCCATTCCTGTTACGTCTATCATAAATTTTCACTCCTTGTTCTTTCAAATTCATCAATGTACAATTCACAATACACATCTTTCAATTGTCCATTATATTATATGTATTCTGCATTATGCATTTCAATATAATAAATATTGGCAAGTTGAGCATTATAAGTTCAACTTGCTCATTATTATATCATACTATTATAAACTTCTAAACTATCTAATTAATCCAGTAATAGTTTGAAGAATCTCATCTCCATTAGATATCATTTTTGATGCAGCTTCAAATGATCTAGTTGCTGTAATCATATTTGTAAATTCTTGTGTTAAATCTACATTTGATGCTTCAAGATATCCTGATTGCATGGAACCAAATGCTGAACTATTATTAGTTGCAGTAGTATCTAATCCACTACTTATTATTGGACTTCCTGAATTTGATGATTCTTGCTGGTAACTATTTCCAGCATCTTCCAATCCTTCTGGATTTTTAAAAGTGGCCATAGCTATTTGTCCTACTACACATTTTCCTGCAGATGTTGTAGCTGTAATTACACCATCTGTTCCTATAGCAAATGATTCCACTGCACTGCCTCCAACTGTACTAGGTATTGCTAAAGGTGATAATGTTCCTTCTGTTATATATGGTTTTGCAGCAGTATCAGGATCCACTCTAGTAGGTATTGATATTGCTCCGGTACTATCAACAGTAGTACCGGCCCCTGTTGCATAATATCCCATAATTCTATCTCCACTTGCAGTTACTAAACTACCATCTGCATCTAAAGAAAGGTTTCCATTTCTCGTATATTGAGTTTTAGCTATATCAGTACTTGTAGCGGTAGTAGCATCTGTTGTAGTATTTACAGTAATGTTCCCAGTAATAGCCCCTGTAGTAGCTATAAAATATCCGTCACCATCAATATCAAGATCCAGAGTTCTTCCTGTTGTCAATGAATTACCATTTGACATTAATTTATTTATACTTGATACTTGTGATCCAACTCCAACTGATTTAGCATTTGTACCCCCTGTATTTGCATTAGCCGCAGTTGCCTGTGATGATGTTTGATATAAAGTATCTGAAAAATTTACTGTTGAAGCCTTAAATGCTGTAGTACCTACATTGGCTATATTATTGGCTATAACATCTAAGTTTGTTTGTTGGGCTTTCATTCCAGCTATTGCTGAAGACATTGATTTTAACATAAATATTCCTCCAACTCATAATTTAATTTAACTTGCTTCTATCATTCAACAAGTTTAGGCTTCCATTTTCTTTTGGTCCAGCCTATAAAATAACAACACTATCTATATTTGTAAATATATTATCTTTTGATCTCTCTTTATTTACTGCTGTTATAATTGTTTTATTTTCAATACTTGCAATTAACGCAGTATCTTTATATATCATAACTGCATTTTTCGAGTTCTTTTCTTTTGCTATTTCAAATCCTTTTTCAACTGCTTTCATATCTTCTTCTGTAAAATTAATCTCATTTAATCTTAATGCTGCATGTTTTGATATAGTAAAACTCTCTTTTTTGTTTACGACACTATTTAATACATCTTGAAAACTATTTGTTTTACTAGATCTACTGGCACTTTGATTTGTGTTTTTATTGCTTTGTGTATTATCAACTTGTCTAAAATCTCCTAAAGAATAAGCTGTTCCATTAATAAACCTATAACTCATCTAAAATTTTCCAAAATAAATTTTATTAAATTTTAATTTCATTACGCAGTAGTTGTTGTTGATGATAAGTCACCTGCTTGTATCACAGATGAGTATGGATATTCTTTAGTAGTTCCGTCTTCAGTAGTAACGTTTATATTTACTACTCCATTATCAATACATACACTCTTTATTGTTCCTGAAACTTTAACTGTTCCATTACTAGTATTAGTTGTAGAAACAACAACATCTTGACCTTTTAGTGCTGAAGCAGCCAAGAAATCTGTATTTACAGCAGTATTAGCATTTGCAGAAATTGCAGACTCACTTGAATCTATAACTGAAGCTATATCATTTGCATTATATGGTGTTGTCGTACTAGACCCATCTACTGATATGCCCAAATAAGTCGTACCGCTTGAATCTGTTGTTACTGTTTTTACAACCCCTGTAATAGGTTCTCCACTTGTATCAGTATCAGTCATAGTCACACCTTTACCAATTAATTGTTCATATGAAGATTTAGTCATTGTGTCATTTAAGTTACTCATTTGTTCTATTGATGCAAATTGTGCCATTTGAGTTACATATACTGATGAATCTTGATTTTGTGTAGGATCTAAATTAGATAATTCTGAAGCTAAAATCTTTAAAAATGCAGTTTTATCCATACTCCCGCCAGCTGTTGTTACAATTTTAGTTCCATTATTAGTGGTTCCTGTCGTAGAAACACTAGTAGTAGAATTATTAAGGGCATTTACTGAACTACTCATATTTTTTACCTCCTATGCTAGGAAATTAACATTCCCATTATCAATAGTTTGTATATTTTCTATTAAACTATCTTCTGTATTTATTTCTCCATTTTCACTATTGCTGGAATCACTATTTTTTTGTTGTTCCTTTGAAAGTTGACTATCAAGACCTTCACCACTAAAGAACGTTGTATCATCTTGATAAAGTTCTATATTAACATCACCAATTTTGATATTTTGTTCACTCAAGTGATTTTTTATGTTAGCTAAATTTTGGGCAAGTAAAGCTGCAGTTTCTTTTGAATCAGCCTTTAAGTTAGCTTTCATAACTCCATCTTCTTCAGCTAATTTTATAGTTATTTCTCCTAAGTTTCCTGGATTGATTTTAACTGTTAATTCTTTAAGCCCATTATTACTCATATATTTAACATCTTCTATTAAATCATCTGCAAATGTAGCTTTATTAATTGTAAGCTCTTTAACAGTATCTACACCTTGATTTTGGATAGTTTGAGTTCTTGATGCAAATAAATTTATTTTATTTAAAGAACTGTCCTTATCTTCATCAACTAAAGAGCTTAGGAACTTATCTTCTTTGGAAGCTTCTTTATTATCCTTTGAAGCGGTAGCATTACTACTTTTATTTTCAGTTGAACCTTCTTTATTATCTTGGGAATAGTTCTTATTTAACATATCTTCAAGAGTTAAAACTTTTGCACTTTGACTTTGCTTATTATCTAACATATTAGATATTTGTGATGCTAAATTTTTTATACCACTTTTGATATCTTTTGTAGCTTCAGTCTTATCATTTGCAAGATTAGTACTTAAATTATTCAAAAGTTTTCCCATTACTTTTAACGAATCAGTATCTAATCCATCTTTTACTGAATCTGTTTTTAAAAGTTTAAGTAATTTCTCCATGGTACTGCTCAAACTACTATTAGAAGCTGTACCTCCATTAATTCCTTTAATCATAGTATTTAACATATCAGAATTAATTTCTCCACTTGACTTTACTTGATCTTTATTAACAACTAATTTGTTAAGCAAATTTAGTAATTGACTTAATATATCATTAACGTCGTCTTCATTAGATTTAGATTTACTATTTTTCTCTAACTCATCAAGTTTTTCTTTTAACTTCTCAACTTCAGTAGAATCTTCAACTTCAGTAGAATCTTCAACTTCAGTAGAATCTTCATTTTTATTAAGACTATCTATCTTTTCATTATCTCTATCCTTGACATCTGATTCTGAATTTAATACTTCTTTAAAATCTTGACTTTTATAAGTAGTTTTACTACTATATAAATCTGAAATCGATTTATTGGATAAACTTATATTAGAAGTGTTAAATGAAATATCCATACTATTTTTTGTATCTGTAAACATATTCTCACCTCCCTTCAATGCACAATTGTGGATGAAATCCCTTTAGGATTTTTCTATGTTATAAGTTCTTGGTTGCACTTCGTGCTTTTTTTATCGGTGTATATTTTCTACTTATCTTGATTTCTTACATATGCATAAAGAGCTAATTCATCAAGGTTTATTTGTTCTACTCTATCTTGCTCCTTTACATGTGCTTCATATTTTTTATCCTTTAAGGTTTGAACAGTTTTTCTTTCCATTTGTTTTACTGTTAAATCTCTTCTTCTTTTATCAATTTCTTGATTTTTTATAATCAGGTCTTTTTCATTTGACTTTATTCCATTTTGTACTCCCTGAAGATAATATCTTTTTAGTTTTTGATATACTATATCCTCATTAGGAGTTATCCCCTTATATTTATGATAGCTTTCATTAAGTTCTTCTAGTTTTTCTTCTATCTTCTTTTTTTCTCTCTGACTTTCGGTAAATAACCTTTTGCTTTCTTCTTCTTTTTCTTTTCTAATTTCAAGAAGTTTATCTAAACCAAACTTAAATCTTTCAGCCAAAGTGAAACCCCCTTTTATTTAAACATTGATATTAAAGCATCTTCTGTCACTTCAAAACTTGATTTTTCATCAATCCCTTGGCACAGAAAATCATTTAGTGCATCATTATAGTTGATTGCCATATCAATTTTTTTGTTACTTCCTTTAACATAAGCACCTATATTTATTAAATCTTCTGAATCCTTATAAGTTGCTAAAAGATCTCTTGCCATAGACGCTGCTTCTTTATGTTCCTTAGGTGCTATTTGACTCATAAGTCTACTAACACTATTTAATGTGTCAATAGCTGGATAATGATTTTTATGTGCTAAATCTCTCGATAATACTATATGTCCATCTAGTATACCTCTAACAGCATCTGCTATAGGCTCATTAAAATCATCGCCATCAACAAGTACTGTATAAAATGCTGTTATTGATCCATCTGCAGATGTACCCGACCTTTCCATAAGTTTAGGAAGCTTTGCGAATACCGAAGGTGTATATCCTTTAGTTGCTGGTGGTTCCCCTATAGCAAGTCCAACTTCTCTTTGAGCCATAGCAAATCTAGTAACTGAGTCCATCATAAGAATTACTTTTTTCCCTTTATCTCTAAAGTATTCTGCTATTGCTGTAGCTGTTAACGCTCCTTTAATTCTTATTAAAGCAGGCTTGTCTGATGTAGCACAAACTACAACAGATTTCTTCATGCCTTCCGGTCCTAAATCATTCTCTATAAATTCTAAAACCTCTCTACCTCTTTCTCCTATTAATGCAATAACATTAACATCTGCCCTAGCTTCTCTTGCTATCATTCCTAGTGTAGTACTCTTACCAACTCCACTACCTGCAAAAATACCAATTCTTTGTCCATCACCACAAGTTAAAAATCCATCTATTGCTCTAACTCCAGTTGGCATTATCTCCTTTATTCGTTTTCTTTTTAAAGGGTCTGGAGCATCATTTTCTAGTGGATAATCTTCACCTTCAATTGATATACAATCACAATCTAGAGGATTACCAAGCCCATCGATTATATGTCCAAGTAATTTATCTGAACATTTAACACTTAATGGTTTGTGTTGTGGTACAACTCTACAACCTGGTGAAATTCCTATAAGTTCATCAAGAGGCATAAGAATTATGAATTCATCTCTAAATCCTACAACTTCACAATTTACAGCAGTGTTTTTCTCGTTATATATTACACAAAGTTCACCAACAAATGCCTTAATACCTTGTACTTCAATAGTAAGTCCTATTACCTTTTTAACAACGCCTTCACTATATATTGTTGATATACTATTGACTTTTTTAATTAACTTATTAAAATCCAAGTCCAACTCTAACAAATATAACTACTCCTTTATCCAAGTATTGCTTTTCGTATTTGTTCCATCCCAATGTCTACACCTACTTTTACTATCCCACTAGGTTTTTCCAAAATTGCATTTCCTGGATCCATAAAATCATCAGCAATTATAAAAATCTCATTTTTTATTCCATATGATATCTTCCATCTTTCAACTTCAGCCTTTAATTCTTCAATATGAATTGAATTTGCTTTTAAAATAACATTATCTTCTCCTTTTGAAATTTTAAAAGCCTCTTCAATAATTGAATTCATTGAATCATCCCTGCTTAATGTTTTTTGTGCAATACTTTCAGCTATCTCTAGTGCTAATTTTACTACATCTACTTTTTTGTCAGCCAAATATTTCGAATAATTTTCCTGTGCAGATTTCAAAAGTAGTTCTGATTTACTAACAATATCTTCTGCTTCTGCTTTTGCTGCATCAATTGTTTCATCATAAGCCTTTTTATATCCATCATCATATCCATTCTGAAGTCCTTGTTCATAACCTTTTTTATAAGCATTTTTTTCTGCAATATTGGCATCCATTTGTGCTCTTAAAGCAAGAACTTGTTTTTCTTTTTTTGCATCTTGTATTATTCTTTCTCCAATGTCTTCATAACGTTTTAAAAGTTCTTCTGGGTCAATTTGAGGTGCTTTTACTATAACATCTTCATTTTTTTCTTCTTCAATCTGTTCTGATACTGGATTTTTACTAATATATTTCGTTGAAACAACTTTATGTTCTCCTTGCTTTACAGACGCTTTCTTTATTAAACTATACGATGATTGCATCTTCTCCACCTCTTGAAATGATGATTTCGTTAGCATCATCTAACCTTCTAATAATAGCAACAATCTTTTGTTGTGCTTTTTCAACATCCATAAGTCTTACTGGTCCTAAGAATTCCATATCTTCCTTTAATGAAGCTGCTGCTCTCTTTGATTGATTCTTGTAAATACTGTTAGCAACTTCATCAGAACATCCTTTAAGTGCAAGTGCGAGCTCGTTAATTTCGACTTCTCTAAGAATTCTTTGAATAGATACATCATCAAGAGAAAGAATATCTTCAAATATGAACATTGAACTTTTAACTTTATCAGCAAGTTCTGCATCTTCTCTTTCTAAACCTTCAGTAATATTCTTTTCCGTTGTTCTATCAACTTGATTTAAGATATCAACTAAAGTTTCTACTCCACCTAAGCTTGTCATCTCAGTTCTTACTACTGAAGATAATTTACTTTCAAGTACAGATTCTATTTCTTTAATTACAATAGGAGAAGTATTATTCATGGTTGCTATTCTATAAGCAACTTCACTTTGTGTTTCTTCTGGTAACTCTGACATAACTTGTGCAGCTTTATCAGGTTGAAGATAACATAAAATTAAAGCGATAGTTTGCGGCTGTTCTGATATAATTACATTTAATAATTGATGTGAATCTGCCTTTCTTGCAATTGAAAAAGGTCTGTATTGAGCAGTAGCTTCTGATACCTTTTCCATTATTTCACTTGCTCTTTGTGGCCCTAATGCTTTTGACAATAATTGTCTAGCATAATCCATGCCGCCTTCAATTATATATTCTCTAGCTTTATTTATTTGTAAAAATTCATTTAATATTTCTTCCCTTTGTTCTGGAGTCACAGAAGTAATATTAGCAATTTCATAAGTTATTTTTTGAATGTCACTTTCTGGTAATTTTTTTAATATTCCAGATGATGCCTCTGGTCCAAGGGTTATAAATAATATTGCCGCCTTATGAACTCCAGTTAATACAGATGGTTCTTTTGCCATAGCTATCACCTACCTCTCATTTTCAGTCAACCATGACCTAATTATTTCTACAACTTGTTCTGGTTTTTCTGTTGCGTACTTCTTAATCTCATTTTCTAAATGAGACTTTTGTGTTTTAGATTCAAATTCTATTGGATCAAAGGCTTCTGGTTCTTTAGGTATTATACTATCATCTATTAATGTATCTAATAATTGATTATTTTTCACTCTCTTATTATTTCTTCTCTTTACAATTAAGAAAATAATTATACCTAAAAGTAATGCTCCTAAAATTCCTGCAATAATCATCATTGTATTTTTACTAGATGTTGCTGCTTGTGCATTCATTGCATCTACTTCTGCCTTCGCTTGATCTTGAGCAGTTGTATCAAATGCCATTCCAAGCACTGAAACTTTATCTCCCCTAAGTGTATCCATTCCAATTGCATTCCCCACAGCATTTTCAATTGTCTGCTGTGTTGCAGCATCTAAAGTTCCATCAACTACAACTGATGCTGTAAGTCTCTTAACTTCTCCTGGTGCACTTATAACTTTTGATTCATTTTTACCAACTTCATAGTTAGTCTTTTGATCTTCTTTACTTGAAGTTGACTTATCATCATTAGTAGTTGTTGCTGTTGAAGTATTACCATTATTAGTTGATGTTATTGAATTTGTCATATTATTATCTATAGGGCTTTGACCTGTTGTGGTCCCTGTACCTGAATTATTCAACTCTTTAGAATTTTCTTGGCTTATAATAACTTTATTAGGATCTACTACTGTTTGTGTGTTTTGCTTTGAGTCAAAATCTAAATTAACATTAACAGTTGCTTTAACTTTATCTTTGCCAACAATTGGCTCTAACAAACTAACAATTGCTTTTTGAAGCTTGTCTTCATAAGCTTTTTCTGCATCTTGTTGTTTTGATATAGTCTCAGAACTCACTGAACCATTTGTATCTGAATTAATATCCTTAGTAAGTAAATTCATCTTATCATCAATAACATCTATGTTTTCTCTTGGAATATTTTCGGTACTTCCCGACACCAATGCTACTATTGATTTAACTTGATCCTCATTAATAGTTGTCCCATTTTTTAACTTTAAATAAACAGCCGCTTTTCCAGGTGTTGTATCCTTTGCAAAAACTGAAGTTGTAGCCTCAGTAATATGTACTCTTGCATCTTGCACTTGTGGAAAACTCTTTATAGTTTTTTCTATTTCTCCTTGTTGCATTCGAAGCTTTTTAATTTTAAATTCTTCATCTGTCATACCAAAAGAACTTCCGCTATCCATAAGTTCAAAACCAGTGCTTGAAGTTGTTAAACTTGGTGCCAATTCTAGCCTTAGTTTATCAACTTGGTCTTTAGGAACTGTAATAGTATTTGTACTTTTATCTATTTTGGCATCTACTTTTTCATTGTTTAAAGTGCTTATTACCGTTTGTAAATTTGCATCATCAAGATTAGAAAATAAAACCTGATATTGGTTAGACGAAGAATAAAAAATCGCACTTATAATAGCTATAATAACTGCTACTATTGCTACTATTACTGCAATTTTTACTTTCTTACTCTGAGATTTAAACTTTTCCCAAATCGCCTTAACCTTTTCTGAAAGTTTTTTCATTATTTAATTCTCCTTATCTTGCTACAATTGTATCTTTGATAATTGGTTATATCCATCAAGTAATTTATCTCTAGTCTGAGTTAAAAATTGTAAACTTAAATTAGCTTCTTGATCTTTAACCATTACGTCATCAATACTAACGTCGTCTCCTTTAATAAAACTAGTTGTAGCTGAATCAGATTTCGTCATCTTATCATTAGTATCATTTATGCAATTTTTTAGAACATCTCCAAAGCTTACACTATTATTTTCTTCTGTTGTATTTTTTTCAGTACTAATATCTTTAAATTTACTATTAAACAACACTTCATTTTGCGCAAAATTATCCTCTATTTTCATCTCTTAAATCCCTCTACTTTCCAATTTCCAAAGCTTTTGAAAACATACTTTTTAAAGCAGTAAAAGTATCAGCATTAGCCTCATAAGATCTTGTTGCAACCATCATATCAGCCATTTCATTTAATACATTTACATTAGGCATTGTAACATATCCTGTTGCATCCGCATCTGGATGTGTCGGATCGTATACTTTTCTTAAAGGTGAATTATCCTTTTCAATCTTTACAGCTTTAACGCCAGCCATATCATTGTTGGCATCAAGTGCTTCTTGAAATACAGCTATCTTTCTAACATATGGTCCACTTCCATCAGCACTTCTTGTTGTACTAGCATTTGCCATATTAGAAGTTATAGTATCCATTCTTAATCTTTCAGCTGCAAGACCAGTTGCACTTATTTGCATAGAACTAAATGCATTCATTTCCAATTCCTCCTTTTTCATAACAATTATTAACTAACTTAATCTATATACGTTGCAATAAAGATTTTAACATTACTATTTAGCATTTCAATTGAAGTCAATTACTACAATATAATGTTATTATCGCAACTTATATATTTTGCATTTACCAAATAAAAATTTCTAAAACTATTAAATTATCTTTTATATTATTTAATAACAGTTTTTAATTCATTGAATCTATTATTTATACTAGTTATTAAAGCATTATATTTAAGTGTATTAGCAGCCTGATTAACCTTTTCAATGTCTAAATCAACATTATTACCATCAGTATTCATACTAGTATTTTTATCTTGTTCTATTGATATGTTGTTATTTTCTGAATTACTACTGGCAAAATGAGCAGAGTTCGTTCTTTTTAATTCTAGTTCTGAAGAATCATTTTCTTTTTTTAAATTTTCTTCAAAGACTACATTAAATTTCTTATAATCCTTAGTATTAATATTTGCCATATTATTAGCAATTGTTTTTGCCCTAACATCTGAAGCCTTAAGACCTTCTTTAATCAAATTATAAGTACTATCAGATTCAACAGATTGTATAGCCATAAATTCACATCCTCACTTTTCCTTTTATTTACATAAAGATTTAAATTTCCCTCTATAAATATTAGCTTTACACATTAACTATAATTTGTAAAATTAAATATTTTTCTTTAATAATTTTTATTCAACTAAAATTTTATAGTTCTTTCTAAATTACTAATAGTTTAATTATAGAATAATTAAACTATTTTATCTATAATTTTTTTTTAAATGTTTTCCATTTTTTTTACTAACACAGGCTATTTCTATATTTTTTGACACATTATTCAATTAATTAATTAATAATAATATGATGAAAAAATCTAGTTTCAGACTATTTATTTGTATTTTTAACAAATTTATACTCAGTAGGACATAATGTGCACATATTTAACTTTATAGTAATTTTATAAAATAAAAGGTGCCTATGCAATCATAGACACCAAAATATAACGAACATAAACAAATACAAAATTTATTACAATTATATCTTGGTAGCCGGACGATCATAGAAAATAAAATTTTCCTTAGACTCACGGTTTTGCGACCTTATTTTTCAATAAGTGTGCTAGTATCATTTATAATTTACTCTTAGTAGTATATTACCCTTTGTTTTTATTACTTTCTTCAATTATTTTGAAACAACTTCATAATCCTAACTTTCGTTTATCTAGTTATGTAACACTAAATAATAAATTGCTCATAGTTTAATTATAGAATAATTAAAGCCTTTTGCCTATAAATATTTTTGAAGTTTCGATAAAACTTGTATAAATTATATCATTACAAAATTGTAAAATTAACATTATATTTACAAAAAAATAACCCTATATATAAGTTAATATTATAGTGAAATGAAATAAATTGTAATATTTTTAACGAATTTAACCATAACAACAATGACATCAATACTATGTTTTAAATATTTCTACTTTAATTTCACAAAATAATAAGAGCCATAGTAAATTTTAATACTAAAATTTACTATGGCTCTTATTATACAAAATGTCATATTATTAACTATTTAACATTAGCCAAAATATTTAATGAATCTTTAGGGAAATTATTGCTCTGTACCATCAATGCAATTGAAGCCTGAATTAAAACTTGTGACTTTGAATATTCCGACATTTCTGTTGCAATATCCGCATCCCCAATACTACTTTGAGCAGTTTGAATATCTTTTTATCTGAATCCGTTAAAGTTCCCGATCCAGCACTAACCGTTAATTCTTTCATTCTAATTAAATCATCATTTATATTTTGAAGACACCACCATCAAAAGTTTGAATCATAGAGTTAGTGCTTTGAACATTTTTACTTGCTGCATCATTAGTTAATACTTGTATCTTCAAAGTTTCATTCCCCCTATTTTACCAGGATTGCCCTTAGCAGAATTTAATTTACTACCAGTTCCTACATTGTTTGATGCTTTTGCACTTTCTGCAAGTTGATTCTTATAATAATTATATATAACCCCTATATTATAATAGGAACTATAGGTAGTTATCCCTTCCACCTTACTGTATGCAAATTTGGTACACTCTAAAAAGCTTTCTACTGCCTGCGTAAATTTAGCATTATTCATATATATTAATCCCATAAGAAAATGAAAATCTGAAAATCTTCCGTAAACCTCAAAACAGTTTTCTAAAATAAGAGCCTCTGAGTATCTACCACTATTAATTAGAGAATATCCATAAGTTTCTACCAAGTCTTCCACGTACTCAAGCCTAAAATCCAGCTGGAAAGATAACGCTTTTTCAAAATATAAAACAGCAGTTGTATAATCCTTCAGCATATAATAAGATTTACCTAGTTGAAAATAAAGATAAGGGTCTTCTGACTTATTTTTCACTGCTTCTTCTAACAAATCTATATTCCTTTTAAGTTTATCTGTTCTATTTAATACTTCCTTTGTATAACCTACATGCTCTGCAGTTATATCTAATATCTGTGCTTCATAAGTTTTACCATCCAAAGCTATGATCTGCTCATGAATTATTCCTTCATAATGAAAATAATCTCTGTTAAAAAGTCTATTTACTCTTTCTATATATTTGTTATTGCCACTTAAATCCTCCATTATATTAATTCTCTGAATTCTACCCACTTTGTTTTTCTTTAAAATATTATTTATAAATTCATCTAAATTATGTCTAGATAAATCTGTAATAAACTCATCTGCATCTAACACAAGTATCTAATCCTTTGATGCTTTAGATATAGAGAAATTTCTAGCTTTTGAAAAATCATTACACCACTCATAGTCATAAATTTTATCTTCATTAAATTCAATCATTTCTAATTCTATCAACATATCTAATGCTAATTTGATTTGAGCAACACCTCGATTAAATTCTATTGCTAAAGTTTCTATTGTATATGGAATATTTTTTGAAAGATATAAATCACCTTCTGAATTAACCTTTCCAGCTAAAGTTACAATTCTAGTCCAAACATAATGAATAAGATCTCTTTCAGGCTTCATATCTATTATTTTAAATTTAGTATCATCATACATATCAACTCTAAATTTCACATATTTTCTTTCTCTCATCTTTCTCATTCCCATTTTTTATTTTTAGTACTATAATTAGTTATTTTTGAATATGCTCTATATTTAATATATATGCTTTACTAAATATAATTTCAGTAAATTTAATAATTTTTTTCCATTAAAATACTACAAATTTTTCATACAATAAATACAAAAAACTACGTTTTCACGTAGTTTAATCTTGTAGCCTGTATTTGGAAAATTTAAAAAAACCTAGGAACAATGTCATCTTAGTTGAGTAATAGCAAGAAAAATCTCTTTCACCTGTGTTTAATGCAATGGATTCAATAAATTGAACTATTGGGTCATTTTCGTCTCTCTCAATATCTTCATCAAATAGTTTGGGTATTTCCAAGAAGTGCACTTCAAGTACATCCGTCAACATATAGCCTGTTTCATCTTCTGTCAGATGCTAACTAGAACAGAGCTTCTTTAGTGGTGTACATTTGAAATCTACGATATTTAATAGTTACAATTTCTTTAGCTTATCGTAGGTATCTTCTGGATTTATTTGACATTTATAACCGGTACGTTTTTTAAATTCTTCCGGATCTTTTAATTTATCTTTTGAGTTTAGCCAACCTTCAAATTGATGTATTTTTAAATCTATTTCTTTTAAATATCTAGAAATTTGTCTTGCTGATATGCTTTCTACAATATTATCTTTTATAGCTTTGCAAGCTAATTCTTCTGCAGTCCAATGGTTTATTGGTACTCCCACTGATTCTGGCTTTTGTAATGATAAATTAATAATGTGGGCTATTTGTTCTATTGGAATTTATAAAATTGGATTTATAATTATATTCAGACATTATAGCGTATTTATCTCTTCTTATAACTTTCGCCATCATATGATTATATATTACACGTCCTTTAGATTTCATTCACTGAATCTCTGCCAGATAGCAAGTAGCATAACAAGGGAATGTTTCCCGATTTTATTATTACTGATATACCAGCTGACTGTTGTACTCTTTATTCACCTATTACCATTAATAATGCTTCTGCATTCATTTAATCACTTATTTTAATATTTTTCCCAATTGAAATTACCCTTACTTCAAATAAATGGTAGTCCGAAATATTTGTCAGGAGTTTTTAATGTAACTCTTTCCTAATTTTCTCAACTTCTTCAACACTAAGTCCAGTGCCTTTAGCAACCATCTCACTATCTAATCCCATTAACAAAAAATTCTTAGCATTTTTTATTGTTGCTTCTTTTAACCCTTCTTTTAATCCTTCTTTTACTCCTTCTTCTCTTGCACTTTTTAATCTTGTCATTTGATCATGAAGCTCTGCTTCTCTTGATTCATAAGCAGCTCTCGCCTTATCATCTTTACTTATAATCTCAAGAATATTATAAGCTTTTCTTATTTTTTCATTTTTCTCAGCTAACATCTCAAATGCCTCCTTATTTCTTGCTTGTAAGAACATCATCCATTAGATTACTGGTTCATCTTCATCTTTAGGAACGTTATCATCAAATAACTTTGGTAGCTCTAGATAATGAATTTCTAATACATCAGTTAATTTTTCATTGGTTTCATCTTCTGTTAGGCACATGAAAATAAATAACAGGTCCAAAGTTGCCATGAATATTTTTTATCAGGCAAGGAGACGAATTGCCCTCATAGCGGGCCTATTAGGTCAATTTACCGACGCAGCATGATGGAAAATAGGCTGGCAAATGGACTTGTTATTTATTTGATTGTGCCTTATATCTTGATTGAAACAAATGACCTATAAAATTATATTTCTTATTAAAATTCTTTGCATAAAAATTATTTATCCTACCCATATAAAAATTTATAGGTTTTTCTTTTGCTTCTATTTGTATATGTACATGGTTTGTCATCAAACAGTAACTTATAAGTCTATAACAATCTTTATAATAACTTAGTGCCTCTTCCATACATTTTAAATAGAATTCAAAAATACATTTTAAATAGAATTCAAAATCAATTTCTTCTTTGAATATGTCATTTCTACGGTTACCTCTAGCTGTTACATGATACATCGCTCCTGGATACCATTCTAATTTTTTTCTTCCCATTATAAATTCTCTCCTGTCAATTTTTATTATCTATATTATTGACAGGTTTTACTTTTTAATGCTTATATTTTTACACTTTTTTACAAGTGCCTGTCACCCTAGTGAGGAGGCTTACCGACGAACTTGCTCAAAAAGAATAGATATTTCCACTATATTCTTAGAAATATCTATTCCATTGGGCTTTTATATTTTATATTTTTTACGCTATAGCTTCTTCATCTAAATTGATTATTTAACACTAGCTAATATATTCAAAGCATCTTGTGGCAACTTGTTACTTTGTGCAATTAATGAAAGTGATGATTTTATTAATATTTCACTTGTCGAATTTTTAACAGATTCAGTTGCAATATCAGCATCTTCTAAACTACTCTCAGCTGAAGATGTCGTATCATTGATTTCATCAAAATTACTTAATGAGTCTTCTAATCTAGACTCTATAGCTCCATATTTACTTCTTACGCTAGTTATTTGGGTATCAGCTGAATCAACATCATTAAGTGCTTGATTAATATCAGAGTCAGATCCGCTTGCAATATTTTTCAAGCTGCTCAGACCTAACCCAGTAGATGTTGAATCCATTCCAGTAGCAGTTAAATCAAAAAAAGGAATATCAATCGAATCTCCACTCGTTGATCCAATTGTAGCAGTTTTAGTAGTTCCATTAGCTTGTGACATTTTAATACCATTAAATTCCGTATTATTAGCTAAATCATTTAATGAATCCATGACTGAATTTATTTCAGTTTGAATATTTTGTTTGTCACTTTCATTGTTATTTCCATTTCCAGCTTGAGTAACTAACTGCTTTAACCTAGTCACATTATTATTCATTTCTTGTAATGCTCCATCAAAGGTTTGAAGCATTGAACCAGTATCCTGAACATTATCGCTTGCTTGCTGACTACTTAATATACTTATTTTCATTCTCTCTGCGTCTGCTATCTTACTTGGATTATCTTTAGCCGAATTTAACTTTTTTCCAGAACTTAGATTAGCTATTGATTCTGAATTCTCAGAAAGTGCAGTTTTATAATTCATATATATATCTAAAGAATACATATTATGAGTTAATCTCATATTTAAACCTCCTTTTAAACAATTATCTATATTAGCTTCCTTAGGCATATTCAAAAAAATAACAAGTCAGCATGCTAGTATATTTCCCGTCATAAGGAAGCTCGACTCGCATACGCTCGCTGAGTAAGTGATTAACACCAAATCATTTTTAGATGATGTTAACTAAGTTCAAGAAACCAAATCAAAGATTCGGACTTTCACTTATCTACTCATCAGCATTTTTACCTAATAGGCCCACTATGAGGCAAAAATACTTCCTTGTCTGACGGTAAATATACATCGCATCCTTTACTTATTATTTTCTTTCATATGCCTTATATAATTCTATTAATTTCATTTAGTAGACGTATCTATTTTTTATTTTCGTACTGTTATATTAAATCTTTACTATAAATCATATAAATTTTGATTATTAGCTCCCTGCCATTTACCTATTAAATATACTATTCTATAAAATTCCACTTCATAGGTGTTCCCTTTACAATATTAATTTTAGCTTTCTTTCCTAATATATCTTGAATATATCTAGTCTCAAGTCCAAATCCTGGTCTTATACTTTTAACATTATCTGGTGTAAAAAATTCTCCTTCCTTAACATCTTTAACTACAAAAAGACTTCTTGAATGCTCTCTAGATTTTTTTTGTTTTTCTGTTAAATCGTAAGTTACTTTCCCTAATGCTTTTTCCATTATTCTTATGTTATCTACCATTTCTTTAAATTCTTCTGGTTCCACAGAAAATTTTGAATCAGCTCCACCATCTGCTCTTCTTAAAGTCATATGTTTTTCAATTATTTTAGCTCCTATAGCTACGCCCCCAACCGATACAGTACTTCCCATAGTATGATCCGATAATCCAACCACTACACCAAAGGTTTCTTTCATATTAGGAATAGTTCTTAAATTAATTTCTTCTACTGGAGATGGATATGCGGACGTACATTTTAATAAGGCTATATTTTCATTCCCCATTCTTCTGCATGCATCAATAGCATCTTGAATATCTCCCATTCTTGCAATCCCTGTTGACATAATTATCGGTTTTCCCTTTGATGCTATATATTCAATAAACGGAATATCATTTAATTCAAATGATGCAATTTTATAAGCCGGAACCTTCATATCCTCTAAAAAATCTACTGAAGTATAATCAAAAGGTGAAGAAAAAAATACCAATCCTTCTTCTTCTGCTATTTTTTTTAATTTAGACTGCCATTCCCAAGGGGTATAAGCTTCTTGATAAAGTTTATGCAACGTAGTTCCATCCCAAATTGTTCCTTGTTTAATTTGAAAATATTCATTATCGCAATCAAGGGTTATAGTATCTGGAGTATAGGTTTGAAGCTTTATTGCATCAGCTCCTGCCCAAGCTACCTTTTTAATTATCTCCACCGCTCTATCATAATTTTGAAGATGATTAGCTGACATCTCAGCAATTATAAAAGTTTTTTGTCCTTCACCAATTTTTATTTTATCTATTTCAAAAGATTTATTCACTATTTTTCACCTCTTAAGAATATTTTTTAATTTTTATATTATTTATTAGTCTACAATAATTATCGGGATATATTAAAAATTCTTTTTAATTTGTTTATTTCAGCTGTCAAATTTTTAACTCCATGAACATTAACAACATTACATTGATTATTAATAATTTCATTTCTAAGTTTCTTATCATTTATTAATTTATTTAAACTGGATTTTAAATTACCTTCTTTTAATTCATCAATGTAATAAGCTTCTATTATTAAAAACTTTTCTTTCATTTTTTTAGCTACCAATTCCTGATTATCAGCTATTATTATTCCTATGATTGGAATGTTCATTGCACATAATTCATATAAAGTTGAACCGCATGCGGATATTGCTATATCACATTTTTTCATCAAAGCTGACATATTTGCATTTTCATATACTTTCAAATTACAGAAATCTTTAGATAATTCATAAAGTTCTTTTATGAGCTTGTCATCAAATGCCCCTCCAACTGCAACATGAATATTTACATTACAACTTACAATTTCATTTAGAATTTTTATAGTATTATAATCTCTATCCATTCCACCTAAAGTTAAAAGAACATCTTCTGTCTTTTCTTTTATTGTTTTTTTATTGTAGTTTTCTCTAAACTCTTCTCTAAGTAAACAATATTTAGTTCCTAAAAATAATTTAGTACATTTATTTATATTAGACTTATAGTTAATATCCTCTGCATTTATGTTTTGATTTATTATGAAATCCACATTCATCTTACATTTATTAACATCATCCATATATCCATTTATTTCAAAGAATGCTTTGAGTCTATTAAAATATTCTTCATCTACATCATAACTATCAGTAATTATTAAATCTGCCTTATATACCTTTTGTAACTCTATGATATCATCTATTATGTGTTCTTCCCGAATTATTAAAACTTGAAATCCATTTTCTATTACCTTTTCAATTCCAGTTTTAAACTTATCATTTCTAAAGTCAAAGGTTGAATAATTATTAGTATCCACTTTCTTTAATGAATTTTCTGAACTAGAACTTTTGCATATAAATATAACTTTGTTGGTTTTTCTTAATTCTTTAGCTAAAACTAACATTCTCATAATATGACCAAGCCCTATTATTTCTCCACCATCAGCCCTTATAAAAATCCGCATCCTAAACACCTACTTTTCACCGTATGACTAACATTTTTTAGCAATTATCCACTAAAAAACCACCTATAATAATCTTATTACCTAAACTTTTATCATTCTTTTTATCACTTAATTTCATTACTAAAACATGTTCTGTATTTTCTAAATTATTTATATTAATTGTAGTATTAAAATAACCATCGCTGTCATTATATAAATCAAGATTAAATACGAAATTATCCAATTGACACTCCAATATCCCCGAATCCTTAGTAAGCAAATTAAGCATAGATAAGTATTTTCCTTTAAATCTAAATATAACTCCATCATTAATAGTATCTGTCGCTGCTGCTTTATCAAACTTATTGTTTAAATTAAAAACTTCTTCTCTCCAATGGCCATAAAACTCTAGCTCATTATAAGATGCTATTCTAGGATTATTTAGTCTATATAACATTAAGTTCTTATCATCAAAGGTCCCTTCAATTTCTTTTAAATCTATGCTTTTTAAAGCATCCCTTATAATTTCATAGTAAATATTATGTCCTTTATCATTGGGATGCAGATTATCAGTTGATATTTGTGGCCATTTAATTTCTCTTTTACCGATTCTTTTCCATACTTCATCTTGCACATCAATAATTGGTATATTATAATAATATGCAAGCTTTTTGTGAATACTTGTGCAACTATCTCCCATACCTGTTGGAAAATCTATTATCACTATCTTATTAGTTATTTTTAAACATTCCCTAATTAAGCCTTCAAAATAAATACTTGAATCATTAGCACTGTATATTCTGTCATTTACAGCAAATTCAATAAAAATTATATCTGGCTTAAAGCCGCACAAATCTCTTTTTAATCTAAAGAGTCCAAATTGAGATGCAGTCCCTCCTGCTCCTAGATTTTTTATTATTGCATTTTTATCTCTTTCCTTAAAATATTGTTCTAATTTATACACATATGTATTTTTATAATTACTTGCCCCTGCTCCTTCTGTTATGGAGCCGCCTATAATTGCTATGTTCATATTAAATTCCTCTCATTCAAATGTTACTTACATCCTCTTCACTTTCTGGTATTGACCAATTTAATGCCATTTTTACATATGTTTCTGCCTCTTCTTTATTGCCTAGTGCATCATAACATTCCCCTAAACGTCTTAAAGGATAATCACCACTATAATGAACATTTAAAAAACTATGAGTTTCAAAAGCAGCATTATAGTACCATATTATAGCTTCATTATAATCTCTCAATTCATAATAATATTCACCTAATTCATAGCAAAGCTCTGAACACGGTTTATCTGCTACACCTTTCATACATGTTTTCAAAAAATTATATTCATCCCTATTCAAACGATATCCTTTAGCAATTGCACATATAGCATACTTTATTTCATCATTAGAACGTTTTTCATCATATAGAATATCTTCAAAATATTTAATAACTGCTGCAAAATCAGAAGCTTCCCCTGAAATAAACAGTTCTTTAGCATACATGCTTAAAAGCCTTGAAGATAATCTTTCACCTCTTTTAATGATTTTTAGAAACACCTTAAAATCTCTACTGGCATGATTACACTCCGGCATATGAATAATCTCTATATCACTATCATAAATTACAGGTTCAACCCTTATAGTTTCGTGAATCGAATCAATCCAAGTAAATGTTCTTAACCTTTTAAATAATTTAGGCCTATATTCTGTATTAAAATTATATGTAGTTCCATGTTGCAATTGATTAGTATACTTCATTTGAACTATTTCTATTTCGTTCAATAGTACTTGTTTAATTTCCATGAATCTTCTATGATTTTCTTTATCAAGAACCTCATCCGCATCAACCGTATAAATATAATCTTTTGTTGCCTTTGAAAAAGCAAAATTCCTAGCTGCTGAAAAATCATCTATCCATTTAAAATCATATATTTTATTAGTATATTTTGAAGCAATCTCCTTTGTTTTATCTGTAGATCCTGTGTCTACAATGATTATCTCATCTCCAATTCCTTTAAGGCTATCTAAACATCTTGAAAGAACAGCTTCTTCATTTTTTACTATTAGACATATACTTATTGAAATCATATTTCTCTCCTCTTTTTCTTTGATGCATATTCAAAAAAATAATAAGTCAGTATTTTAGCTGATTTTATATCCCTTAGTGCCTTTTCTAACCAATCTTTATATCTTAAAGTATCAACCATGTATTTTCACTCCCGTATCATTTATAATGTAAGCAAAACTATTTTTATAATTTATATTCCTCGTATCCTTTTTGCCATATGTAAAAATAGAGGCTGCTGCGCATATATGAAACTTTCTTTGCTGTAGTTATAGTTAATAACTCTTAACACATCGTCTTTTGTTGCTAAAATGTTTTCATATATATCCACATATATTGTCTTAAGGCTAAGATCATCCATTGTAAATATGTACTCACATAAGGTAAAATTAATATCACAATTTTTATTAATATCTTTTATGCGCTCTAAATTTGAGTTTAAAGTTTTCATTTTTTCAAAGAAAGCTTGCCCCCATTCTTCGTACCCATTATCTTTAATATAGACTTTTTTCTTATCTCTAACTAAACCAGCTAACTTTTCATCTGATAAATCTAAAGTGAATATTTTATCTTCGGATGCTTTCCCTAAAACTTGATGCAGTGCATCGTCATAAGCATACATAATTGTTTGCATTCTATTCTTTTGTCCTTTATAAAGCGCTTCATAAACAATGTTAAATATTGATCCTAAAAACATTCTAGTCATTTCTTCTAATTTTTCTACTGGTGTATATTTAATAAAAAATAAAATCCAGTTTCGCCATGCATAGTACGTTGGAAACGTATTTTCACTTTCTTTTTTAGCTCCCATAGCATGTAAAACCTTAGACTTTCCATAGGATGCAACTTTATATCCTGCTAAGTTACAAAGATATCCCCATTCTGTATCATCCCAATAAAGGAAATTTTCTTCTGGCATAACACCAATTTCTCTTACAACAGAGGTTCTTACCATAAGCGAACAAGCTGCTACGCTATCAGAATATACTACTTCTGGCATGGTACCATCTTCAAAATAATTTAAATATTTAGATTCAACGCAATAATCTTCAAAATCAATATTTATACCAAATTGTTGCACATAATCTGGATTATTCATATGATAAACCTTAGATCCAACCATACCAACATCATTATGTTTTTCTAGAAAATCATATAATTCTCCAATCGCATCTTCATCAAGCAAAACATCATTATCAATGCACATTAAATATTTATAATCTTTTTCTAATGCTCTTCTTAGACCAGTATTAAATCCTCCAGAACCGCCTAAATTTTCTTTATTAACAATAAGCTCAACCTTATCACCATATTCCTTTTGTATCATTTCAACCGAATCATCTTCTGACGCATTATCAACAACATATACATCAAAATCTTGCATTTTAGACTCTATAACAGATTGTATACATTGCAAAACATAATCTCTTTTATTATAATTACAAATTACTATTCCTATTGATTTCAAAACACTTACCACCTTTTCTATATCAATTCTTATGTCCTATATTCTCAAAAAAATGTTGCACTTTTTTGCTCTAAAATTATGCAACATTACTAATTATCAATTATTTTTATTTTAAAAACCTAAATATTTAGCAAACATCTTTCTATAATCATTATTATTAAGTTCTGCAAAGAATTTATCTTTTTCATCCATTTGCATAATATATTTATTATTACTATAATCATAATCAACAACTTCAAAGAAAAAATCATGTAATTCTTTAAACAACTGTACATTTACATTTTTAGTTTTCTCTAAAGCAATAGTAGTCTGTATGATATTTACATATATATTATAAACTCTAGAAGTAATTTCCTCCCTATAATCATCATAAGCATTTACTTCTTTGAATTTTTCTACTAATGCTCTTGTTGAATCCATTTTTTCATAAATATGAACTTTCGTATTATATTTTCTAGTAATGGAACTATCATTTAATCTATAATTATATAACACCATATTCGTAGCACATATCTTTTTACAAAATAAGATAACAAGGGGGATGAATTCTAAATCCTCATAAGCTGTTTTTTCTCTAAATCTAATACTATTGCTAATTATAATATCCCTTTTTATTATCTTGTTCCACATATAACCAGAATTTATAATGATTAGTTTCCTCTTTTCTGAATTTAACTCCCCAAGTGCCTCCTTAGGTGTAGTTTTCACATTTTTGTTTAATGCTTCGTCATAAAAGGCACAATCAACCATATCATAATTAGCTCTTTTTGCTATTTTAAAAAGTTTTTCAAACATTTCATATGATACATCATCATCACTATCAACAAATCCTATGTATTCGCCCTTAGCTGCTTGAATGCCTAAATTTCTCGTACCTCCTGGTCCCCTGTTTTCAGTAAGATTCTTAACAATTACTTTATCTGGATATTGTTCTTTATATGAATTTAAAATACTTAAACTATCATCAGTAGAACAATCGTTAATTAATATTATTTCGATTTCTTCCAACGATTGATTAACAAGAGAATCTAAACATTTCTTTAAATATTTTTCTGAATTATATACAGGTACAATAATAGAAACTTTAATACTCATACTTAATTTTCCTTAACTCAATTATAATTTTTTATCTTTAATACATTGTAACATATTAAATTTCTTTGGGGGACTTCAGATAATGAACTTTTAGATCAATATGTATTTATTAATATATTCCTCAAGTATCATATGTTCTGTCCCCTTAATTTGTGCCCCCTTGCTACAATTGATAAACTTTATATTCTTATTCTCATTTATTAAGGATTCTATTTTATTTTTAAACATCATGTATCCTTTAGTTGTAGCAAGTAAGTTACCATCAACCCCTAATACTGTTTCATTTTTATGGTCTTCTTTTACATTATCCTTAAATCCATAAACTTTTTCAAACATTGATGTATGAGATTTTCCGTTAATAAAAGCTAAATCTTGCCCTAATAATATAATTTCTTTTGCATTACATTTTACTGCAATATCAATGGCCGAAACTGCAACTGTACCTCTAGTTTTTATAATTATTTCATTTTCTTTTTCTACATTAAATATATATTTAGGACCATTATAAGCATTAACAGCCCCTCTTGATGCACTTGAAGAAAAACATAATGGTATATCTTCATTCTCATATCCCATTAATTGTTTTCTTACAACTTCCTTTCCATCCAATATAACTATAGCATCTGGTTTTATTTCATTATTCATTATAGCTTTAAGTGAACTTCCAACACTTATAATATTAAATTCATCTCTATATTTTTCAACTAAATCTAATTCAAAATCTAAGGATGGTCCCGCAGCTGTAATAATATATGGCTTATTTGTATTGATATACTTATTTATAAATTCATTTATCATAGGATAATTATGACTCTTATTTTCCTTGAAATTATCATCTAATAACTTATTTAAATCTTCATCAAGCTTAAATTTTTTCACTTCACAATAGTCACTAATTAAATTATAAAAATCTTCATTTATATCTTTTATAGTTTCTAATGAGCCCTTGTGAATTATTAAATCTCCAACTTTCCCCAATGCTTCCGAAAATTCATTATAGAAATTCTTATTAGAGCTATGAATTACTTTTACATTTTCATTATCAAAAATATTAGGATTAACTTCTTTAGCATATTTAATTAACATATCATTTAATTCAAATACATATAAAATTGAATTCTCACTCATATTATTTATAATTTCATTAATATGATATCCTAGTCCAATTCCATACAATAATATAATAACTTTCTCTTTAATGAGATTCATATTATCTTGTATAAATTGTCCACTTTCTCTAATTGGATCATATTTGCTATGTATATACTTATTATTAAATTTTGCAGTAAATAATCCATTTTTACTCTTTTCAAGTTGTATCATATTTTCAGTCCTCTTTCATATGCCTTATAAATTTTCTATATAAATATCTTTTTTTCCTACCACAATAATTAGGACTTTCTTTAAATCCTCTTTTTCGAATTCCTCTTTAATTGATTTGCTTTCTTCATAACTTTTAAGTTGAATTAATCCTTCTTGTTTTACTTTTTCTAAGATGTTTCTTTCACTTTCTTTTATATATTTTAATTCTATAAGCCATTGAAATTTAGTTATATCTTTAAATTGGATTTTTCTCTTAAGACTTATATCTACATATCCTTTGTTATTTTCAGCTTCACTTTGTATAAAATAGGTACTATCTACTCCTAAGAGAGTTAAGATCATCATTTTAATGTGTTTTTCGTCCATTTGAATTAAATCCCTATTTGATAAATCCTCTAGTATTCTTTTTAAACATTCTATAAAAGCTTCAATATTCCCGTGCATTCTCATTTCATTAACCGCTATTCTTATATCCTGTATTTGAATGTTATAATCTTCATTTATTTTCTCAAAATACTGCTCCCAATTGCTCAATATTGCTTATTATGTTAATACTACATTGCCCATAATTATCATCTAAAATATTAGATAATACATTTTCTAAATTAAACTCTTTTAAATTATCATCTGTTATATTATCAAATATTTGAACTTCAAAATCATCTTCCTCGAACTTTTCCAAATTATTAATATATGGTTCTACAGAACCTTCATAGAAGCCTAATAATATTTTTTTACTCATGTTTCTTCCTCCACCCCCCAATAAATATTCTGGTTAATAATTTTTACTAAATTCTAATGCTTGGGAAACTATAGCATCCATATTCATATAGCTATATGTTCCAAGTCTTCCCAAAAAGTATACATTATCATTAGAATCAGCATCTTTCTTATATTTATTATATAAATCCTTATTTTCTGGCTTTGGAATCGGATAATATGGTTCTCCTACGGCACTCGAAATTTCTTTCATTATAGTAGTTTTTTCATGCTTTTGCCCTGTAAGATATTTATATTCAGTTATTCTAGTATAATCATAATCATTAGGATAATTAACAACACCTACTTGCTGATAAAATTCTTTATCATAAGTTTCTTCTATAAATTCTAAAGATCTATAAGGAAGATTGCCATGTTTTTCTTCAAAAAATTCATCTATACATCCAGTAAAAATAATTTTAGAATAATTAATTTCTTCTTTTATTTCTTCATAAGTTGTATTTAACATTACTTTTATATTTTTATGATCAAGAATATTTTCTGCCATTTTAGTATAGCCATACTTAGGCATACCTTGATATTTATCTGTAAAATATCTTGGATCTCTATTATTTCTTGTAGGAACTCTTGAGGTTACTTCTTTTCCTAATTCATAAGGATATAAATCCCATTGCTTCTTTGTATAACCTTCAAAAAATAATTTATATAATTCTTCACCAACTTGACTTACTATTACATCTTTAGAATTATTAATTTCCTCAACATTTTCTTTAACACTGTTAAAAAAATCTTTTATAGTTAAAGAATCATAATTTGTGCTATAAAGCATATTAATTGTATCTAAATTTATTGGCATAGGAACATGCATACCATTTACATAAGATAAAACCTTATGCTGATATTCTCTCCACTCTGTAAACATACTTAAAAAATCCCAAACTTCTTTATTATTAGTATGAAATATATGTGGACCATATTTATGTATTAGAATTCCTTCTTCATTATAATAATCATATATATTTCCGCCAATATGATTTCTTTTGTCCACAATAAGAACTTTTTGTCCTTTTTCTGCTAATGATCTTGATGCTGTAATTCCGGCAAGTCCACAGCCTACAACGAGAAAATCAAACATATCTTTTCCTCCAATATATTTTTATAAAATTATCCTTTAGATACTATTTAGCAATACACTTCTGTTATTTTTTTATTATTGCTCTTTCATCATAAAATCCTAAGTCTGTTGTTGTTTCTATTAATGAACTCATATAATTGTATATTCTTTGCTCATATATTTAATTATTTATCTTGACTTTTCCATTAGAATTTTTAATAATAATTGATTGTTACTGTTTTTATCAACTTCATCTATCATCAAAACTACTTTTTCCCTGTTTTTATAACAACTTTGGTTATCCCTCTCGATAGATCACCAAAATTTTCTATATTGACTTTTGTAAAGTAACCTTGAAATTTAAAAATTAAAATAACCCACTGCAACCTAAATTTTTGATTGTCGTGGGTTTCATGGTTGATACGACGCATGACCTTATATGTCTAGTGTAAATTACCCATTTTACTGATGGTCCTGATTATTTCTTTATTATTGATATACAATCTAAATTTTTTGCACTCCAATCAATAGCTTCTTGACTTATTATTTCAAATCCATGTTTTTGAGCTATAAATGCAAAATCTTCCTTAGATATATTACTTCTATAACCAATATTTTCATTCCATATATCACTTTTACTTGTTCCATCCCATATACCACTTTCTTTATCTTTATCAAATGGTTCACTATTAACTAAATTAGAATGATGTACAAATGCATATCCACCATTCTTTAATAACCTATGAAATTCATTTATATAAAAGTCTAACGATTTATATGAAAAATGAACCATTGCGTCCCATGAATATATGAAATCTAAACTTTCACTTTCTAATTGTATTCCCTCTGCTTTACTAATATTATATAATACATTGTTATTTCCCTTAAATCTCTTTTTACAAAATTCCAATGCTTCTGTAGATGAATCACAACAAATTACTTCTTTACATATATCCTTAAAAATATTAGCCATTCTTCCTCTTCCACATGCAAAATCTAATACCCTACTATCTGAATTTATTAAATTATATTCATCCAATTTAGGCTTAAAAAATCCTTGAAATTGAGATGATGCACCTTTTTCAACAGCATCATAGTAGGCATCCCAATCAACATTTGCTGGTGTCATTTTTCTTCGATCATCTACACTTAAATAATTATCATCAATACAAATAATCTTTTCTTTATCTACTTTTAAATCTATTAAATTAGTATACATTTCATTTTTAAATGCAACTGATGCTATAACTATATAATCATATTTGAATTTATTAATTTCATCTGGTGAAACTACATTATATCCATTTAATTTTCTAGAATTTACTTTACTATCTAGAAAACACTCCAAATTACAATAATTTATATTTTTTATTTGTTCACTAAATGAAAATCCTATTTCGCCTGCACCATAAATTATTATTGAACTATTACTACTAATTTTATCAAATGGAAATAACTTTAATTTTATCACTTATCATATCCTCCTAAAATTCCTATATTCATTTATATTTTCGTAATCTTATACAAATACTTAAGATTTGCATGTACTTATATTTTGAATTTCACAGGTTATACCTGTAGTTCTAACGATCTTTTAGCTTTGAGTGAAAAAAACTCCGTTGTAAAATTAACTGAATTTTCAATAGATGCAATAGAAAAAGTCAAATATAGAATATAGCTAGGCTGGGCTTTACCCCCTTTTTATAAAACTCTACTTAATGGGGTACACATTCTATAAATCATGACTTTTATATTTTTATGGATAATTCAAGTTTAATTATAATTTTTATTCGCATTAAGTACATTATGATAATTTTTTATATGATTATCTATAAGTTCTGTTACTTTTTGTGCTCCTACTCCATTCAAATGTGAAACATCTGAAAAATCTTTATCATCAAATTTATGAGATCTAAAATAGTCTAAATATATAAAATCATATTTCTTTTTCATTGAATATATTATTGAATTAAATTCATTTTCAATTCTTTTTGAAAAGTAATTGTAATAATATTTTGTCGCTGGAAATACAACTATTACTGGTTTAATATTATTTTCTCTTAACGTTTTAATATATTCTTCAAATATATGTATATTTTCTTCTACTGTCTTAGGATGATTTTTATTACAATCTCTTTCTGCTTGAATTTTTCCTAATTCTTCTTTTGTTTTGTAATTAGGCACTTCATCTTTTGTATCATATTCATTTATATATTTTCCATCTTTTCCAACTCTAAAGATTTTATCTGCAATCCTTTTACTACAAAAATAATCTTCATTATAATTTACTATTTCTGAATGGTTATGTACCAAACCTAAAGCATCATAATATAATGTAGTTTTATTTTTTATTGATGACAATGACATATCATATTGAAAACTATAGTAGCTTAATCCAATTAAACTATATTTTAACTTTTTACACTTTTCTTTATGATTATCTAAAATAAATTTTATAATATTATAATCATAATATAAATCTTGACTTCCAAATGCAAATTTAAAGCATGGTGTTTCCATTATTGTTTCTCTCAATCCTAAGTTACAATAAGATATGCCTGTTGCTAACATTTCATATTCCTTTTCACTTGTAAGAAAAGTATCCATAGCACTCTTAATATAATTATATTCAGCATCAATAACCATATAATATTGAAGTATTTTTTTACTATCAACACCTAAAGAAATAAGTTGTTCATAAATTTCATCATTATACTGGCTTGCAATAATTATGAAGTCATATGACAAATCTTTTATTAATGTTGGTGATTTTACTTCTATACCGTTAAAACTTCCCCACATTTCATTATTATTATCTAAATAGCAGACTATTTTGCAATTATCGTTTAACTTATACAAAACGTCTTTAGCTGTAACTCCTGTTCCAAAAACTATAACCTTATACATTTATGCACCTCAATAAAATTACTTATCTTCCAAAATACTTTTGTATAATTTAATATATGACTCATACATAGCTTCAATATGAAATTTTTTCAAAAACATATTTTTACCATTTTCACTTATTTGCATATACTTGTCTGTGTTTTTTAAACTTATTAGTTTATCTATTGAGTAAGCTAATTCCTTAGGATTATTCCTGTCAAATATAAATCCGCTTTTATTATCTTCAACAATTTCTTTCATGCAATCTATATCACTAACAGCTATTGGCACTCCATCTCTATATGCTTCTAGAGCAGTCAATGGTAATCCTTCACTTAAAGATGGTAATAATACATAATCAAAATATTTTAAATATAAGAATGCTTTATTTACATAACCATAAAAAAGTACCCTATCTAATACTTCATATTTTTGTGCCAATTCTTTTAAATCGTTAATTAAGTCTCCTTCTCCTAATAAGACAATTTTTATATTTTTAGATTTGACATATCTTAAAGACTCAATAATAATTTTTTGGTTTTTTCTTTCGCATACAGATCCAATGCATCCTATGATTAATTTATTATCTTTTTTATAACCAGTTAATACTTCAGTTAATATTTTATCTTCATCAATTTTATCATATACTTTTTCAATACCATTATATATAGTTTTGATATTATATATATTAACGCCTTTATCAACTAACAATTTTTTATCTGCATTAGAAACAGTTACAACTTTATTTACCATATTTAATATAGAAACATCCATCTTTTCATGATTTATGTTTTTATTAGTTCCCCATCCATGCATTGTTTGAATAATAGGAATACTTTTGTTTGAATTACTCTTACTTATCATGGCAATCACAGAAGGAACTGCTGCATGGGCATGAATTAAATCTATATCATTATTACTAATTATTTTATTTAATTCACTAGCTGCTTGTATATTTAAATACACATCTCTTTTAAAAGTAGACTCTACCCTATACACTTTAATTTTATTTTCTTCTAAAGCTCTAATATATTCATTATAATTTTCATATCCTATTTCTTCTTTGTTATTTATTACAACAATTACATTATTTCCATTTTCACACTGCTTAATTGCCAAATCTTTTACAATTCTTCCCGCACCACCTTGCAGATAAGTTGTTATATGTATTATATTCATTGTATTACTCCTTCTCATGCCCTATTATTTATTAACTATTTCTAAAATATTAGGCGTGCAACAGAAAAAATTTTCTTTTTCTTCAAATCCCATTTTTTCCAATTCGCAGGAAATGTCAAAATAATTTGCATAGCTAAATATAAAAATAAATACATTAGCCTTCTTTTCATTTAAGAGTTGTTTAGGTGAATATATTCCAATTCCATTGACTTCGCTTCCATGTAATTTTTCATTTGAATCTACTAAATAGCTTATTTTTTCTTTTAGGTATCCTAGAGAATTAATACAGCAATCTCCAGTACCCCATCCAATTATTTTTTTATTATTTAAATCAATATTTTGCCATACATCTAGAAAATATTTTTTACATTCTTTTAGTGTAGCTAATCTTAAATCTTTTCTTAGTAAATCACTAATTTTACCATTGGTAGTTACTCCACCCATCCTATATTTAATAAGCTTTCTATTAAAGAAAGAAATATTACAACCACTTCTTGTTAATTTTAAATACTTTGGATAATCTTCTAGGTAATAATATTCTTCATCTAAATATCCATATTTATCAATTAATTTTTTTGAAAATGGTGTATTTGAACCAGATATAAACGATCCAATACAAAGTTTTTCATATAGTAGCTGAGGATTATTGCTTTTTAAAAATCCCACTTCATTCTCTCTTGGAAGAGTCTTTATATACTTATTCATTTCTGAATCATAAACATCTTTATAACCTGTAAAAATTAATTCTCCAGTTTCTTCAAAATATTTTACTACATCCTCTAAAACCATATCATCATAAAAGATATCATCAATTGCTAAATAAAATATATAATCTCCATTACTTAAAGAAATTGCTTTATTATAATTTTTAACAACACCAAGGTTTTTCTCATTTATATTTATTGTGACATTTTTTATATTGTTTTTATTATTTGTTGCAATATGCGTTAATAATTCCTCTTGCTTAAAATTATTACTCCCATCATCACTTATAACTATTTCAATATTATTATACGACTGACTTAAAATTGAATTAAAGCATTCTTCATAATATTCAAAATTATTGTATGATAACACAATTACACTAATAAGTGGATTTTTTATAATATCACTATTCATAGAAAACACCCTACTTTCTTTAATACGTAAAATCAAAAAATTTCTAAATCAATAATTTTATTCTCTAATCCAAATTCAGTTAATTGATCATAAATTGGTTTATAGTACATAGATGCTATATAAATACTATAATCATTCTCTTTCATTTGTCTCAATTGTCTAGGAGATATAATTAATATTTCATTTAATCTTTCTCCCCATTTTTGCTCACTATTATCACAGAAATATTCAACATTAATATTATATAAATCACAAAAGTATTGCATTAATTCTCCAGCCGATGAAGCACCAAATATAACAAATTTTTTAGGCAGTATCTTAAAATATTCACTTACCTCATACTCTTTTTTCAAGTCTTTAATCATTTTTAATAGCATATTAGTATGTAAAAATTTAAAACTTTTTACCTCTATTTTTATCTTATTATAATCATAATTTTCATATATAAATTTATAACAATTTTTGATTTGAGTTTTAAAATCATTTAAATGCTTTTCAGTTCTAGTATACGTAGTACTGTCTAATCTTTGAACATATTTGTAAAATGGAATATCATTTATAACAACTATATTAGAATAATGTAAACATTCTAATACCATACTAACATCTTCAAAAAAACAGTTCTCTGGGTACTTTATATTGTTATCTATTAACAAATCTCTTCTATACAATTTATCACATGATAATGAAGATATATTATTAGATAAATAATCCTTGATTTTCTCTTCACCATTAGATAATTTCCTATAATCACTTGAGTATTCATCACAATTTAAAGCTAATTGATCTTCACTATATATTTTTTCATGACCACAAACTACTATATCACTATTATTATAATTGGCTAATTCCAGCATACATTCATACATATTTTTATCAATATAGTCATCACTGTCTATAAAACTAACATAATTTCCTTTTGCTTTTACTACTCCTAAATTTCTAGCTGCACCTTGTCCAGAATTTTTTTGAGAATAGACAGTTATGTTGCTATACTTCCCCTGATACATGTTACATATATCTAAACTATTGTCTGTTGAACCATCATTAATTAAGATTATTTCTATATTTTGAAAACTTTGATTCAGTATGCTTTGTATACACCTATCTAAATATTCGCTTGAATTATATATAGGAATTATTACTGAAATCATTGCATTATTCATATAGTACACCTACCTAAATTCATTTAGTTTTTCTTAGTATATTGTTCAAATAAAATATACATTTATCCTCAGAATGGTTTTTAATAATACAATCTAAGATATTCGTATTACTCTGTTTACATATTGAATGTTATATTACACGATTGTTTATAATTTTATTTACTTCTTGTATTGTATCAGCACCATATATTCTAATTATATTTATTTTATTATTTAAATATTTAATTCTATTATATATTTCATATTCATACTCAATAGAAGAAATTATTATTGTATCCGCGATGCCCTGTACTTCTTCTATTGTAAATTTTGTATATCCCTCAAACAAATTGTTTTCTTTATCTACTTGTCTATCTATAATACCTTTAATTTTATCTTTAATATTAGTTGGCATATAACTTAATAATTTTTTTGTATGCATTCCACTACCATAGATATATACTTTATTCCAATTATTTTTTTGTAAATTATTCAATAATTGATCCCATAGAAATTTCACCTGTGAATTTGCTTCTGGATCTATTGAAATTAATTCAAATTTATATCCATACTTTTTCTTTATCTCTAATGTTTCTTTGTGACATTGTTCAATATTAGTTGTTGATAATCCACCATCTCTAAAATTAGCTATAACTTTATTAACAAATTTAAAATTGACTTTATTACTAAATAGTTTCAACATAAAATCATAGTCAGCTGCAATTCTAAATTGTTCATCAAAAAGTCCAAATTTAAGATATAAATTTTGGGGAACAAACACAGTTGGATGGCTAATCATACAATTAGGCAATTCTTTATAACTACCAATTTCAATTTTAGTAATTATATTTTCTTTTCTATTAACCATAGCACCATATATTACAGACTCTTTATTCTTATTATAAATTTCCATTATATTTGCTACAGCATCTACCTCATACCAATCATCACTATTTATTATTCCTATAATTTCCCCATTGGCTTTTTCGATACCTTTATTCATAGCATTATATATACCAGTATCTTTTTCACTAATAACAGTTAGTCGCCCTTTAAATAAAGACCTGTATTTTTCTATTATATTTAAAGTATTATCTGTAGACATGCCATCAACTATTATATATTCAATATCATCATATGTTTGTTTTAAAACTGATTTTATAGTATCTTCAATATATTTTTCACTATTCAAACATACTGTAATTATAGAAACTTTCATTTTATTTCCTCATTTCTAAAAATAACTTTATTGTTTTTTTAGCCATATGCTTCCACCTGTATTCTTTTCGCATAATGGCATTTTTATTTTCATCTTTTCACTAAAATGAGAATTAATATAATCATTAAAAAACATTATTTTAAAATCTTGATTGTATTGTAAGAATGCTCTTAATATATAAGCTTCATTCCAGTATGTTCCTGCATATATCCATGCTTTAGGATATTCAAAAGGATAAAATATATCATGAAAATGAATAATCACACCCGTTTTAAGTTTAGGCAATATATTGAATATAATATAATTAACATCACTATTGCATTTTGAAACATGAGTTGAATCAATAAACAATATATCCCCTGCTTCTAATTCTTCAAATATCTCTATGCTTACATCTTGTAATTTTTTTTCAATAATTTCAACTTGATCATTAGGTTTTATTAAGCTTTTTAATAAATCAGGATATGGCTCGATAAACGTACAACTTATTTTGTTTTTTAAAAACATCTCATTGGTATCCAATGTTACACAAGAAGAATATCCTGATCCTACTTCAATTAATTTATTAGGTTTTAAATGTCTTAACATACTGTATAAAATTATTGCATCACTATATTCAAAAGCATCATTTTCAAAATGATATCGTAATGAATCCAATTTTTTATTAGAAAAGGGCATATCTTCATAGTATACAGAAAATTCATCTAATAGCTGTAACTGACACTTTATATTTAAATCTATTCCATCAATATATTCACACTTGTTATTAAATATGTTTTCTTCATTCTCAAATACTTCCTTCATATTTGGTATTGTAGAATAAAAGTTACCATTTTGAAATTTTAAAAAATTATGCTTATTCTCAATAATAAGTCTTGTAAATTCATTTATATTGTTTACCCAATAATTATCATCAAAAAAAGAAATCACTTTATGTAAATCAATATTATTTTCTTTCAGCTTAATTGTTATTTCGTCATGATAAATACTTGCTATTACAATATAATCATAGCAACATTTTGATATATCTGTTATAGATAATATGCTTTTTTGTTCAAAAACACCTTTTTTTATTGAATCTGCATAATCGAGTATTTCTATATTATTTACTAACTCTTCTGATTTAAAAAAATCAGTTATTCTTTTAGCTGCACTTCCAGTTCCAAATATAATTACTTTATACATTATTAATTGCTCCTTATTTTTCTCATGAATTATTTATTTCTATTTTCAATATACCATTTATATACTCTTGTTATACCTTCGTCCAATGATATATTATGTGTCCATCCTAAATTATTTAATTTACTTATATCACAAACTTTCCTTGGAGTCCCATCTTTCATTTTTGCATTAAATATAATTTTCCCATTATAGCCCACTATTTTTTTTATTAATAAAGCTAAATCTTTTATAGATATCTCTTCTCCAGTACCTATATTTACATGTTGTTCTTTATCATAATTATTCATTAAAAATATACAAGCATCTGCCATATCATCGACATGTAAAAATTCTCTTAATGGTATTCCTGTTCCCCATATTTCCACTTGTTCCTCATTATTAATTTTAGCTTCATGAATCTTTCTTATAAGTGCCGGCATAACATGAGAAGTTTTTAAATCAAAATTATCATTAATTCCATAAAGATTTGTTGGCATGCAGCTAATAAAATTATCTCCATATTGCCTTTTAAAAAATTTGCACATCTCAAGTCCCGCAATTTTAGCAATAGCATAAGCTTCGTTTGTTGGCTCTAATTCTCCAGAAAGCAACTCATTTTCTTTAATTGGCTGTTTTGCAAACTTTGGATAAATACACGAACTTCCTAAAAATAATAGCTTCTTTACCTTGGTATCATGGGAAGCTTTAATTATATTACTTTCTATCATTAAATTCTCATAAATAAAATCAGCTGGATAAGTATCATTTGCAAATATTCCTCCTACTTTTGCTGCTGCTAAAAATACATATTCGGGTTTTTCTTTTTGAAAAAAATAATTTACATCTGATTGATTTATCAAATCTAATTCATCATGAGTTTTTAAAATCAAATTATTGTATCCTTTATTTCGTAGACATCGAACTATGGCAGAACCTACAAGTCCTCTATTCCCTGCAATGAAAATCTTAGAGTCTTTCTTCATAATTATACTACTTCCTTATTCGTTCTTATTAATAAACACTATATTCTTTCTATGGCAACTTCTTGCTTTGCTAAATACTCGCTAGTTGATATTCCTGCAATCTCTTTCATATCATAATCAATCATCATTGAAATCAATCCCTTAAAGTCCACTTTTCTCTTCCATCCTAGCTCTCTTTCAGCTTTACTAGAATCTCCATGTAATAAATCTACTTCTGCTGGTCTAAAATATCTTGGATTAATATCTACTAATATTTTCCCTGTAGACTTATCATATCCTTTTTCTTCTATTCCAGAGCCTTTCCATTGAATTTCAATTCCAACTTCTTTGAATGATAATTCAACAAATTCTCTAACCGTATGCGTTTCATTACTTGCTAGTACATAGTCATCTGGTTTATCTTGTTGAAGCATTAGCCACATCCCTCTTACATAGTCACCTGCAAATCCCCAGTCTCTCTTTGCATCTAAATTTCCAAGAGATAGTTTATCTTGCTTTCCTGCTATAATAGATGCTACAGCTCTTGTTATTTTTCTTGTTACAAAAGTTTCTCCTCTTCTTGGTGATTCATGATTAAATAATATTCCATTACAAGCAAATACATTATATGATTCTCTATAATTAACAGTTATCCAATAAGAATATAGCTTGGCAACTCCATAAGGACTCTTTGGATAAAAAGGAGTTTTTTCATTTTGAGGTGCTGTTTCTGGTAATCCACCGAACAATTCTGATGTTGATGCTTGATAAAACTTACAATTTAATCCTGATTCTTTTATAGCATCCAAGAGCCGCAATGTTCCAACCCCAGTTGTTTCTGCTGTATACTCCGGAACTTCAAATGATACTGCAACATGGCTTTGAGCTGCTAAATTATAGATTTCGTCTGGTTTGATTTTTTCTAATAATCTATTTAAATTGCTTGAATCTGTTAAGTCTCCATAATGAAGAAATAATGATTTATTCCCTATTTTAGGATCTTCAAAAAGATAATCTATCCGAGTTGTGCTAATCATACTATGCCTTCTTATAATTCCATGAACCTCATATCCCTTTTCCAAAAGAAATTCTGTTAGATACGATCCATCTTGCCCTGTTATACCTGTTATTAAAGCTATTTTTTTCACAGAAAATCCACCTTCCGTTGCTTATTCATATACATTTTTTTTAATTTCTACTTTACCATTTTTTAAATTATATACTTCCATTTCTTTTATCAAATTTATTCTATCTTCCTCTGAAATAAAAGTTAATTTTCCTGTTATGGCCTTAGATTCCCTATACTTACTCATTGAACATTCTTTTTCTTTAATTTTATTATCAACATGATGAACCAAATCTTTTCTAATAAAAAATGCATTCTTTCCATTTTTATTGCTTCCAATAAACTCATATCCTTTTTTATTAGCAAGGTTAATGAAAGCGTTTATTGAAGCTCCCCAATACAAACCTGAGTAATGCTCATTAATCCTATAAAAATCCTTTTTATAAAGAATAGTAACTTCACAACAATCACCAAACACACTATTGTACTCACAATTTATTTTTTTCAAAGATTTTATATGATTTATCATTAATTTAGCAGATATCTTTAAATTATTCTCAATAAGCTTATTTGGCATCTGGTGGTTATTTATTATTTTATTTGTTTTTTATATTGAGCATGCTCAGTTTTAAAAATCTCCATACTCATTGCATTAATGTTAAATTCATCATAATATGAAATAATTTTTCCAGTATCTACATATAAGTTTTTCAATTGATTTGTAATTTGTTCATAATATAAGCTTGCAATGATTATATAGTCTAAATCGCTATTTTATTTGGATTTAGCATCAAGATGCCTTCAAACTTTGTATTTCACTTACTACTTAGCAATTAATCCTGTTTGATTAATATCTACGATTATTCTTTCATTATCGTAAGCAGAATTGCTATTTTCCATAAAAAGATTGTGATGAATGTTTTATAGTTAATTTATACTATCTTGATCATATCGCCTAATAAGTTTATTAATCTGCAATTGATTTTGAACAGTATCTAAATCAAACATATTAAGTGCTAGTTTTTCCACAACAAACTTTTCATTGATATATTTAGTTGCTTCACAACTAATTACTATAGACATCATAGTAATGATAAACTTTTGGTATATAGAATATTTTACTTGCTTCATTTTAAGCTTAAAGTTCTCAAATGGTTTAAAAATATGGTTCTCATCCAAAGTATGTGGTCATAATTTAAATTAGATAATTTGTGAATGCCACAAATCCTTATATATCAATAGCTATGGCACCTACAAAAGATTTTCTTTTTAAAAAATACCACATACTTTGGATTAGAGTCAAAAATATTAGCTTTTAGTCCAATTTGCATTACTACAACTAGCCAAGTGGAAGTAGTTTCTTCTTTACACTCATCATGAATAAAGACAGGTATTATTCATGGAATAATACCGGCCTTTCTTAATTTTTATTTGCAAAGAAAAATATACTTCAAGACTTGGTATTATCCTTTATTTATTTTTGGAAACTATATAAGTTGCGGTAAAGAATTTAGCATTACTATTTAGGGTTTGAATCCGCGTCAATTATTTCAATATAACGTCATTATCGCAATTTATATATAATATTAAAAATACTATAATTTTATTTGCATCAAACTTAGGTAATTACTTATTTCTAAATTTTATAATACTAAAGTATTTATATATTATATTTAATACATTCCATTTAAATACAAAATATTATCTTTATCAATTCCCATTTGTTCCAGTTGCCTATATATCTCCATATAATATGAACTTCCAATTATAATTTTATAATCTTTAAAACTCAATAATTCTTCTGGTTTAATAACCTCTATGCCATCAATTTTCTTTCCCCAATTATTTTTATTATTATCACTAAAATATTTTATTTTGATACCGTCATTATTTAAATAATCTTTGATTTTTCTCCCTAATGCACCAGTTCCAAATACGATAATATTCTTTCTTTCTAAAACTTGCAATGAATTATAATAATCATATTTCAATCCATCTAATTTTTTTACACTTTTATTCTTAAGATTGATATAATTCATATCACTAAATGTTCTTGGAATTCTTTTATTTTTAATTTCAAAAAATATATTTTGATAATTTGACAAAACTTCTTCAAATATTGTCTCATCTATTTTTTTCTCTGTGATTAAATGTATATTGGTTCCATTTGTATAATAATTTAGTCTAAATTTATCAGCAATATATTTTATAGTTTTCAGTGAATAAAATGATATATGCTGACCTGTCTCTAAAGAATAATACCACCACTCATTTGGTTTTGGTATATAATTTTCATTATAAGTTTCTGTAGAAAATAATATATTTTTCGAAATTTTAATCATATTAGATATTTCTTCCAAAGGTTTATTTAAATGTTCAAATACCTCAAATGCAGTTATTAATTCTATCTTTTGATTATCATATTCAAATCCTCTAGCCACTAAATTTTCTGCATATCTATCATACCAATAATAATCAAACCCCAAATCTCTCATCTGCCTTGTTAAAATTCCATATCCACCTCCATAATCCAAAAATTTTTTATTTCCATCAAAAAATTTATCTATTACAGTAGATGCTATTTCATTCAATTGATTATTTCTAATCATAATTCCTGTATCTGCTGATACAATTGCATTATTATATGCCTCTTCACTCCAATAAGGCTCCTCTGTTTGAATATATCCGCAATTAGGACATAAATAATATTTAACTTGATTTCTATTTAACACTGTTGCATTAAAAATAAATTGTGAATTAGTATTACATATAGTACACTCCATACTGAAACTCCATTCTAAGTTATTATTAATGAATATTTCGTTATATTAATTTATCTATACCATATAAAATGGCTTTTCTTCATTTCCTTCATATATTTTAATTATATGTCCTTTAAACATTAGATCATTTTTTAAATAACTATAAATTTCATCTTGATATTTTAAAGATGATATAATTACATTATTAATGCTATTAGAGATTATTGCTTTAGGATCTTCTACTTTATATGTACCTATATTACTTCCATGTTTTTTAACATCACTATCTACAATGAACAAAATTTTCTTATTATACTTTTTTATACAATCAATTAATTCAATTGTATGTATTCCTGAACCATAAATTACACAACCATCATCATTAATCTCATTTATTCGTTCTTCTATTTTTTTTGCATTTATATCTTTTTGTATTTTAATTTTATTTTTCTCTATAAATTCTTTCTCATAATATTTATATTCATTATAATTTTTTATCGCTATTTTATATGAATCTTCAAAATTTTTAATTACATTTTTCCAATTAAATTCTTGTATTCTCGCCTTACTATTATCAACATTTTGCTTTACTAAATTTCCATCTTCCATCATTTTTAATATTAACTCGCTTAATTGAACGTAATTAACACTCTCAAATATAAATCTATTATCACCTATAGTGCTTGGTAATGAAGTCACATCTGAACAAATAACAGGTACTTCTAAACTCATTGCTTCCAATAACGGTAATGATTCTGCTTCAAATAATGTAGGAATAACTACTAAATTACAATGTTTATATAATGAATATAATTCTGTATTAGATACGAATCCTGTAAATATTATGTCTCTACTTAAATCATTATCTTCCATATACTTTTCAATTACTTTATAGTACTCATTTTTCATACCACTACATATAAGTTTAAAATTTAATTTGTTATTATCTTTAATCCTCTTCAATGCTTTTAATAATGTAATATGATTTTTATGTTCCCATGTTTGTGCTGGATACAAAATAAATCTTTCCTTAAAATCAAACTTAACCTCAAGTTCATTTCTACCTATCAAACCTGTATTTTCAAATCTGTTCTCCATACCAAATGAGGTAACAGAAATTTTTCTTTCCGGTATCTTATAAAAATTAATTATATCATCCTTGCAATTTTTCACTGTAACTACAATTTGATTTGCTATATTACCAGAAAGTCTATAATACTTATTTCTATAAGCCAATTGTTCTTCTGTAAAAAAGTTTGGGAAATGCTCATGTTGTAGATCATGCAAACTTAGAACAGTTGGAATCTCTAAATCAAAAAATGGTAACTCTTGATACGGTATGTGTAAAACATCAAGTTTAGAATTCTCCAATATCTCTTTAATCTTTATACTTGAACAATTTTCTATATTTATATAAACAATATTAACCTTTTCATTACTATCTAATTCTAGATTATTATAAAACCTATCATGAGAGAAAAGGACTATCTTATTATTTGTATATTTTAGAAGAGCAATCACCAATTTTTCGCTATACTGCTGAACTCCTCCCGGATTTTCTAAATCAATATTATAAAATATACCTATATTCATTTTAATTTCCTCATTACTTCTATAAGATTACTACAAACAAATTCTATATCCTGCTTGTCTAACATAGTTGAACTAGGTAAATTTATACCTGAATTAGATATTTTGCATTTTAAACTATAGTCCTGATTATCCTTCCTATAGTTTTTATATGGAGGCATTTCTGTCATAAGATAGAAGAACGGTCTGGTCTCTACTCCTCTTCTTTTTAGTTCATCCATCAATACATTTCTCTTTTCATCATCATATTCATCTAAAATTATTGAATACATCCAAAAAGAATTCTTTGAATTATCCTCAGTTTTAATAAATTTTATTCCACTCTCATTTTTTAATAATTCATCATATATTTTTGCATTCTCAACCTTTTTTTCTACCAGTTCATTTATTCTCTGCATTTGTCCATATCCCATAGCTGCCTGTATATTAGTCATTCTATAATTATACCCAATTTCTTCAAACCAGTATCGTTTTACTCTGCTCATTCCTTGATCTTTTAATATTTTTACTCTATCTGCTAATATATCACTATTAGTTACTACCATTCCACCTTCACCAGTAGTGATTGTTTTATTTCCATAAAAACTAAATGTTGAAATATCTCCATATGAACCTATTTTTTGTCCATTATATTCAGTACCAATAGCTTCTGCAGCATCTTCTATTAAATATAAATTATATTTTTTAGCTATTTCTTGCGTTCTTTTAATATTACATGAATTGCCATATAAATGAACGCAAATTATGGCTTTAGTTTTATTTGTTATTAATTTTACCATACTTTCATCGTCTATATTTAAAGTTTCATTCTTAAAACTTGCAAAGATTGGAATAGCTCCTGTATACATAACAGCATTAGCCGTAGCTATATATGTAAAATTAGGTACTATAACCTCATCGCCCTCGCCTATTCCTAATGCTAACAATGCTAGATGTAAAGCTACAGTTCCATTTGAAACTGAAATACTATGTTTTACTTTTAAATAATCTGAAAATGAATTTTCAAATAGATTTATAAATTTTCCTGTTGAAGATATCCACGTAGAATCTATTGCCTCCTGCATATATTCTTTTTCAATTTTTGTTATATTGGGTTCACTAACTGGTACATATTTATTCATTTTCTGCCTCCTTACTCATATCATAACCCTTTCTTAAATTCATATATATAAACTTCTATATGTATTTTTAATATTATAAGTATTTAAATATTCCTAAATTCATTTCATAAAAAACCACAATTTAAAATTATTTTTAAATAAATTCTTCAATTGATGCAAATTTTATTAATTGAGATTTTGTAATAATATTTTTTTCTATTTCTTTATAACAATAAAATGGTGTTATAATTAATAATTCGTCTTGCTTATAAAGTTTTATATATCTTTCCAAATCCAAGCATTTAATTTCATCATCTATTCCTTTATTTTCCTGATCTACAAAACATTTTATTTCTAGCATATTTTCTTTCTTTAATTGTTTATATAAATTACTCCCTATATTGCCTTCACCATATAAAGATACTTTCTTTACATTATATTTTCCCATTATTATTTTACTTATATTAATGCCTTCAATTGCTTTTTCCAACCACCTATCAACAAATAAAAACTTTTCATTAAAAATTTTATTAATTTCTTCATTAAGCTTTGGAGTTATATATCTTCTAATGTTATTAGTTATTTTATGATTTTCTTCCAAATCATTTGTAAACAGCCATTCATATTTTTCATCTATTACTACATTGTATTTATTAGTCTCTACACAATGTATTCCAGATCCATCCACTCCTATATTTTGAGTTAGTGATTTTATGGGAACAATAGTATATTGATTAAATTTTGATTGATTATAATTCCATCTAATTGCCCAAGAATCTATTTCTCCATTAAGCTGCATTTTTAACATTTGTGGTAAATCATCACCACCTTTTTTTAATTTATCTATTAATATTCTGTCATCAAAAATATGGTAATTTTCAATATTCCAATCTATGCAATTCCATCTATCTTTCCATGTTGCCCATCCCCAGCTAAATGCCCTATTTGATAAATAAATACTTTCTTTATAATTTTGTGGAATTTCTATTGGTAAAGCATATCCACTTATCGAATATATTTTTTTATTATCCGAATAAAAATCTAATGCCTCATTCATAAAGCGTATGAACTTTTTAGACGTTATAATATCATCTTCTAAAACAATAGCTTTTCCATGTTTATTTATTATTTTTGTCACTCCATTTATTACTGAATTAGCTAAGCCTTTGTTATGATTCGATTTGTATATATAGTATTCCTTAAACCCTGATATTTTTGTTATAATATATTCAACTTGTTCTATTTCTTCTTCATCTTTATTATTTTTAGGACCATCTAAAAAAATATGTAAAATACTTTCCTTTGCTAATTCATTTTTTCTTAATGCTTCTATTGTTTTTTTAGTATGTTCTGGTCTATTATAACAAAACAAGATAATTGGCGCTAAATTCATCTTTTTACCTCTTTTCGCTTTCAACCCTATATAAAATAACTTGGTATTAATTATATCAGTAGAATTACAGCTTTTATTTTACTTTAATCTTTCCATGTATTTTAAGCCTTCTAACTAGATAAATCGTAAATATATACTTTAATTCAATATTAAAAATTATTAAATTAATATGATTTTAATTTAATCTAATATTAATGTATATATTTATATATTCAAACAGTTTTGTTCTCTATAAAGAATTGTTGTATGATAAACAAATGAATACATTGGACCTGGCCCAGTAAATATCATTTTTTTAAAACCGAGTTGCTCTATATATTTGATTCCTTCATTATAATATTCTCTATCTGTATTATCCCATACAATTATTCCATCCTCATTTAAACATTTAGTTATAATTTTTGCACATTTAACACGCTTTCTTCCATCAACAACTATAATATCATATTTTTTATTAGTTCTTAGAATACTTGTTTCATAACTTTCTCCATCTTCCAAGTTTTCATATAATAAATTTTCTTTATTTTCATATTTATCATTACTTTTTAGGAGATTATAATATTTTTGATTATGTTCAACAGAAATAATTTCCTTAACTTTACTTTGCCACCACAGTGTACTATTACCGCTCCCATATTCAAATACTACCATATTATTTTTTATTCTATTTGATAAAAATTCAATAACGCTGTAAGGTAACCATGGAATCTCATTTCTATTCACATCAATTATTGAAGATTCTACTACACTTTGAACCCATCCTCTTCTTATAAAAAATGAGTCTTGCGAAAAAATTTGTTTTAATATAATTTTAGTTTGATTGCAACAAAACTGTTTAATATTTTTAATATTATTATTAATTATTTCATTTGCAAAAAAGAATGATAGATTATCTTTTATAAACAAATTAATAAAGAAATCTTCCTTAGTTGATTCAAAAGTATTATATTCTATTTTATTATTGAAAAATGCCTTATAGAATCTATCATATTCCAATATAATTTCTGAATTTTTCATCAATATATTTCGGTTTACAATATCAGCATATAATCCATTATTATTATTAACAAAATAAAATTCACTGTTTTTTTCTATAAAATCATTAATATCCTTATTAACAGTCTCACTATCCAAAAACATTTGCTCGCCACTGACTCTTATAGTAATATCTATATCATTATGCTTTCTTATACATTCCATAAATCTACGTGTTAAATTTTCGTCCTCTGAATATTCTAGTACTATATTATTTTCATAATTTAATAATTCTTTAAATCTTTTATTCTCTTCACATTTAAATGTACTTATTATGATTTTATCAATATCTCTAATTTCTTTCACTTTATCAATAGTGTATTTTATAACTTCTTTATCTTTAATTTTTTCAAATAAAAAACTATTATATCTACTATCTGCTTGTATAAAAATCATATTTTTCATAAATAATTCCTCCTAATACAATTAATAACTTTGAAAATAATTTATCAACTGTTTTTTTATTTTATTCTCATATTCTCTCTACCGTTTTGTTAAAAATACTATTTATATAGTTGCATAACAAACAGTTTCGCACTCACTATCTTTACGGTGATGACGTATATAGATTTTATATTCAGGAACTATTTCTTTTATATACAATGGAATTTTCCATAAATCATCTATTTTATGATATATACATATTGCTAATTTAGGTTTATCTTTGATAATTATATTTCTGGCTCCATCTAATCCTTCTATTTCACTTCCTTCAATATCAAGTTTTATAAATGTAACATTTTCATCTATAATCTTATCTAATGCTATTGTCTCTATTTTAAGTGCACCATTACTATTTATTCTGGAAGCTGTTCCATCATCTGAAAAATATAATGTATCTTCTTTTTCTGCTATACCTTTATTATAAGTTACTATCCTATCTTCTTTATTATATAATTCCTTCAATCCACTATATATATATTTATTAGGTTCAAATGCATATATTTTTTTATATTTATTTTCAGTAAATTTTATAAATTGTTTTACTGTATCTCCAACATAACTACCCCCGTCTACAAGCACTTCATCATTTCCAAATCTAAAAATGTCACTTATGAAATATGGAATAGAATCATATATATCAGCTAAGTAATTGTGATTTCCACTTATTTTAGATAGTACTAAATTATTCAGAACATTTTTTGATTTTTCATCTTCAACTATTTTCTGTACCTTAATTACATTTTCTATATAATTTATTACTGGTTCAGGATTTATAATATACTTTCTAACATTTAAGTTAATTCCAAAATAATTATAAATTTCCGGTTCATAAACTTCTTCTTTATTATTCACAAGAAATGCATCTTTTTCTTGTATTTTTTTTAGTTTATCTAACAACTCTACTAAATTATTTTTACATTCTTTATTAGTAATAAACATATCTTTATCTACTGCAGCTATGTATATTTGTTCAAATCCTGCTATTCTTAATTGTTCAAAAATATCACTTGTACCTATCGTACTAGCAATTACAATTACAGTATCCTTTTTATTTAATTCATATAATTTTTTTAATGATAATATAGTTTTTCCACAAAAATCCCCCCCCCACTTTTCCAAACTGTTATCAGCGAAATAGTTGATTTCTATTTTATTTTTTCTTAAAATTTCAAACCACATCTCACCAAAGTTTGAGGCACCAAAAACAACTTTCTTGCAATCCATTACTTTTTTATAATCTAATATTTCAAACATAAAACACCTCTATAAATTTAAATTAGACTTCATCTAGTATCACACTTATTACCAAATTCATCATATTCTATATACCAACCCCATGATAATTCATTCCTTGCTTTTCCACTTCTTCTTTATCATATATATTTCTAAAATCAAAAAAATGAATTCCATTCATAAGACTCTTAATTTTACTTAAATCCATGTTTCTAAACTGATGCCATTCTGTAAGTATTAGTAATGCATCAGCATTACTAATTGCTTCATACTCATTTTTGCAAAAATTAATATTATTTTTAATATTTTCAAATCTCCATTTGCCTTCTTTTTCTCCTTCTGGATCAAATATTTGCAGTCTAGCTCCTTTTTTTACCAATTCGTTGCAAATAACTAACGATGGTGCTTCTCTCATATCATCTGTTTTGGGCTTAAATGTTATTCCTAATATTGCTATTTTTTTATTTTGCAAATCCTTTAACACATTTTCAATTTTATTTACCATTCTTAATTTTTGGTTTTCATTAGCTTTAATAACTGTTTCTATAACAGTCATTTTTTCACCACATTCCCTTGCAATTGAAGCCAAAGCTTTTGTATCTTTAGGAAAACAACTGCCACCATATCCTGGACCTGGATGTAAAAATTTTGGTGATATTCGTCCGTCTTTCCCCATCGCCTTAGCAACATCTTGTGCATTTGCCCCTACTTTTTCACAAAGATTTGCTATTTCATTTATAAATGTTATTTTGGTCGCCAAAAATGCATTACATGCATATTTAATCATTTCTGCTGTTTCAATATTAGTTTCTACAAAAGGAGTTTCATTTAAATAGAGAACTCTGTAAACACTTTTCATAATATTATTAGCTTTTTCTGTTTCTGAGCCAATAATAACCCTATCTGGATGTGTAAAATCATGCACTGCTGAACCTTCTCTTAAAAATTCCGGATTTGAAACTATATCAAAATCAAATTTCGAGTTTCTTTTTCCTAATTCCTCCATAATAACTTCTTTAACCTTTTTTCCTGTTCCAATCGGTACTGTAGATTTATCTACAATAACTTTATAATCATTCATATTTTGTCCAATGCTTTTTGCAACATTAAGTACATATTGTAAATCAGCACTTCCATCTTCTTTAGGTGGGGTTCCTACTGCTATAAATATTACTTCTGATTCTTGTACTGCTTGTTTTATATCTCTTGTAAAAGTTAATCTTTTATAATACATGTTTCTTTTAACCAACTCATCTAATGCTGGTTCATAAATTGGAATAATTCCATCCTTCAGCATATCAATTTTCTCATTATTATTATCCATGATAATCACATTTAATCCGAAATCAGCCAAACAAGTACCTGCTACTAATCCAACATATCCACTACCTATAACACATATCTTTCTAATATTATCTTTCATTTCATTTCCCTTTCTTAGCTCCATAGTGATTTATAACGATGAATAATTATTTTAATTTTCCTTTTAAATCTTTTATCGACTCTATATTCTTCTTTAGACCAACTATTATCTTATCTTCACTTTCAATCACATATATATCACTTAATCCATCAACAATTATTTGCTTTCCAGAAGAAACTACCATGTTATTAGCACCATCAATATAAGAAGTTCTTCCTAAAGTTACGTTTTCTTTGTCATCTTTAACCCTATATCTTTCAACTGCTTGCCATGTTCCAATATCATCCCATCCCATTTCACTTGGAACAACATATATTTCATCATCTTTTTCCAAGATAGCATAATCTATTGATATTTCATCTGTACTGGAATAATTTTCATTTATCAGACTATTAATATCTTTTTCATTACATTCAATAAGCTCATTTAAAGCTTCGTATGTATTAGGAATATATTTTTTTACCTTTTCTAAAATAGAATCTACATTCCATAAAAACATTCCTGCATTCCATAAATAATTTCCATTCTCTAAATATTGTTTTGCTTTTTCTAAACTAGGCTTTTCCACAAACGCTTGTACTTTTCTTACTGTCTTTGCTTCTTTTATGTTTTGTGTACAAACTTTAATATACCCATAGCCACATTCAGGTCTATTAGGACTAATACCTAAGGTAATAATGGAATTAAGATTTGATTTTAAAAACTCTTCCCCACATTTGATTATTTCTATAAATTTATCGTCGTTATTTACTAAATGATCTGCCGGCAGCACTATCATACTTGCATTTTCATAATATCGTTTAATTATTATTGAAGATAAAGCTATGCATGGAGCAGTGTTTCTAGCTTCTGGTTCTCTTATAATATTTCTATCATTAACTTGTGGTAATTGCTCTTTTACTAAATTAATATATTTCTCTCCTGTACATATAAAAATTCTTTCATATGGAATTAATTTATTTATTCTCTTATATGTCATTTGGAGCATTGTATCTTCACCAACAAGGTTTAAAAATTGCTTTGGTTTGTCTTCAGTTGAAATCGGCCAAAACCTTGTACCTTTTCCCCCTGCCATTATTAATGCACATAACATCATCATTTCCCCTTAAGCTTTTTATAATATCAAATCTATTCCTAATAAATTTCTCAACTAACTTTTCACTTATAATTTAAATTTTAAAACTGTCCTAGACTAATTATAACTGTAAATTGTCAACTGTTTTTATTTAAAACTTCTTATATGTTTTAAAAGTTCTTAATTGCACTTCGTGCTTTTTTTTATATGTGTATATTCTCATATTCTCATATTCTTATATTCTTATATTCTCATATTCTTATATTCTTATATTCTTATATTCTTATATTCTTATATTCTTATATTCTTATATTCTTATATTCTTATATTCTTATATTCTTATATTCTTATATTCTTATATTCTTATATTCTTATATTC
>Ga0302140_10000163_pt1 | contig 76358 bp, 68 predicted proteins | sample I_Bog_E1_1_FD_202095 | JGI IMG/M metagenome (GOLD analysis project Ga0302140, IMG submission 202095) | Peat permafrost microbial communities from Stordalen Mire near Abisko, Sweden - I_Bog_E1_1 | ecosystem: Environmental > Terrestrial > Soil > Wetlands > Peat | place: Sweden: Abisko, Stordalen... | reverse complement strand
GGGCTTTGGTTAACTGAGCCAGCGAGACGCGCTCTCCAGAAGGGGAGAGAAGTCGAATGTTCTGGATAGCCTCTTTGGTATCGCGATACTGTTTCTGATAGCGCACGACCACGTCGTAGACTGCCTCTCCCTGCAACACCTGGCTGACGGAGTTACCGCCGACGGCAGTCTGGACGGCATCTTGTATGTCGGCCACATTGATGCCGAAGCGCGCGGCCGCCTGACGGTCAACAGTGAGATCGATATTCGGCTGGCCTGTATCGCGTTGAATTCCCAAATCCTTGACCCCGTCAATCTTGGCCATCACTTCTTTGATCTCTTCGCCCTTTTCCTCGAGAACGTCCAACTCCGGCCCGTAAAGCTTGGCGCACAGTCCGCCTTTCGTGCCGGTCATCGTTTCATCCATGTTGTCCTCAATGGGCTGGGAGAAATTCCAGAAGGCCCCTGGGTGTTTCTCCACTTCGCGATCCATCGCGGCGATCAGCTCCTCTTTATTCTGATGAAAGATGGGTCGCCATTGATCCTTGGGCTTCAAGTCGATGAAGTATTCCGTGTTGCCGAATCCTCCCGTGTCGGTTCCATCGTCGGGCGCTCCAGATTGCGAAACGACCTTGGTGACCTCGGGGAATGAAGCGAAGATATAGCGGCTTTGCTGGGTAAAGCGTGTGCCTTCCGTCTCGCCTACGCTGTTCGCCATCGCGCCACGCGCCCAAATTGCGCCTTCGTCCAAGTGGGGCAGAAACTCAGAGCCAATGATGCCGCTGAAGGTCAGGAAAAGAGCGACGGCCAACGAAGCCAGGCCAACGCCGACAGTGATCCAGCGATTCTCAATAGCCCACTTCACCGCACCCCGGTACCAGTCCTTCAGGAACTCCATCACCGGGTTGCGCCATTCCTTGACACCATGCGGGAACAGCAGGGCGGCAAGCACGGGTACAAGGAAAATGGAGAATACGATGGCGCCAAGCAGTGCGAAGGCAACGGTCCAGGCCATGGGCCGGAATAAACGCCCTTCGACTCGTTGCAGCGTGAAGATCGGCATGTAGGCGGTGATGATGATGCCGATGGCGAAGAAAACCGGCCGTTGGACCTCGTGAGCGGCATCGCGGATCATCTCTACCGGCGACTTCCGGCTCATCGTGATGCGACCCGCTTCCGGCGAAATGTTCTTGCCATGATGGCTCAAGTGCCGCATGATGTTCTCCATCATGACGACGGCGCCATCCACAACCATTCCGAAATCAAGCGCGCCAAGTGAAATCAGGTTTGCGGGGATATGGCTCAGGTTGAGAAATACGGATGCGAAAAGCAAGGCAAACGGAATGGTAAGCGCAACGATGAAGGCTCCGCGAACATTACCGAGAAACAGGAAGAGGATGATCGTTACCAGGATCATTCCCTCGCCGAGGTTGTGCAGCACCGTGTGCAACGTAAAATGCAGCAGATCGCTGCGGTCCAGCATGGGAATGACTTTCACACCCTCGGGCAGGATGTGGTTGTTTAGTTCCTCCACCTTTTGGTGAATCCCTTCGAGCGTGGGACCTTCTTCGGCCCCCTTGCGCATCAGCACGCCGCCCTGGATGACGTCGGGCTCATCTACAATGACGCCGTCCGGACGATGATCGGCTCTGGCCATGTGCCCCAGCCGAATTTTGGGGCCCCATTCGACGACCGCTATGTCCTTTACGCGAACTGGAGCCCCATGCGAAGTCGTCAGCACGGTGTTCTCGATATCCTGCACATTGTGGTAAAGCCCAAGTGCGCGGACGTTCAGTTGCTGCAAGCCCTCTTCGACAAAGCTGCCGCCGGCGTTCACGTTATTAATGGCCAACTGCTGCTCAACCTGGGCGATGCTCAAGCCGTAGGAGATGAGCTTGTTCGGGTCGACGCGCACCTGATATTCGCGCGCGGTGCCACCGAAGTCGCTCACATCCACCACGTTGCCAACTTTCCTGAATTCCTTGTACAGAGTCCAGTCTTCGATGCTCCTCAAATTCATCAGGTCATACGCCGGATTCGTGCTCCGGATTGTGTACCAGTAGATCTGGCCCGTCATGCTCCAATCCGTTCCAATTTGAGGCTGCACGCCCGCCGGCATATTGGCCTGCGTGAGCCTTTCGAGCACCTTCTGGCGGTTCCAATCGTCGACGGATTGGTCGTCGAAGATCAACGTAATCAAGGAAAGGCCAAAAATCGATTCCGACCTCACCGTCGTGAGATGCGGAATTCCAAACATTTGAATTTCGACGGGAACCGATACCTGCTGTTCCATTTCTTCGGCGGAGTGCCCGGGCCACTGGCTGATAATGTTCACGTAGTTATCGGCGATGTCCGGATAGGCCTCGACGGGCATGTTGTGAAACGACACTGCCCCCCAGCCAAGCAATAGCACACCGATCGCCAGCACCACGTACCGATTATTGAGAGCAAAATCTACGAGATTGCGAATCATGCTTTCTTCCTCGAACCCTGGAGTTGAGCGTTATTCATTGTCGATGACATTTTCGAGATTGATCGCGTTCGTCACCACCTGCTGGCCAGGCTGCAACCCGGATAGAATCTCCTGCATATTGTTCGGCAACTGTTCGCCACTGACGACTTGAATCCGCTTAAACTTCTCTTGCGCTGGAACGAAGACCCAATCGCGGTCGTGCAGATGCACAATCGCGGACGTAGGGACAGCCGTGTAGGTCCGCTTCTCCTTACCGAACAACGTGGCCGTGGCGTACATGCCCGGCCGCATCATCTCGCCAGGGTTGGCCACTTCAATGCGGACCTTCGCTGTGCGGATATTCGGATCGAGAATCGAGCCGATATTGCTGATCGCGCCCTTGAGAACTTTGTCGGGATAGGCGTTCAGCTTGATCTCGGCGGGCTCCCCGACGCGCACGCTGGCCATGTCGCTCTCGTAGACGTCACAGACGATCCACACGGATGTTAGGTCGGAAATAGTGAATGGGTTCGGCGTAGAGTAGGCTTGCACCGCCGCCCCGTTCGTCACTTCCTGATCGGTGATCACGCCGGAAACCGGGGCGTGAATATCGACAATTCCCTTCGGGTCATCGGGATCGGTGCCGAGCAGGCGAAGATGCTCAGTCGCGGTATCGAGGGTGGTTTTGGCGTCGTCCTCGCTGTCTTGCGCGACCTCCAGGTCTCCTTGCGCTATGGCCCCGTGCTCGTAAAGCTGCTTCGCTCGATCCAATTGCTTGCGCGCAAGAAGCTCATCGGAGATGGCCTTGCGATAGGCGTCGAAGCCTCCCGAAATGTCGTCGCTGCGAACACGCAGCAAGAGCTGGCCCTTCTTTACCGTGTCGCCCAGGCGAGCGCGGATGTCTACAATGCGGCCGGAGGCAAGCGAAATCACCGGAACAGTTCGCGAGATGTCTGGAAATACACTGCCGGTCACGGACAATTGCGACGGGGCTTGGTATTCGGTCGCTTTTTCGATCGGATACAACTCCGGATGATCGACCGCGAAAAAGGTGACGTCCACTCCGGAAACCACCTTGGCGGGCGGCGGCGCCTCTTCATCTGCCTTCACCTTATCGCTCTTGCAGCCACTGATGGCCAAGAGCATTCCCAATAACACCGGCAGCAAACCAAGTTTCAGAGCATTGTTTTTCATCGTAGAGCCTCGAGTTTTTAGGCGGTTGCCGTTTCGCGGATTCTCATGGAGTTACATCGAGCATCGGAAGCAACTGTGCCCCCACGCACCTAGTGCGGGTAGGGTTGACTAGCGTCCCATGCGCAATGCGCCATAGTGCGCATTGCTGACTTAGGAAGTGAATCATTACTGTCTGCCGAAGGAGGCGATGGATCAGGCTGCGGGAGGAGGGCGGTTCTGAATGGAACCCAGCGCGGGCGGCCGCAAGGCCGGGGCAGGATGATCGCCCACCGCGCCGAGGTAAATTACCTCAAAAGACAGCTCTGAAACGAGCGGTTGAGTGAAGTTTGCGACCGGATGCAGCATGGCGTGCGCGCGCGCGCCTGAAAAATCCTCGCGCTGAAAACAGCTTGTCTCGGCGGGGTACTGCGCCATCGCCATGTCGTCATAGAGCGAGATCACAACAAACATAGTGGAGAGGACTAACGCCAAGGCAATGAACTGCGCTTGGCGCCCCAGGCCCTCGCGCCGCGCATGGCGCACCCACAGCCAGCACATCGCCGTAGCCAGTACCACCCAGCCGAGATTGAGGATCAACTCCATGAGCGATTACCCTCCTACTTCAGCAGCATCCTTGAGTAATAATCGCGGATGCGTTTTCGTTCGGGACCGGGCTGCAATGTTATTCGCTGTGCTTTGGCGGCACCGGAATCGGAAACAATCCCGGTGCTGCTATATGCAAGATTGAGTGGTGACTCTCTAAGAGTGCATCGCTCGGCATCAAATTCGCATAATCGGTCCCTCAAGAAATCGTAGTAATTGAGGTTTGTTGAGTTACCAGGTCTGGCCTCACTTGCAAAGACCAGACCTGGCTGGACAAGCCGCTAGAACCTGACCTTGACCGCGATCGTGGTGTTAGTTTGGTTGGTGCGCAAGTCAGGCCACCAGATAGCGCTGGTATCACCCGGGTTGCTGGTACCGCCGCAAGCAGAATTGACCGTCGTCAGCGGCGTACCGTAGCCCCAGCCGGAGGCGCCGCCGCCGATGCAGGCATACTGAGCAGGCGAGCCGTTGTTGCCGCCGGGAGGCGTGATGCCGCCGCGGCCGCTCCAGTAGGGCACATCGGAGTAGCGATAGCCTTCCTCGATCGTGAAGGTGATGAACTGGCTCGGCATATAGTCGAAGGTGATGGTTCCGTCGTGCATCTGGGAGCGATCGCCCGCGTTCTCAGTAAAGTACGGGGTGCCGGATGCCGCTGTTGCGCCGTTGATGGGAGGCAGCAGGGTAAGGTAACGGCCGGGGTTGTTCATCTGGCCGCCGCCAATGGTAATTGCGTACAGATCCTTCTTGAACCACATGCGGTCGTAGGCCATCCAGCCGATAAACATCTGCTTGGGCTTGCCGTTATGGCTGTTGTGGCAGTTGACACCGCCTGAGTAAGTGGAATTCGAACCCATCTCAGGGGATGCGCCCTTCGGGTCGAACGGGCCGCTTGAAGGGCCGCCACCGTATTCGCAACCAGCATCGCCAGTAATTGTGAAAGCCATCTTGTCCAGCAATTGATGGGGCTGGTCGTAATACTTCACCTGAGCGCTGTAGTCGGCATGGACGCGCGAGCGCCCTGGGAAGCCGACAGCATCCTCTCCGAGACCGTAGTTGTTCCACACAAAGTCCAGGTACGGCTTGGGGCGCCAAAGAATCTGTCCGCCCAGTCCGGGCTTGCCGTTGGCGCGGGCATAGGACTGCCAGCCGTTGATAATCCACGGCTCGATCTTCAGCTTCGCCGTGGGAAAATACTGGATGCGTATGCCGTTGAAGAACCACGGCGTGTTCGACGAAACGAACGAAGGCTGATAGGTCCAATTGTCAAAGTTGTAGTAGCTGAACAGGCCGATGTAGGAAACAAAGATACCGGCGTCCACATTGAGGCCGTGGGCTACATCCCAGTGGTAGCCACCCCATGCCTCTGAGACATATTTGTACGCGCCGGCCAGATCCCACTGTCCTCGGCTCGGGCTGGCGTCATTGCGCGGGGTTGTGGTAGCGAATAAGCCATTCATGGTAAGAATGCGGCCGCGCACGTTGTTGATGCGGATGTCGCCGCCGATGCTGATCTGCTCAAGCTGCCACTCGTCGGAACGGAAGCTCTCTGTAGCCCCGCCCATGCTGTCGTCGTGGGGATGGTTGTAGTCGAGAATATAGTTGGCGTCGGCGCGGAACTCCGGCGTGAAATACTTCGTGCTCATCGGGCTATCTACGGCATGCCCATTGCTATTCAGCCAGGTCCAGTCGCCGGGGAAGGGCTCGCCCTTTTTGGTGACTTGGGCGTCGATCTCCGGAGCCGCGGAGGCTGCTGCTGGAGGAGGCGCCGGCGAGGCCTGCATCTCTGGCGTCGCTGAGCTGCTCGAACCGCCGCCCACGGCGGTTCCTTCCGCTGTACGCAGGGCGTTGGCGTCATGTTCGGCATCGGCAGCGCCATTGCTTGACTTCAACTCGGCTTCGAGTTGCGCGATACGCGCTTTCATCTCCGCGAGTTCTTTGATGACTGCATCATTGTTGAGTGGCACAGCAACGGGAGCTGGAGCAGCAGAGGCTGAGCTTGGAGCAGGCGTGGCGCCCGCAGTGGCTGGGGCGGCAGCAGCAGCCGCATCGGACGTCTCTGCCGCCGTGGTGCCAGATCCCATCCCTGGCTCCTCATTGGCCGCGAGTTCAGTCAAAGATGCTTGAGCCGGGATCCCTGAAATCGCGGCGCTCGGTCGTGGGCTCGCGGCGGACTCCGAAGCCGCGCTCTGGGCTTGACACGCAATCTGCATGGCAACACAGCAGATTGCAAATCCTATTGCGATGGGGGTCTTGAAGCTTTTCTTCATAGTTATCCGACCTCCTCGACGACTAGTGTCGCCTGGCTAAAATGCGTTGGCTCTCACTGAGGAATAGCTAACTTTCTGCTTCCACTTCCTCATTCGAATTGTTACGCGAAGCGACATAAAGGAATCGCAAAGAATATACAGTTATTTCGAAATGGTTAAGAAGCATTGTGTCTCATAGCATGGGCCTTTCACGCAACGCTTCACCCGTTTAGGCTTTGAGCCAAGGGCGTTTAGATAGACGTTACTGGGCAGGCCATAAAGAGTCCGTATGTGTTTTCAAGAAAGTTATAAGTGTTGCGTGATGTATGCATAATGAAGCCATGAATATAATGACTGTATAATTAGTAGCTTGTCGTATTTCGTGAATTTCTTGCATCGAACAAGGTGAGACCATCAATTTATCGCGCGACTCAATATCTTTATCATATCTTTATCCTTTCGTCTCTAGCATGGAAATCGTCCGTTGCTCCTTTTAGTCCATCCCGCCGGAATGAGCTCGGGCCAGTTATACGGCAACATTCGCTAACCAGCGGGAGTGAGCAAACAAACGATCAGAGGAATCAAAAAGAGAATCGGAGGATCAAAATGCGACAGGCTCAATATACATGGGTACTTCTGTCGCTGGCGGCCGTAGCCGTTCGAGCGCAGGATACAAGGCCTCAAAGTCGGCAGGTTCATCAAACGCCAGACAGGGACGGGGTCTATTACGCGGGGCCTGAGGTCACTGCGCCTCGGCTGCTTAGCACCGTTTATGTGTCATCCCCAGCGGGCGTATCCTCCAGAGACATTCAGGGCATGACTGTGCTTGCCATGGTGATAGACGCCAACGGCGTCCCGGCGCACATTCAGGTCCTACACAAGCACGGCGAGGCATTCGATCAGGCTGCCATCGCAGCCGTAGGACAATCCCGATTTGCGCCGGGCAAATTGGGAGATAAGCCGGTCCCCGTTTGGATCGATATTCGATCGGTCTTCCGCGCCAACAAGAGCCAGGCTGTCCCCGAAGTCCTTATCACAGAAAGAGACCTGCCTCTCCCCGATGAATCGCAGTTTCTTGACAAGCACAACAACCCCTTGCCGTACACGGCGCCTATCCCTATCCACACAGTTGACGCTGACTTTGCCGATCCCTTTGTAACTCATCCCTGGGTGCAAGAGGCAATTGTCACAGTGCAGGTGGGCGAAGACGGATTGCCGAAAGAGGTCCGCGTGAAACGCGGCCTGGGGTTTGGATTGGACAAGAAGGCTGAAGCCGCGGTCTGGCGATACAGGTTTTACCCCGCTACCAGAAAGGGCCAACCCGTTGCAGCGAGCAGAGAAGTCATGGTCGATTTCGCCAAGTTCTGATTCTCGGGTGACTAAGAGTTTGAGCCAATCAACGGATCAGTTCAGCCAACCAAGCAAAAGATCGAAACCCGAAAACGAGCATGGTCCAGCATCAAACGCCTTCCCTCGGTTTTGCATTCGCGCTTACCTGCCAGATGACCGACATCACAAGTGACCGCATCATCCGAACCTTTTGGCATAACAAGGCATTTTGCACTTGACTATACCCTATGGGGGTATGGTAAACAGAGAATGCTTGCAGGTCTTCGTTTGCAGGGGAAAGGAAGCAACGTATGAGCATTGAAACCTCAAAGGAACCTCCGAGTACTGGGAGTCCTTGCCTGTGCCGCGATTTGCGCTTTGGAAACTGCCTTTAGCTTTGCTTGAGACGATTCCATCACCGCTCTTCACGGTATACGACCAGTGATTGAGCGCGTGAACCGGTAGTCGAGAACGTCCGGTCACACCTCCCGAACCTTGAATTCATCCTCTGTCCCTTGGAGTGCGCCCCTGCGCCTCCCAAGCCAGAACTCATGCTTGAATTCAGCGCGGAGGAACCATGAACAACAAGCTGCATTTGGTTCAAAAGAACTGCCGCTTGACCTGCGCCTGGGTGGCAACGGGCGACGTCAAGATGCCTCTGATCTGTATCTGGATTGCTTCCGGGACGCCAAGCTTCCGCCGTGACCCTCTACTCCGAAGAAGTGAGGATATATCTGTGCGCGTAGCAGAACTCCAGCTCGACGCTGTCACAACTCCGCTTAAAGAGGTCATGGTACGCCGCACATTGACACCCCGTCGACCCTTTGCTGGATGTGCCTTCCTTCTTTGCTTGTTTGACCTCTGCCTTCTTACCAAGATTAGGGTTCGATGAGGGTGCTAAAGCCTCATTTGGAGCGATCTGGTGCGCTTTCTGAGCCATCAGTGCGATGCAGAGTCAATGGGTCACCATTTGTCATAGTTCTGTCATGGTAGAGGCGGCTGGTTCGAGGCCCCGTCGTCCACGCCATTCATTCAAAATGACTTACGTAACGTACTGCCCAATAATGACAATCCGTAATTTGATCCACAATTCACTGCATTGGACAGCTTCCAAGTCCCACCATGCTTAGGAATGCGCCATGTACTGCCTGCTTTTCGTCGCGGTCGTCCTGCGTATAGAGGTTTATCGTCGTGCGGATATCGCTAAGCCGCAGCATCCCCTGCACCGTCTTTGGATCGACCTACCCCTTGCAAACAAGCCAGGGGCTTACCAGTTTGCATCAGCAACCTGTAGAGATCAATAGCAAACTTCTACAACACTGAGAAAGTCATGCTTAGATCGCAAAACGCTATCTGTATTCCGATGACCACGCGCTGGCCACAGCGCCCACAACGTCAATTTGCCTGATCGGGCTCTTTTCTTTCAGATCTGTTGGACGAGAAAATTGGTTTTGCCGATAGAAGGGGGGCGAGTCTGCGGATTTTCGCGGCCTGGACCGCCGATTCCGGGGATTGGCGGGCAGGACCGTTCGGACGGAAAGGAATAAGGAATGACTTCGATCGGTGGAATTCTTCTCGTCTTCGCGTGCGTTGTCACTGGCTATCTGATGGAGAAGGGCAAAATCGGCGTTCTGCTGCAACCAGCAGAACTGCTCATCATCTTGGGTGCGGCAATTGGCACCGTTTTGACGGCCAACCCGATGCACATCCTGAAGAAGATCGCCGCAGGACTCGTCGGTGTTGTTAAGGGATCTCCGTTCTCAAAGCAGCGATATCTGGACACGCTGAAGATGATGTTCGATCTGTTGGCCAGATCGCGCAAAGAGGGTGCGATCGCCATCGAAGGCGATATAGAGGACCCTGATAATAGCCCGATCTTTTCAAGATACCCCGAATTCCTTGAGGATCATCATGCTCGGGACTTCGTATGCGACACAATGCGGATGGCCATTACCGGCGGAGTGAGCGCGTTTGACGTGGACCAGATGATGGAGCTAGACATGGATGTTCATCACCATTCTGCGAGCCAACCAAACCAGGCTCTGACGACTATGGCAGACGCGCTGCCGGGGCTGGGAATCGTGGCCGCGGTTCTCGGTGTAGTTGTAACGATGGGTTCGCTTGGTGGTCCACCCGAGGAAATCGGCTCTCATGTGGCGGCTGCTCTGGTCGGCACCTTCCTCGGAATCCTTCTTTGTTACGGGCTTGTAGGTCCGCTGGCCTCCTTCATGTCGAAGGTCGTGGACGACGAAAACAGCTATTACCATGTGCTCCGTGTGCTGATGCTCGCGTCGATTAAAGGCACAGCTCCTATCATGGCGGTTGAAATGGGCCGTCGCGCAATCCCCGAGCACACTCGGCCAAGCTTCGTCGAAGTGGAGAAGGCTTGCCGGGAAAGAGTCGTGGAACCTGAAGCAGAACTCGAAGTCGCGTAGGCCGACAAAACCATGTCATTCGAAGAGCAAATCGTCATCGTCAAGAAGAAGGGCGGCCACGCCGGCCACCATGGCGGAGCCTGGAAAGTGGCCTATGCCGACTTTGTCACTGCGTTGATGTCACTATTTATTGTGCTGTGGCTGATGAACAGCAGCAAACCCGTGCAGGAAGCCGTCGGCGGATACTTTCGCGACCCATTTGGCTCAGCCAAGAAGCCAGGGACGCGGCTGGGAGGGAATGGCGACGCAGCCGCCCCAAAGATAGAAGACATGGCAAAGTTAAAGGAAGACCTGCTGAAGGCCATGGGGAAGATGAAGGATTTTGAGAAGCTCAAAAAGCTTATTGAGATTACCGTGACCCCTGAAGGCCTGCAAATCGAGTTGATGGAAGATCCTCATGGGACTTTCTTCGAGATTGGAAGCGCCGAGCCAACTCCAATTCTACAGAGCGTGCTGAAAGTCCTGTCTCCCGAGGCAGGCAAGCTGCCAAATGCGATCTCGATCGAAGGTCACACCGATGCCAAGCCCTATTCCGGGATCAGGCCCTACGGCAACTGGGAACTCTCGACAGACCGTGCAAACACGGCCCGTCGACTGATGGAGAGTAGCGGTCTGCGCCCAGGCCAGGTAGTGCAGGTCCGAGGTTACGCCGATCACAAGCTACGCAAGCCGCTGCTGCCGCTCGATGCCTCGAACCGAAGAATCACGGTGATTATCCAATATCTTGTTAATCCTGTGCAGCCGCTGGCAAGCGTTGTGAGCAAAGACGGGACAGTACCAAAAATAGATTAGCGGGTGCGGGCTTTGCGCGGCTGGGCGAGAAATCAAGGTGGAGAGAATCAGTTTTTGAAGTTGGAATGGCCGTTCATGAACCCTCTAACCCTTATCGGGTGAATGACATATCTACATTTGACCTAAACGGCGGTGAGGCTTGAGATCGATGCAACGAACTCGATTGCCATGTCGCAATCCGAAGGCGTTTTGAAAAGAAATACCAGCCCAGCCCAATGCTTCTCAATGTAGGCGACCTGTGCTTCGAGTTTGAGTACGCCTCTTGGATGACGAAGGATGAGCAACCCGGTGCGGCCAACGACGAGGCAACCACTGAATTCAGCGCGAATGCCCGCATCGCTGACGTCGCCGCAGATTCCATGAAGTGTCTCCCCGTCCGAAACAAAATCGACGCCAAAACCGGTTTTCATGCGGCTTCGTCGATATTCGAATTTGCGAATTCCCTCTATGTCGTTCATTCCTTTTGGTTCCTCGCGTCTCTGGAGGCTTGGCATAGGTCCCGACCAGACACGTCTTCTTGTCTATCGGCTGGAACTCCCCTGGGTTTCAACTTGGCGCAGAGAACAGCTCTTTGAGGCCCGGAGCAAGGGGTGGCTTTCAGGTGAACTGGACGGATTGGTCGAAGGCCCAAAATGAGGCAAAACACAGCCAAACATTCCTTGGTTTTCTCTAATAAAGTGACAGAGATCACAATTTGCCCCTATCCGGTTAATATAGAGTAAGAACTGGTGTAATTGATGGCTTCCCCACTCATATCGTCTGGGTCGCCGACAGGCGATACCCGTTCAGAAGGCCAAGCGGCGGCGATTGTTGCCGGTGCCGCTCTCCACGACCCAGCAGAGGTATCGGCAGGATCAAAAATCCTGGTTGTCGATGACGATATTGCTTTGTGCAAGTTTCTAAGCCGTGAACTCAAGCGCAGGAATTTTGATGTGCTGTTCCGTCACGATGGCGAAGCCGCTTGCAACGACCTTCAGAAATCCGCCTTCAACCTTTTGATTCTTGATCTAAACCTGCCCAAGATGGACGGAATGGCCGTCATGAAGCAGGTTCGTCTGAGCAGGCCGAGACTGCCCATACTCGTATTGACCGCGAGGAACCGGACAGAGGATGTCGTGATGGCACTCGAGCAAGGCGCCGACGATTGCCTGGTCAAGCCCTTTTCATACCAGGAATTGCTGGCCCGTGTCCGAGTGCTGCTGCGGCGCGAATCTACCCCCGCTGTGAGAGTAAGTTCATCGAATGCCGGCGAGCTGACCATCAACAGGGAGGGACACAGCGTGCTGCGCGGCGAGCGCCGAATCGATTTGACGGCGCGCGAGTTCGATCTTCTTGAGTACTTGATGAACAATTTGGGCAAGGCTGTATCGCGCAAGAGACTCATGGAAGATGTGTGGAATATTCCCTACGATTCCACAACAAACATCGTCGACGTCTACATGAAGTACCTGCGCGACAAGATTGACCTTGAAGGGGAAGTGAAGCTGATCCGCACTGTCCGTGGCATTGGGTATGTCTTAGGCAATGACTAACCAGACTGAGCCCGGGGAGCGTACGCCGCTGAGATCATCATCGGAAATGCTTTGCGTGAACCTTTGCAAGGGCTTACATGCTGCGGCACAGCCGCTCACGATACTTCGGGCCGGTCTCGGGATTGGGCTTGCAAGTCGGTTGAGTTTGGACGAACTTCGAGAACTTGCGGCAAGCTCATATGTCGAGGTTGAACGGGTGTGTAGTCTCTTCGACTATCTGCAGCAGCTTGTCATCGTCGCAAGCACCAAGCCCTCGTTGACGCCGGTGTCGATTCTGCCGCTGGTTGCTGACGCGGCTGACTCAGTCCACCTTTTATTTGAGAATGACGGACAAATCCTTAGCTGCACCCTGCCAGTTGCCTGCGATTCTGTCCTTACCGACAGCGTGAGAACTCTTCACGCACTATCAAGCGTGCTGCTGATTGTCCATGGGCTTTCGCGTGCGCGAGATACTGTCGAACTGATCGTCTCCTCATCTCTCCCCAATTCGATTCGAATCGTTGTGCGGAATCTGAACTTGTACCTCGACGCTCTGAGTGAAGAGGCGAGCCTCGGCATGGCCATCGCCGATGCAAATATCCGAAGCCAACAGGCCGGCTTCTCCTGGAACCTGCAGCCGTTCAGCGTGGAAATCGAGTTTCAGATGAACCAGATCGCGCATTGCTGTTGATGTTGTAGCCTTTAGAGCCATTGGAATTCGATTGAACCGTGGCCGTGCTGGAAAGTAGACCGATGAGTTCGCCTCCCTTCCCGAAGTTTCGCGAGAACGACACCATCACGATCAATGTATTGCTTGTTAGCCCTAACAGCAGGCTTCGCCATGAGCTGCGAGAGAAACTCAGTAAGGCCCGCTGGAATTTGACCGAAGCTGCCAGCGGCGCAGAAGCATTTGAGTGCCTGCACGAAAGTGTTAGCGAAATTCTCCTGCTTGACCCATTGTTGCCGGATCTTGAGTCCAGCGAATTCATTGCAATGGTGCGTGAACAGTTTCCCAGTGTTCAGATACTCTCTGTAAACTCGCATACCGGGCAGCTTATTCTAGGTACCTCGTCTCCAACATCATTGTCCGCCCAATTGACTGAGATGCTTTACAGCGGCAATGCGCAGTCCACTGCCTTCACCCCCATGCAGCTAAACCGAATGCGGGCGGCGGATGAAGGACGAACTGGCATCCGCGGAATGATAGGAAACTCGGAGCCGATGCGGCGTGTTTATGAGCTGACCCACATGGTTGCCCGCCGGGATTCGACTGTTCTGGTGACTGGAGAGAGCGGAACCGGCAAGGACCTGATTGCGCAGGCGATCCATCTTATAAGCCTGCGCCAAAAGCAACCGCTTGTCGTCATCAACTGCGCTGCCATCCCGGAGCCGCTGCTCGAAGCCGAACTATTCGGCTATGTAAAGGGATCGTTCACTGGCGCAGTTCAATCGCGCATTGGGCGCATCCACGCTGCCCACATGGGGACTCTATTTCTTGACGAAATAGGCGACATGCCGCTGTCTCTGCAAAGCAAAATATTACGCTTTCTTGAGCAGGGCGAAGTACAGCGAATTGGCGGCAACGACAATCTAAAAGTGGATGTACGAGTCGTGGCTGCGACCAACGCCGATCTCCAGAGCCTTGTAAAGCAGCATTTGTTCCGCGAGGACTTGTACTATCGCCTTGCGGTTTTTCCAATCAATCTGCCGCCTTTGCGCGAGCGCATCGGAGACGTCGAAAAGCTCGCCTGGGCTTTTCTGGAGAAATTCTGCCCCGGCTCTACCCTGAGCGCGGGCGCGCTGGAGGTTTTGGTGCAGCACACCTGGCCTGGAAATGTCCGAGAACTTCGGAACGTATTGGAGCGGGCCAGCATCGTTGCCGGCGGCGAACGCGAGATCTTGCCCCGCCACATCATACTTTAGTCTCAGCGTATAAGTATCTCGATTCTTCCGGCCTGTGCGCACAGCCCTCTTGGGCATCCCTCGATTCCCATTTTCTGAGCGCAAATCAAGTTGGCCATCGCCGTGCATAGTCAATAGGCAGATGCTGCCTAGTTCTCATTTCGCGCCAATAAATGTGCCGCTGGTGGAAGACCGGTGCAACGGCCGAGTTCATGCCCAGATCGATGATTTGCGGATTGACGGGTATGTCTCTGGTGAGAATGAATCGAGAGACGAATCAGTGGCTCAAGCGAGAAGCGCAGCGCTTCTCGCTGGGGAATTCTCAGAATTCATCTTGGCGGCCTCGCGACTGGAAACTGCCTATCGCGCCCTGCAAGTGGAAGTATCCGAGCTCGGTTTGGAGCTGTCGGAACGGAACGCGGCACTCAATACCAGCCTGGCTAAGAACGAAGGTATGCGACAGGCTCTACAGCAGATTGTGGATTCGATGCCTTGCGGTGTTCTGGTACTTGATCGCGACGGCCAGCTCTCGATGATCAATCCTGAGAGCAAGCGGCTGCTCAGACTTCATGAGACGCATTTCAGCGATGCATCGCCGATGACCCTGCATCAAATTTCCGCATTGAGCGGCGTAAACCTCGAATTCTCCTGTGAAAATACACCGATCACCGATACAGCGCAGGAATTCTGCGTTCGCGATTCTTCCGGAACCCGCTGGCTAGAGGTTCGAGATCGCCGTCTGTTTCACCAAGCAGGCGAGGCGAGCGTACTTGACCAGACCATCTTGATACTGCGAGACATCACAGCCCAGAAACGTTCTGAGCAAGAACGCGAAGCTGGGCGCAAGGCGATGGCCCTGGCAGAGATCACGACAGTTCTTGCGCACGAAATTAGAAACCCATTAGCCAGCCTGGAACTATTTGCCGAGCTAATTGACAAAGACGGAGACCGTCGCAGTGAGTGGATTTCCAACCTGCGCGCAGGCATACGTTCGCTTTCTGGAACTGTCAATAACGTATTGAGCTTCCACGGCTCCGGCGCAATGAAACTCACTCCCCTCTCACTGCATTCACTAATCGGCAATGCGATCCAGTTCGTTCAACCGCTTGCAGATCAGGCGGCTGTTTCATTGGATTGGATTGCAGATGGAGAGCAGGCGCTCGTAATGGGTAATGAGAGCGCGCTCAAACAAGTCGTCTTGAATCTGGTTTCAAATGCCATTCGTCATACGCCTGCCGGCGGGAGCGTTACTGTGTCTCTGCGGCCTGTGCGAAGCGGCACAACGAGAGAACGCCGTGAAGAGACTTTTGAAAACATCATCGTCGAGTTCTCAGACACTGGGTGCGGCATTCGACCCGACCAGATTGACCGCGTTTTCGAGCCTGGCTTCAGTGGAAGTGGCGATACCACCGGTCTGGGCCTAGCGGTTTGCGACCGGATCATGAAACAACACGGCGGACAGATTTCCGCCTCGAACGGAAGGCATTCAGGCGCACTATTCACACTCACTTTTCCCGTACTCCAAATGGAGTTAGCGACAGTATGAACAGCATTTCTTGCAACGACAGCAACTCGTCTGTACTTGTGGTCGACGACGAACCCGGAATGCGTACAGCATTGCAGGCTAACTTTCTGCGTCACGGGTGGCGCGTCGAAACAGCAAACGGTGTTCGTGACGCAGCACGAGCTTTCGAGCTTACCAGCTTCGATCTCGTTGTGAGCGACATTCGCATGCGCGATGGCGACGGGTTTGAAGTGATGTGCTCGGTACTCAAGAACTCACCTACCACCGCCGTAATCCTGCTAACCGCTTTCGGAAGCGTTCCTGAAGCGGTAGAGTCGATGCGCAGTGGCGCATTCGACTATCTGACGAAACCGGTATCGTTTGAGCAGCTCCAGGCTGCGGCCGCTCGCGTCATGAAGCGGATCAACGAGAAAGCAGCTTCAGGAAACGTTCAAGATACTAGCGCGCAAACCGGAATCATTACTTCCGGAATCGTCGGTCGCGCTCCTTTGCTTCAACAGGCCCTACAGCGTGCTCGCGCCGCGGCAAGTACCGATGCCGACGTTCTTATCGAAGCTGAGAGTGGTACCGGCAAGGAATTGCTGGCAAAGTTTATTCATCAAGCAAGTGACCGAAGCAGGAAGCCTTTTGTTGCTGTAAATTGCGCGGCAGTGCCTGAACATTTGCTGGAAAGCGAATTATTCGGTCATGCCAAAGGTGCATTCACCGGAGCCAGCGCTGCCAAAGCCGGGAAGTTCGAACTGGCGAATGGCGGCACACTGCTCCTCGACGAAATTGGCGAAATGCCACTCAATCTACAACCTAAGCTGCTGCGGATTCTTCAGGAGCGGGAGTTCGAGAGGCTTGGTGAGACTCGGTCCATCCATGTCGACATTCGTGTAATTGCCACAACTAACGCGTCGCTCGGTTCAATGGTGGAACAGGGGCGCTTTCGCAGTGACTTGTATTATCGGCTGAATGTGATCCCACTTTCGCTCCCAAGTCTTCGCGAGCGGCTGGAGGACATTCCAGCATTGACCAAGTTCTTTGCAGAGAGATTCTCTGCCGAAACGGACAATCCTATTCCTCGGATCGATCCTAGCTTCATTGAACGGCTCCAGAGTTACGATTGGCCCGGTAATATTCGGGAACTCGCGAATTTCATACGTCGTGTTCTCTCTCTTCACCAAGGCGCGACGATCGATGCATCGTGCTTTTACAAGGAATTTCACCCAATCGCTAAGATGCAGCCAGCTACTTACGCCATGCCGGCCCCCGGCACACCGATTGCCGTTCTTGAGAAGGTGCATCTGGAGAATACTCTCGCCCTGGCGCACGGGAACCGGACCCACGCAGCTGTCATGCTGGGGATTAGCCTGCGCACAATGCGAAACAAAATCAGGGAATACGGACTACCACCAAGGAGATATGCATGACGCCGACAACACCCTTGACCTCGATATTGGAGAGCTACCTGAAGCTAACCACGAGCCGCGAACAGGCAATTTCTGCCAATATGGCAAATGTCGATACCCCCGGCTATCACACGCGCGATATTAACTTCGGCGGGGAACTCAAGAGGGCCATGAGCGGAGTCTTGAGTGAATCTGAGGACGGCACCGCGACCGTACAAATGAATCCTGTCGTTCAAGAAGTTCCAGGCCTGCTGGAACGTCCGGACGGTAACAACGTGAACCTTGACCGTGAGGGACTTCTGATGTCCGAGACGCAATTGCAATATCAGATAGGTGTCCAGCTGATCAAGCATCAATTTCACCAAATGCTTAGCGCCATCAATGGAGGAAACTAGTCATGAATCTCTTTGACTCGTTAGCGATCAGCGGATCCGCTCTGTCAGCAGAACGGCAGCGCTCTGAGATCATCGCTGCTAATATGGCCAATGCCGAGACGACACATACCGAAGCGGGCGGACCGTATCGTCGCAAGGAAGTCGTTTTCCAGTCGCCCGGCTCATCAAGTTTTCGGCTGGCCCTCGCCAGCCTGGGCAATTCCAGTGCGCCGCCTTCGGGTAGCGTACAGATATCTGATGTCGTTGACGATCCGACACCTCCAGTCATGCGCTACGAGCCGGGCCATCCAGACGCAAACAAAGATGGCTATGTTGCTTACCCGGCCATCAATCCTGTGATGGAGATGGTAGACCTGATGGGCTCTGTAAGGGCCTATCAACTGAATGCATCGGCGATCGCCGCGGCCAAACAGATGATTCAACAATCGATCGACATTCTCAAGAGCTAGTCAGGAGAGTTAATAGATGAACACTTCAATTACAGGTCTTGGATCCATTGGCGCCATTGGCAATCTACCCAAATTGTCGCCCCTTGCGCCTGCTGACGCAGGGGGGGGGTTCAGTGGTGTTCTATCAAATGCGCTTCAACAGGTAAACCAACTGAGTGGCGGCGCCGAACAGCAGATTGGAAGCCTGCTTAAGGGAGGCAATGCGGACATGAGCTCGGTGATGATCGCGGTCGAGAAGGCAGATGTTGCCTTTCAACTCATGATGCAGGTTCGTAACAAGATCGTGAGCGCGTACCAAGACATTGAGAAGATGCAGTTCTAGGAAGTTCGGCTCCTTCAACACATAGGAATACAAGTTGCGCAAGAGAAGCAACCCAGGCAATACGGTTCTAAGAATCGGCTGAAATCGAGGATCTATGGCGGGCAAGAATCAAATCACGGCTACGAAGCAGGCAGTGGGCGCCAGCCAAATGATGGGTCGCGCGAAGCTGTACTGGGCTGGACTTAACCCGCAACAGCGGCTCTATCACGGCATAGGTCTCGCGGTTACTCTTGCAGCCGTGGTCTTCTTCGCAAAGATGATCGGCTCGCCGAACTACAAGCCGCTGACAACAGGAATGGAACCAGCCGATGCGCAAACTGTCGCAGCGCAACTTGAGGCAAAAAAGATACCCTACCTGGTGAGTCCAGACGGCACATCCATTAGTGTCCCTGCGGACCAGATTGACGCGGCCCGGCTCGAAGTGGCATCACACGATTCACCGCATAGTGGGCGCACTGGCTTTGAGATCTTCGACAAGGTTTCGTGGGGACAAACTGAGTTCGATGAGAAGGTAAACTATCAGCGCGCGCTCGAAGGCGAACTTGAGAGAACCATCCAGACCATGAGCAGTGTCAAAAGCGCTCGTGTTCATCTAGTAATGGCGACCGACTCTGTGTTTGTGGATCGGGAGAGGGGTGCGAAAGCGTCTGTTACCCTTCGACTGCGGCATGGAAGCCTGTCGAGAGATGATATCTCGGCAATCTCACGGCTTGTCGCAGGAGCGGTTGATGAACTCAAGCCGACGGATGTCGTCATCGTCGATGCGGACTCGAATAAGTCCCTGGGACAGAGTGGTGGCTCCCCTGATGGAAGCGATGGAATAGAACAGGAATTGACGCGGCGTCTAATCTCGACGCTCGCGCCCGTTGTGGGAGCCGACCGCATCCACGCCTCAGTGAACGTGGAATATGAGACGGGCAGCAGTGAAGAGAGCCAGGAGAAATATGACCCTACCGTCAGCGCAACGTTGACGATGCAGCACTCCGAGGAAGGCACGGGACCTGGTGCGGCGATCGGCGGGGTGCCGGGAGCCACAAGCAATGTTCCCAGCGCCAAGACAAGTGTTCCTAAAGACGCCAAGGATTTGGGCCAGTATTCAAAGACTGATAATAACTCCTACGGAGTGAATAGAACGACGCGGCACGTAATTGAACCCGCGGGAAGTATTCGCCGCGTCACGGCGGCAGTGCTGTTAGACGACGCCATAGAGCGCAAGCAGGAAAATGGAAAATGGATTGAATCGCATCATAAGAGGCAGCCCGAAGAGCTACAGCGCATCAGCGAAATAGCGCAGGCAGCCATCGGATTCAATAGCACCCGCGGCGATGTAATCAGCGTCCAGAACCTCACTTTTGATCACGTGGAAGCAGAGGATCTTCCCCCCGTCACTCTTTTGGAGCAAACGCGAAAGGGCCTAAACGACTATTCGTCAGAGGTCCGTTACGCTGCACTGCTCGTTCTATTCCTGCTCGTCTATCTGCTGACGATCCGGCCGATCCAGAAGCGGGTCCTAGCCGCTCCGAATCCGCTGCTGGCACAAATCCGCGCGCCGGTACACACTGAGCCGGAGGCTGGAGCGATGCTTGAATCCCCGGCTAGTCTTGTTCAGCGTAACCTACTTCTGAAAAAGCAACTCGCTGATTTCGTCAAGGCCGAGCCTGAAAGCAGCACCACCGCGGTACGCGCATGGCTGAGGGAGGAGACTCTTTGACGACTGCGACTGAAAGAGTGAAGCTCAGTGGCGTGCGCAAGGCCGCAATCCTTCTGACAGTTCTCGGCGAAGATTCTGCCGCGACGGTTTTTCGCGATCTTAACGCGGACGACCTGCAGCGCGTAGCCGACGAAGTCGCGAGCCTGGGTGCGATACCAGTGGAATTGTCGCTCCAGGTCATTGAAGAGTACCAGCGGATGACGCAGGCACAGGACTATCTCATTCAGGGCGGTTATGACCTTGCCCGGCGGTTGCTCATCAAAGCCTTTGGGGAAGGTGAGGCAGAGAGTATATTGCAGAAACTAACCAAGGCTCGCGATCTCAACCCCCTCGAGTCACTACAGCGGGCCGATCCTCAAAAGCTTGCACGGTTTCTAGAAGCCGAGCACCCGCAGACGATCGCTCTCATTCTCGGCCAACTTGGCGATCGTCAGGCATCGGCCCTGCTGATGAGTCTTCCGAATGACGCTCGCGCCGAAGCAGTTAAGAGACTAGCAAACCTGCGGCGGTTCTCGCCGGAGATGGCGGAAAAGGTTTCAATGGTCCTCAGTCAGCGGCTCAAGGCAGTCGGAGAGCAAGGCAAACGGGCCTACTCCGGTTTCCAAAGCGCAGCGGATATCATGAACTGCATTGACACAACTGTTGCGCAAGAGATCCTCGAAAACATTGAGAACGTGGAACCGACGCTGGCAATCAGCATCCGCGATCTGATGTTCACTTTTGAAGATCTATTGCAGGTTGGAGAATCGCATATTCGAGAACTGACAGGCGCAATTGACAAACGAACCCTGGCGTTAGCGTTGAAGGGGACAAACGAAGAGTTGAAGAACCACTTTTTCCGCACGATGTCTACAAGGGCCGTCGAGATGCTCAAGGAAGATGTGGAATCACTGGGACCAGTCCGAAGCAGGGATGTTATCAAAGCACAGACTGAAATTGTCGCTATTGCTCGACAGCTTGAGGCCGAAGGAAAGATTGTATTGAAGGGCGAGGCAAATGAAGAATTTCTCGTTTAACGATTTAGCCAGCAGTGCGATCCAATTCCCGGTTTCTTCGTTCTTGTACCGGGATACTGGCGTGCCAGCATTGACCAATGCAAAGGAACCAAGACAAGCTCAGGCTCCGACGCCAGAGAGTGACCAGCGTGCAACCCCAACCCTGTCAGTAAAGGACATTGACAGTCTAATAAATGCTGCTCGTGATGAGGCCGTGGCAGAGACCGAGAAGCGCCTTTGGAAGGAATATGAAGCAAAGTTAGAAGCAAACACCGCAAAGATCAGGCAGACGGTAGAACTCTTCAAAGCCGAACGGAAGAGCTATTTTTCGCGGGTTGAGGGCGAGGTAGTTCACCTCGCCCTGGCTATTGCGTCGAAGGTTTTGCATCGCGAGGTCCAGGTTGACCCGATGCTTGTTGCCGCCTTGGTCCGTGTAGCTGTCGATAAGCTGCACGACGGCTCGAGCGTATCAGTGCGCGTTTCGCCGGCGCAAGTTGGGAAGTGGACCGCGTACCTTGCAAATCCACTGAATGGTTCGTCCATTGCAGTGATCGAGGATACTCATCTGGGCCCCGAGGACTGCATTCTCGAAACCGACCTGGGGTCGGCGAACTTCAGCATCGATGCGCAGATGAAAGAGATTGAGCAAGGGTTCTTCGATCTACTGGCGCAAAGGCCCGCGGTCAGGTGAACACTCCCTCATTACTCGGACCCTACTTCGATCGTCTGGATCGCGGATCGACCTTGCGTTGGCGAGGGCGAGTGCTACAGGTGGTGGGAAACTTGATCGAGTCCGAAGGCCCGTTCTGTTCGATCGGCGAGTCTTGCGAGATTACCAGTTCAAGTGGCACAAAGTATTCAGGTCAAGTTGTCGGCTTTCGCGGATCGACGATGCTTTCCATGGCCGTCGAGAATCCACAGGGCATTCGATTCGGAGATCGGATTGTCGCCTGGGGGACTCGTGCATCGATCCGGGTCGGCGACGACTTGTTGGGGCGTGTGATCGACGCCACAGGGGTGCCACTTGACTCAAAAGGGGATTATCGAGGAGAACGGGCGGTGTGGGTCGATGGCTCCGCGCCGCAACCGCTTGATCGTGTCCCGATTCGTGAGCCCCTAGGCTGCGGCATCCGCGCTCTCGACGCCTTTGTAACTTGCGGACGCGGACAGCGCATCGGCATCTTTGGAGGCAGCGGCGTCGGAAAAAGTACACTGCTTGGCATGATGGCCCGCGGAACGAGCGCCGATATGACAGTCCTTGCTCTAGTCGGCGAACGTGGACGCGAAGTTGGAGAGTTTCTCGAAGTAATAGGCGACGAGGGCCGGAAGAGGTGCGTCGTGGTTGTTTCTACTTCCGATCAATCTCCCCTACTACGATTGCGCTGCGCTCTTTCGGCGACGGCCATTGCGGAGTATTTTGCCAGCACGGGAAAGAACGTACTCCTGGTCGTCGATTCCCTCACCCGATTTGCAATGGCACAGCGCGAAATCGGCCTGTCGGCCGGTGAACCGCCAACGGCCAAAGGCTATACGCCCTCAGTGCTTAACATGCTAGCTCGATTGGTAGAGCGGGCTGGCTGCTTTAAGAATGGCAGCATCACAGCCTTCTATACCGTTCTAATGGAAGGCGACGATCAGCAAGATCCGGTTGCCGATACAGTGCGATCATTGCTCGATGGACACGTGATTCTCGATAGGAATCTTGCAATGAGGAACCATTATCCGCCTATTTCTGTGCTTGAGAGCCTTAGCCGGCTGATGCCGAACGTGACTTCAGAAGAACACATGCAAAGAGCCAAGGCTCTTCGCCTCTTGATGGCTTCCTACGCTCGTTCTGAAGACTTGATTCGTATCGGCGCTTACCAGAAAGGCGCCGATCCGACGCTTGACCGTGCAGTCGAAATACTCCCGCAATTAAATGCATTCCTGCACCAGCGCCCCGAAGAGCGTGTTGCGCTTTCTGTCGTAGTCAAATCTCTCTTGGAGATCCCGAGCTGATATGGCCTTCCAGTTTCCACTTGCTACTGTCCTTCGATTTCGCGGAGTTCTTGAAGAACGCGAAGAACGAATGCTGCAACGAATCCTGTTCGAGATCGCGCAGGTTCAGGAAGCTATAGCTCGCACCGATGCCCAGATCGCGGATTCAGATGCTTCGCGCCATGCAAATTTGTTCAAACCTGTCGCGGGATATGATCTCCATGCCTCCTATGGAAAGGCGAAAGAACTCCAGCAAAGCAAGAAAGATCTCGAAGATCATCTCGCAAAACTCGGACAGCTTCGCGACAGGCAATTCATAGCTTACGCAGCAGCTCGGAGGGATCGCGAAATGCTTACCGATATGCGCGAAGAGAAGCGCTCCGAGTACGATTCGGATATGGCTCGCAGCGAACAGAAAACCGTTGATGACAACTATATTGCCCGAAGAGGCCGTTTCTAACTCTTACGCTTTGCTACTTCTGTTCCAAGGGTTCCGGTGCGTTCATCGTACCGCCTTCAATACCTCTAACTATAACTTTTTTGAGAACACCGAAATCGTTTCCGCGTCCTGAATCCACATTACTGAACGCGATGCCGGTCGGCGGATTCAATGTCGATCTACGACTGCCGGAGCTTTGCAGTAATGTCATTCCCAGCAAAGCTCGTAACTGTTGCTATCGCTGCGATTGAATGATCGAAATGCGCTGCAACCCGGCAGACTTTGCCTATACGTGAACCGGCAAGTCTTGCCTGCTTTGCCGAGATGACTTGGCTGACGCAGCGTTCCTCGAGTCTATTGCATTGATTCAAAAGGCTAAAGCGGCTTTGATTGAATGATATCTGTTTGGCCAACGGATTGCCTCTATATAGGCGTGATCGTGAGAGCCAATATCGAGATTCCAACTCAAGCAGCAGACGCGACTCGCGCGACTTCGGTGCAACTGACCGATCAGTCTCCGCAGTTATTCAGCGACTCACTGCTTGCAGCTTCAAAGGATTCTTCTGAAGCTAGCGCCACGAACAACACCGGTTCCAGAGCCTTGCGCGAGCAAGCATATCCTTCGATCGAAGTCAGCATGTCCGCTGCGGCTCCCGATCGCCAGGCGCTCCAGGCTCCAATTCCTTCTTCGCAGACGGCGCTTCCACAGCAGTTCTTACAGATGTCGCAAGCACAAATGGTAAATCCGCCGGCGATCACGAATAGCCTGCCTCTTGCGGAGGCCATTGCATCTCATAATGCTTCGACCGTAGTTGCCGGCCAGGCGATGGGCCTTGATGCGGCGGCACGTTCGACAGAGGCCGAATCAACCGGTGACCAGGCGAGTATGCCCCTGTCGTCCGGCCCCCAGTCAGGCTATGCTCGGTCGGGCAGCGGAACATTGAAGGCTCAATCGAAGTTGGCTGGCGCCAAATTTCAAAACAAGGGTTTTCCCACCGCGCACTCTTCGAAGACTGGAAATGATCTCGCGCATACATCCACGGCGGATGCATCGAATGCATCTAGGAACTCAGGCCGAAATACCAGACCAAACACAGCTTTCAGTGGAGTGCAGAACTCAGTCCCCGGTGCAGGCCAGACTTCACTATCAAACGCAATTCCAAATGCAACTTGGAGTGCTGCCTCGCAGGCTCCCTCAAATAAGGCGCCTAATGCAGGTCAGAATGTAACGCCAAACCCGGTCCTGAAAGCATCTTCAAGTACAAGCTTGAATGCCACTTCCAATGCAGCGCCTAATGCAGTTCGGGGCGCAGTCCCGAACGAGACAACAGAGGGAGCGCGGGATTCGTTCGCGAAGGTCTACGTTGATGCTCTCTCAAGTGTAAGCCTGAACCCTCCATCCATTGCCGCCCAAACAGCAATTCCGAGCACGGCTCCGAGCAGCGTAACGAGCGAAATGCAGGATTCTTTCCCAAGAACTAGTCTGAACGAACTGCCTGTTGCAGCACCAAGCGATCATTCAAATACAGCACAAGATTTGGCTTCCAATGAAATACAGGATTTACTCCCGAAGGAAATTCTAGAGGCTCAGTGGAGTGCAGCACCAGGCACCTCTTCAAACTCAGCACCAAAGGCTATTCAGAGTGCAACTCCAAATGCGATTCCTAATGGAATGCGGGAATCGTTCCCCAGTCCTTACCGGAACGTACTGTCAAGTTCAGCGTCGAATACATTTCAGAGTGTAGCCGCAAATCCGGCCAAAAAGGGAGTACTGTATTCGTTTCCGGATGCAAACCTGAAGCCGCAGTCGAGTGCAGCATCAGACGCCTCTTTGAACTCAGCACCAAAGGCCGTTCAGGATGTAGCACCGAATGCAGCTCCTGATGGAATGCGGGAATCAATCCTTGGGTATGGCCGGAATGTCCTGTCAAGTTCAGCACCGAGTGCATTTCAAAGCGTGGCCTCGAATCCCGCTACCAAGGGAGTATTGTATTCGTTCCCGAGCGCAAGCCCAATGCCGTCGAGTGCAGCACCAGACGTTTTCTTAAACACAGCACCTAAAACCATTCAGGGTGCGATGCCGAATGAATCACCCAATGGAGAGCAGAATTCGTTCACGAGTGCCGACCTGAAGGCACTCTTGAGTGAAGCTTCACGCGCTTCCTCAGATGCAGCACCAATGCAAGTTCGGAGCATGGCGGGGAATCCAGTTCCTGACGGAATGCAGGAATTGCCCTCCGGTACCGACCTGAACGGACTCCCGTTTGCAGCGCCGAAAGCCTCTTCAAGCGCGGCCCCAAATGTTGTTCCGAGTGCCGCACTTAATGCGCCTCATGGTGCAATGCAGAACTCGCTACCGAACGCAGATCTCAGCAGCATAACAAACGTGCGATCGAATGCAGTCAAGAATGTTGTCGCAAATCCAGTTCCCGATGATATCCAAGATGTACTCTCGAGCGCCGACCTGAACGGGCTCTCAATCCAAACTCTGGACGGTTCCACTAAGGTTGCCCAAACTGTCGTTCCGAGCGCAACCCTCGATACAGCCTCTGATGCAACGCGGAATTCACTCCCGAACGCAGATCGCAGCAGCATGACAAATGCGGTATCGAATACAGTTCAGAACGTAGCCTCCAATCCGGCTTCTTATGGAATGCAGGAGTTGGTTTTGAGCGCCGACCTGACCGGGCTCTCAGTCACAACTATGGACGGCTCCTCAAAGGTAGCCCAAACCGTCGTTCTGAGCGCAGCCCTCCAGGCAGCCCCAGGTGGGATGCAAGACTCTCTCCCGAACACAGACCTCAGCAGCATGGCAAATGCAGTATCGAATGCAGTTCAGAATATAGCCGCGAATCCGGTTCCCGATGGCATCCAGAAGGTGCTCTTGAGCGCTGACCTGAGCGAGCTCTCAATCCCAACTCTGGACGGCTCCTCAAACGCAGCCCCCAACGCCGTTCAGAGTGCAGCCCTCCAGGCTGCCCCTGGCGGAATGCAGGATTCACTCCCGAATGCAGACCTCAGCGGCCTGTCAAGTGAAGCACCAATATTTCCATCAAATGGAGCACCAACCGCGTTTGAGGGCGCAGCCCAGAACACGGCGCAGAGTTGGCTGCAGAAGTCTTTTCTCAAAGCGGTCCTGAAAGCATTCGCTAGCGCTGGTCCCAACGCGCCTTCCAATGCAGCGCCAAACGCACCCTCACGTATCATTCCCAACACTGGCCTAGCCGCAGTTCCGAACGCAGTTCACACTGTAGTTCCGACCGCGGCTCAGAATGTAGCTCCAGCCGCGGTGCTGAAACCAACTTTAGGTACTCCATCGAGCGCAAAACAGCTTCCAGTTCAACCTCAAGCTCCGGTTCCGGCTTCGGCTTCGGTTCCGTCCCCGGCCGCTGCCACAAAGGGAGTTTTCGCTTCAGTACCTGGCCAAGTATCAACAGAACAGCCAATTTCGAAGGCGGCCTCGCCAGATCAGACCACGTTTGCAGCCGATCTCAGCGTTCCCGACGCCGCAATCGATCAGTTTGCCTCACCAGCTCATTTCAGCAGCAGGCCGCTCGTGGAGGCCAAGGCCGGTCTATCGGGCGTGAACCAGGCCACGGAAACAAATCCACCGGCTCTATCCGCTACGAATGGCAAGGATGGGATCAAGGGCTCCAGCGACGACGCCGCGGACCTAAAGCTACACACATCGCCTGCATCAAATCAGGCGAAACTCCAGAAAAACAGTTCGGAGGCGACACCATCCGACAATCAGAACCAGAACAGCTCGGTGTCGCAAGGGCAAGATACAGTGCGGCCAGTCATGAACGTCGTAAACCACGCAGTTGCTGCGAGTGCGACAGCTCAAACGATGGTCAATACTTCCCCCGCACAGAATTCTGCAATACCGGTGAGCGCCACCGCGCACGCCGCGAAGACGCCGGACAACGCTGCACCCGCTTCGGCCGCAGCGCCACAGGCTCTGCCAGTCATCAATACAGCGAAGCTGATCCAGAGTATGGGTCAGTCCGAGATGCGAGTCGGTATGCGGTCAACCGAATTCGGCAGTATCTCGATCAGCACTTCTTCGACCAGGGATCTGGTCTCAGCGCAGATCTCGCTCGAGCACGGAGAACTAGCCAGGACACTCGCCGTACATTTGCCGGAGATACAGGCGAGACTGGGCGGCAATCAACCGATGGACGTGCGCATCGATATGAATGGGGCCAGTGCAGGGCAGATAGGGACCTCTAGCGGAATGCCCGACGGATCTGCTGGCCAATCGCGCGGAGGCAGGCAGCAAGCGGGCAACCATGCCGACTCAAGCTATTCAGATAACCCGCTGGCCGGGCAGCAATTATCCACGGCCGCTTTGGCGGCAACCATGAGCGAAAACGCGCTCAACGCACGTCTCGACATCAGAGTTTAGGTTACATCCACGGGAACCAACGAACCAGAGGAGGAACGATTATGCACAGTGTTTCAGCAAACTATACGATGCCATCGGTATTGAGTTCACTCATGCCGGCTGCAAAAAGTGCACTGTTAACCGCAGTGAACACAAGAACCAACGCCACCAGTTCGACCGGGACGAGCAGTTCCTCATCGAGCAGCACATCGGCCGGCGGACTGGGCACAACCTTCCTGAGCTTGCTGGCACAGGAGTTGCAGAATCAGGATCCCACAGCTCCAGTGGATCCAACACAGATGGTCGGCCAGATGATCTCGTTGAATCAGCTGGAACAGCTCATTGGTATCAATCAAGCCATCTCCGGCTCCTCAACGACGGGAACCACGACAAGTGCGACGCAGGCAGCAGGGGGGACAGCCGCAAACGCTGCGCTCGCCTCAGCTATCGGTGGCGCCACCAGTATGCTTTCACCTTCAGCCGCTGGCGCGGCAACCAGCCAACTTCCATTCGACCCTAACACGATGATGCCTCTGGGTTTCGCCAATAGCGGCGCTGTGGCAGCTTCGATCAACTCGTCCCTGAATCCCGTGAACATGGGCTATTCCGGTTCGACAAGCAACGCCTCAGGAGGCAAGTAATGGGATCCTTCGCAACACCACTCTCTGGACTTACGTCGGCTCAGCAACAGCTGCAGTCAGTTTCCAATAACCTCGCCAACATCGACACCGATGGCTACAAAGACCAGACTCTAACCTTCAGCGACATATTTGCCCAGGCCGGCGTCACAAACGGCAGCGGCGACCCACTGCAAACGGGATCTGGAGTTACGGTCTCTTCAACGACTTCCAATTTCACGGAAGGAAACCTGAACGCGACTAACATTGCGTCCAACATGGCCATTTCAGGAAATGGATTCTTTATCACACAGGGCGCGAACGGCACGCAGGATTACACGCGCTCGGGTGATTTCACCACGAACAATGCCGGACAATTGATCACCCCGAGCGGGCAGCTGTTGCTCGGATATCCAGCGGTCAACGGAGTTGTAAGTTCTTTGGCGACATTGCAGCCGTTGCAAGTGGGCAGCGTGACCAGCCCGGCGGTGGCCAGCACCACGGTTGGGATTACCGCCAATCTCAATTCCGGAACCGCAGTGGGCGACTCAGCCGCGAGCAGCTCGCTCTCTGTATACGATGCTCTCGGATCGCCGCATACACTCTCTATCTCGTATACCAAGACGGCTGCAAATACCTGGACTTACGCGGTCACCGTGCCTTCAGCCGACATAACAGGCGGAGTGGGCACCACAACGACTGTAGGATCAGGCACGCTGAACTTTGATGGTTCGGGACAGTTGACCTCGACAACCGCTGTTGTTCCCATCAGCATTCCCAACCTTGCCGATGGCGCCACTTCTCCGTTGACGATCGCTGGACCATTTGGCACGGCGGCCAATCCGACCATCACACAGACGGCGGCTGCAAGCGGAACGAGCGCCACCAGTACCGATGGTCTCGCGAGCGGCACGCTCACCACCTTCACGGTGCAACCGGACGGCACCATCGAAGGCAGCTTTACAAACGGCCCTACGCTTGCGCTGGGACAGGTTGCCGTGGCCTCTTTCGCGAACACCCAGGGGCTGGTGAGCATCGGCAACAATAATTACCAGCCGACCGCAGCCTCCGGTGGAGCTGTGATCGGGGTGGCTGGAACGGGCGGGCGCGGTACGGTTGTCGGTGGTAATGTTGAACAATCGAATGTGGATATCGCTACTGAATTTGCGAAGCTGATTGTGGCTCAGCAGGCCTACTCGGCAAATGCCAAGTCGATTACTACATTCAATCAGGTCTCGCAGGCAACACTCGCGATGATCCAGTAAGCAGTTGCGCAGTGTTTTCTTAGCATTGCATTAGGGACCGGCCGCCTGGCACGTTTGCCGGGCGGCTTGGTCCATTGCTCTCGATCTCTTCTCATATCGGCCACACGAAGTTATCGCGGCTTCATGCCCCTAGTTGCTGTCAGTGAGAATGGCAGCTCAAGACTAAAGTCTCTTTACCCTTATTTCTAGGCTACTTAGACCTCTCTTCCTATATCCCGCAGGCAACTATCCCGCTCCTTTGCAAACAATGGTCTCCCGATTGCATTCACCCCAATCGAAGAGTCCAGGAGGGGCATGCTAGCAGCAGTCCTTCTGCATGGCATGCACTAAGCGAGACTCTTGAGAGCGGCGGCGCGATGTAAACCGGGCAGCCAGGGAACATAGACAAATGAATATTGCGACTTCGTTGATTGAATCCAAATTAGCGCCAGGACCTCAGTTAATGGAAAAGGCCCAGGATCTGGATCCGTGCGAATTGCTGCCGTGGCTTCCCTGCACGCTCACGCTGGATCTCCCCGTAATCAGGTTTTCGGTTGGCGATCTGCTAACCCTCGGAATTGGTTCCATCGTGGAAACCGCGTATCACCAAAGCAGTGACTTGCCTTTACGAGTCAATGGGCAATTGGTTGGTTGGACTGAATTTGAAGTCGTCGGCGAACGTCTTGCCGTACGACTCACGGACCTCTCATGAACACTCATAGTTCGGGTGCATGCGCTTTTGGATTCGCATTACTCGGGCTCGCGATACTCGGACTCGAAAAGAGAGGACCATCCGTCCCTCGTAGGCTCCCATCCGCGCCTCGTCCTGATGAGCCAACGCCTCCGCCCATATTGCTTCTCAAGGAGAGCCACACAGCCCTGCCCGCGGTCAATGAATTGGTGAGGCCTGAACCGGCCAGGACCAAGAAACTTCAGCTGAAACCTACACTGGCGTTTCCTGATTCAGCCGACGATGCATCACTGAGAACTCTTCAGAACAATCGAGGACTGCTAACCCGCTTCCTTGATTGGATACGGTCGCACTCGTTAGGCAGTTCCAGCACCCGACGATTGCAGGTAGGCGCAACGGTCTCTCTTGGTGAAAAGCGATTTGTAGCCGTGATCCAAATAGACGGACTCGAATTCCTCATCGGAGGAGGAGCCACAAACGTCGCACTGTTAGCTCAGTTGAATAAAAAGGAATCATTCGGAGATTTACTGCAAGAGACCATGACTGACTCTATAGAGCAGATTGCCGGGCCGGCGGGAAATCAGACGAGGAAACAGGCTTGAAGAACTCTGCGATCACTCAAACGATGCTCTACTTGGTGCTGTCGCTAACGGCAACCTCCGCACAGGCGTTGCCGCGGCCGGATGGCGCCGCTGCCAGATCCATCGAACAAGTCTCGCAAGCAACACCCGCGCCCTTAACCGATGCCTCCATTCGGCCAATCATTGCGCCCTTAGCTGCCGCGCCAATCCTGTCGACCACCCAACCGATAGTTAACGCACCCATTCAGCCGACCACTGCGCCTTTAGCTGGCAAACCCGCAGAAGCGTCCAGTCCCTCAATGGTCAGCGCACCCCCTCAATTGGGCAACGCAGCGCCGAATCCGAATGAATTGCGGATTACGGGGCTAGGCGGCGGGTCAGCACAATGGACCATTGTCATCCTGCTGACTTTGCTGACCCTCATACCATCGATTCTCATCTGCATGACGCCCTTCGCACGGCTACTGATTGTCTTTCACTTCCTCCGGCAGGCACTAGGCCTTCAAACAACACCATCCAACCAGACCCTGGTCGGCTTATCGGCCATCATGACTTTCTTCCTGATGCAACCGATTGGCATGACAATCTACAACGACGCGGTAGTTCCGCTACAGGAGGGTAAGATCACCGCTCTCGATGCCGTCGCCCGCAGCGGCATGCCAATGCGTCAGTTCATGTCACACTACGTTCGCGAGAAAGATGTTGCGCTCTTTCTCGAAATGGCCAAAGAGCCTCGGCCCGCGAATATCAACGACATTTCTTTCCGCGTTCTACTGCCTGCATACATTTTGTCCGAGCTGAAAGCAGGATTTCAGATCGGCGCAGTACTCTTTTTGCCCTTCCTCGTGGTTGATATGGTTGTCGCGTCGATCACCACTTCGGTTGGCATGATGCAATTGCCGCCAGTGGTCATTTCAACTCCGCTCAAGCTTCTTCTTTTTCTTATGGTAGACGGCTGGCACCTTCTTATCGGCGCTTTGATGAGGAGTTTCAACTGATGGGCGTCGATGAAGTAGTTCTGCTAGGTCGAATGATGCTCCAGGAGGTTGTGATTCTGGTTGCGCCAATTCTGTTGGTTGCTGTCGCCGTCAGCCTTGCGGTCAATATTGTGCAGGTGCTTACAACTCTTCAGGACCAGACCCTCTCCCACGTTCCCCGCCTGCTCGCTACGGGCGCAGCCCTTTTCTTGATGATGCCGTGGATGTGGCGACATTTGGCACTCTACACCACTAACCTCCTAACCGACTTTCATCAGGTGTTGCAGTAGTGAACATATCTTTAGTCCAGATCTTCGGTGCATTATTGACGATCGGTGTCCGGCTCACCGGTATCATGCTCTTCGCGCCGTTTTTTGGAAGCATCGCGATTCCGGCCCGTGTGAAGGCTGTTCTGGTGATTGCCTTAACTGCGCTCCTATATCCGATGACCGCAGCCAAGATACCGCAGATGAGCATCAGCCAATGGCCCATGATGGTTTTCAGTGAATTGCTCATAGGAGTCGCTCTTGGAGTCACCACCAACATTGTCTTCGACGGCGTGCAGATGGCTGGACAGGTATTGAGCGTGCAGATGGGGTACTCGCTGGTTAATATCCTCGATCCGCAGACACAGGTGGAATCAACGGTTGTTGCTACTTTTCATCAGACCATTGCGATGCTGATCTTCCTGCGTTTGAACGTCCACATTTGGCTATTGCGCGCGCTGGCGCGCAGCTTCGACTATCTACCCCCTGCCTCGGGCCACTTTGGGGCAGCGTTCACGTCGGCCGCGTTGGAGGCAGGAGCGAGCGTGTTTTCGATAGGCATCCAGATTGCCGCACCGGTGCTCTCGGCAACACTGCTTGCCGACATCGCGCTCGGTCTACTGGGCAAGGCGTCTCCGCAACTGCCGCTGATGCTTTTGGGGCCAGCGGTCAAGAGCATCCTAGGACTTTTGATTCTGATCTCAGCACTCAAGTACTGGCCGAATTCATTTGAACACCTATTTCTCAACTCGATGACTGTGACCGATCATATTCTCCACCTGGCTCGATAGCGCTTGGCGCAATAGGACGACATGGCTGACAGCAACAAGACAGAACAGGCAACACCGAAGCGGCGCAACAAGGCGCGGGAACAGGGCCAGGTGGCCCGTTCGCGCGAATTGCCTGGTGTATTTGCTCTTGTTGCCGTGGCGGGCGTCATGACGCTGATGGCACCGACCGCAGTGACTCACTGGACATCTTTCTATCGCAATACCCTCTATGCAGCAGGCTCCGGCGATATCGAAAGCAACGGGCCGGTTCTCTTTTGGAGCGTGATTGAAGTGATGCGGTGGATTGTCCCGATCCTGCTTGCCGGCATGATGGCTTCGGTACTGACTGGATTAGCGCAGGGAGGTGTCAACTTTGCACCCGAGGCACTGGCCTTGAAATTCGAACGATTCAACCCTGCGAGCAAGCTGGGGCAGATTTTCTCGCCCGTAGGTCTTAGCAATTTGATGAAGTCGTTGTTACCCTTTGGAGCCATTCTTTGGATCACTGTTAACACAGTGCGCGCACATTGGGAGACGATGACCCATGCATCCAGTCTTGGATTGAGACCCTTCGCGAGCTTTGAAGGATCAATGGTACTGGAGTTGACGTGGAAGTCAGGGCTCGTTCTGGCGGCGTGGTCCGTGGTCGATTATGTGTTGACCCTCAAGAAGATGGAGAGCGACATGAAGATGACGAAGCAGGAGGTGCGCCAGGAATACAAGGAAACAGACGGCAATCCTGTGATTAAATCACGCATCCGTCAATTACAGAGGGCGATGCGCAGGAAGCAATCCTTACAGGCGGCCGCGACCGCCACAGTTATTGTGACAAATCCGACTCACTATGCAGTAGCGCTCCGCTATTTAACGGATATGCCCGCGCCGGTAGTTGTCGCCAAGGGACGTAATCTGCTTGCTGAGAAGATCAAGCAGTTGGCGCGCGACAACGGCATCATGCTGGTGGAGAACAAGCCCCTCGCACAGGCGCTTTACAAAAGCGTTGAAGTCGGCGATTCGATCCCGGCCAAACTGTACCAAGCAGTAGCAGAGATTCTCGCATTGGTTTTCAGGGCACAAGCTGAGGTGCATCGCGCAGAGGCAGACCGGCGTTCAAGGAATGCCTCTGGTCAGAAGGTTGGCAACGAATCTAGTGTGTCTACTCCAAGATCGAAGGTGAAGCAATGATGGCGCAAGTTGTGGCTTTTCTCCGCAAATCCGGCGAGTGGATTGCGCCTATCGCAGCAGTTTCAATGGTCTTTGTGATGCTTGTGCCGCTGCCAAGCTTCGTGCTCGATCTGCTGTTAACCATCAGTATCACTGCATCGATTCTGGTGCTGCTCACGGCGATCCAGATTCTTCGTCCGGTGCAATTCTCAGTCTTTCCAAGTCTTTTGTTACTGCTTACTTTGCTCCGGCTGTCTCTCGACCTGGCCAGTACTCGCCGCATCCTGCTGCACGGCAACGAAGGAACCGCGGCAGCTGGCAAGGTGATTGAAGCATTCGGCCAGTTTGTGGTTGGCGGCAACTATATTGTTGGCTTCGTTCTTTTCCTGGCGCTGATTGCAATTCAGTTCCTCGTAATCACACATGGTGCTGTGCGCACGGCAGAGGTCACAGCGCGCTTCACACTTGATGCCATGCCGGGCAAGCAGATGGCGATCGATGCCGATCTCAACGCCGGCATCATTAATGAGCAGCAGGCCCGCGCACGACGTGAGCGCGTTGCACGGGAAGCAGAGTTTTGCGGTGCGATGGATGGCGCAGCTCGCTTCAGTCAACGCGATTCGCTGGCAACCATTTTAATCATGGTCATTAACATTGTCGCAGGGTTCCTGATCGGAGTCTTTCAGCAAGGTGTTCCTTTCCAGGAGGCACTGAAGACCTACACGATCCTCACAGTGGGCGACGGATTGGTTACGATTCTTCCTTCTTTGCTCGTCTCCGTGGCTGGCGGTATCGTCGTCACTCGGGCCGCATCGAAAGAATCGCTGGGTGTAAATGTTGGCAGGCAGCTATTCAATAGTCCGCGTCTGCTCTGGATAGCGGGCGGCGCTCTAACGGCTCTTGGGCTGATCCCCGGATTACCGAAGCTCGCCTTCTTCAGCTTGGCCTCCATCCTTATGTTCGCTGCGTGGAAACTGAAGCCGCAAACAATAAAAGACGAAGTTGACGAGCTGGAGTTGATTGCAAAAACAGCTTCGCCAGGTGGAGTCGCCGCTCCTCAAGTTGACCCCATGGACGCGGTTCTCAAGCTCGATGAACTTATGCTTGAAGTGGGCATGGGCCTGGTACCTCTCGTAGACGTGCAGAAGGGTGGGCAGTTACTTTCGCGCGTAAAATCCATGCGAAAGAGCCTGGCTCAACAGCTTGGATTTCTCGTTCCGTCGATCCACATCACCGACAACCTTACTCTGCGGGAGCGAGAGTACGCGATCTACCTGCGCGGGGTCGAGATTGCCCGATGGGAGCTGCGCCGTGACTGCCTGCTCGCTATCAGTTCCAACGCCGATGCGCCTAACGTGCCTGGCTTCGATACTCGCGAACCGGCCTTTGACGTGCCCGCAAAATGGATTATCCCTCAAACACAAGGCCAGGCGATTGCAGCCGGATATGCTGTAGTCGACCCAACGTCCGTGCTCGCCGCCCATCTGTCAGAGGTGATCAAGCAAAACGCCCATGAGCTCTTGTCGCGACATGAAACAAAGAGACTGATTGACCGGCTCAGCGATTCTCACCCAAAGCTAATTGATGAACTGGTTCCAAAGCTAATGAGTCTGGGTGAAGTCCAAAAAGTCCTGCAACAACTGCTGCGCGAGCAGGTGTCAATCCGCGACCTTGGCACAATCCTGGAAACACTCGTCGACACGGCGTCATTCAATAAGAACCCAATCGCGCTGGTCGAGGCAGTGCGCCACACGCTTGGCCGTTCGCTGATCCGACCGTTACTGAACGACCACGGTGAGCTTCGGGTGGTCACTCTTGACACGGCAATTGAGGATGAATGCTTGCGCGGGTCAAACCTGCAACCGAATCAGGCGATCTCGACTCCGCAACAGGTCACATTGGCCCGTCGCGTGCTAGATGGGTTGCGTATGAACTTCGGGAAGGAAATTAGCTCGGCGCCGCCTGTACTTCTGTGTTCCTCTCCGGGGCGCTATTATCTTCGCCGTTTGCTGGAGCCCTTCATTCCCAGGATCGTTGTCATCTCTCCAGGGGAGATTCCACCGATGACGCCGGTTCAGTCCGTTGGGGTTCTCCATTGAAAACGTTGCTGAGAAGTTCGGAGTTAGACAGGCAAAGCGTCATGAGCGCGTAATGCGGTTCAAATGCAGAAGCACAAGGTATCAAGTTCCTCACGAATGGAGCGAATGAATGACAACAGCAGAATTGGCCTATCGCGCGAGCAGCGATGATGTTGATGAACGGAACAGACTCGTAGTGCGTGAACTTCCGCAGGTCCACTACGTAGCGGCGAGAATCCGAGAGCGGCTGCCTAAGCAAGTGGAATTGGAAGATCTGATCCAGGCGGGTGTTATCGGTCTACTCGAAGCCTGCCGCAGTTACGACGGGTCGAAGGATGCGCAATTCTCAACCTTCGCGAAGTTCCGAATCCGCGGTGCAATTCTGGACAGTCTACGCAAGCTTGACTGGGGATCGCGCACATTGCGCAGGAAGGGCCGAGAGATAACCTCGTCAATCGTCAAGCTCGAATCGAAGTTGGGAAGACAGCCGGACGAAGAAGAGATAGCGGCGGATATGCAGATGGATCTGGACGAGTTGCAAGATACGCAAACTCAACTCGACGGCCTGCACCTGGTCGGTCAGCTTACGAATTCATCTAACGATCACGCCGAGTCCTATGATCTGATCGAATCCGCGCCAAGTTCAGGTGAGGACAACCCCTTTGAACTTTGCCTTAAAGGCGAAAGAAAGGAGCAGCTCGCGGAGGCTGTGTCTCAGATGTCGGAGAGAGAGCAGTTGATTCTTTCGTTGTATTACCACGAGGAGCTGACGATGATGGAGGTTTCCAAAATCGTGGGCATCGCAGTGTCCAGAGTCTCGCAAATCCATGCCGCGGCAATGGTGAAGCTGCGTGCCTCATTGCAACATCTTGGCGAAGGTTCTGTGGCGAAACCAAACCGCCTACCGATAACTTGCGGAACTTCTGAAAACCACCAGGTAAGGATGGAAGCATGATGGCATCGCCTGGGCCGGATAAGACGATGAACACAGCGAGACGGAGTGAGCAACCTCCAAAGCCTCGAACGATTCATTCTTGCAATTTTCGCTACGCGGGCCGGCTTTCGAACGAAAATGCGCGCGCGCTGACTGCCCTGCATGAGAAGTTTGCCATCAGCGTAACCAACTCGCTGGAACTGTATCTCGGAACATCGTTGCGCCTGAAACTTCTATCGCTCGAACAGATGGCTATCCTGGACTACACAAGCAAGATCGCTTCAAACAGCTATCTGCTGCCCTGTGCACTGAACGTGATGCAGAGCAATTTTCTGATGGAGATGGATATAGCATTGATCTTTCCCATCATCGATCTTTTGCTTGGTGGTGCGGGGACTGCCTCGGAAGATACGCGCGAGCTCACCGACATCGACGAAGAGATCATGCAGAGCGTTACTGCTCTCATCGTAAAGGAAGTGGAGCGCGCATGGCGGACCCTCAATCTGTCCTTGACACCTGGCCGCTGTATCAAGCCAGCCATGATCCAGCAGGTGTTTCTAGCGAATGAAAAGCTCGTGTTGCTGATGTTTGAAATGACATTGGGAGGAACGATTGGACCGTTCAACATCGTGCTTCCAACATCGTTTGTTGGGTTCCTCCTGAGGCACTTGAAAGCAGCACAGTCAAAGAAGATTTCGAGCCTTCGGCTTCTCCGAAATCCGAGTCTTCGTGAGCGGATACTCGACTGCGACTTCACGGTAGCCGCAGACATAACACAGATGCGCGCGGTGGTGAAGGACCTTATAGACATGAAGCCGGGTACGATCTTAAGAATGAAGGCGCCGGTCAGGGCTCCTGGGCGACTTACTGTAGAAAATGTCGAAATCTTTGAGGCTCTGCCAGTTCGCAATGGTGCCCGGAAGGCAGCGCAGCTATCATCCCGGTCGCAAGAACCTGCCGCGAGAAAGGATTAGTATGACGAAGAACCAAACAGAGGACATAGCTCAAAAGGCCTTCTCAATCGCCTTTTTGAGCGCATTAGTTGGCGCTCTGAACGAAGCTAGCGGTTCCACTTGGCTGATCGCCGCAGTTCCAGACGCCGAATTAACTTCAAGTAACTCTGAATCCTTTCAGATAAGGCTTACACTGGACGGTAGCCTTCAAGGGGAGTTTCTACTAGAGTTCCGCCGTGCCGAAGCGACCATACTGGCATCGAAGATTCTTCGACAAACCGTCGTTGAACTCGGCACAGAAGAGTCCGAACGTCTGCTGATGCTGATCAGAGATGGAATCAAAGAATTTGTCTCTGCACTTGCTAAAGAGTATGGCTCATTCACAATTGAAGCCTCATTAGCGTCAGATACGGCATTTGACCCGGCAAGCGTTGCCCAGTATACCGTTGCCGACAACGAAGCCAATCGCGTCTCAATCCTTATGTACCTGGACCCAGCGCTCCAGGAAGCTTTGCTAATTCACTCCAAGGCTGGGAGCAAAGGCGCGAGGTCTGATGGATCTACCAAGAATTCTGTTCGAGGGGCGACTCCAGAACCGAAGAACCTGAATCTTGTCATGGACGTTGAGCTCAACGTTACTTTGCGATTTGGACAGCGTCAGCTCACATTGCGCGAAGTGTTGGAGCTAACGAGCGGGTCTGTCGTTGAACTCGATCGGCAGGTGGAAGAGCCAGTCGAGCTACTTCTTGAAGGCAAGGTGATCGCCAGAGGCGAAGCGGTGGTGATCGATGGGAACTACGGGCTTCGAGTCATTGAGGTGCTGCAACCGATCTTCCCCCCAGCACTCTGCTAAGCATTGCAGTCGACAGAACAGTGAACTAGGAGCAAAAGAACCCATGAATCTGATCCATTCGATAGCCTCGCCGGTATTGGCTGCTGGATTCAAGGTCTTTACCTCCAGATGCGAAAGCTGCCACCGATCGCTCGCCCTGCGGCATCTGACTGCCCAGAAGGCCGGGATCACAATGCTCGGTTGCTGGTATTGCAGCTCCAACTGCCTTAAAGCGGCTGCTGAGAAGAAGTTTTCGGATCTTCTCTCAACAGGGCAGGAACAGGTGAATCATGTCGCCCGCATGCCATTGGGGTTGATCCTCATCGGCCGAAATTTGGTGACTGCCGAACAACTTAGAGAAGCAACCGAAGAACAGAAGGAAGCAGGAGGAGAGATCGGCGAAATCCTGGCACGGCACGGCTCCGTAAGCGAGAAGCAGGTGACAGGTGTCCGCGCTGTGCAATGGAGCTGCCCGGTGTTCTCCGTTCCGAAGCATCCGATCCAGACAGCAATCCAGATTCCTTCTGTCCTTGTCCAGCTTTATTCCGCAATTCCACTCCATTACGTGCCAAGTACGAAGCGCCTGTTTGTAGGCTTCGTTCATGGCATAGAGTATGGACTTCTGTATGCCATCGAGCAAATGACCGGATGCAATACACAGCCGTGCTTTGTTACGCCCAGCGACTTTGATATCCAGATGCAGCTAAGAGAGCAAATGCTATCAATGTGTGGCGATACTACGCCGAAGGAATTGACCTTTGAAAGCATTCAGACACCGGCCGAAATGGCCCAAATCCTTTGCAGACATGGAGTTGATATCGAGGCCGATGAAGTCATTGTCAGCAGGTGCAGGGAATACGTATGGGCGCGTCTCAAATACGGAGCCAAAGCAGTCGACCTCTTCTTCAGGGCTGGATGAAACTGGATACTCAAGCTATGGCCGTTAATGGGCTTCTAATTTCCCTGGGCGCTATACAAATTATTTTCCGTTTGATCGAAAGGTGGTGCTTTTGCATGGACAAATGGTCTGCACGTGCCGATAAGGACACAGCAGGTGCGAAATGGTGCTCGATCAAACGATTGACCCGGTCATTGACCATAGCTGGATTCCCTCCTCTGCGTGGCAATGTCCCCAATCCTACAAGCTGAATAAGCTTGAGCAGGAAGATGCAGACTTTTTGGATGACGTGCCGGTCATGCCGGCAACAGTTCTTGGTCTGGAAATGCTTCTCTATGAGCCATGTATCGATTTGCGGAAGGCTTCCGAACTCGTCCTGAGCGATGTCGGAGCAACTATCCAGACTTTGCGGTTGATTGGCAGAGACTATGACTTCGCCACGGAGCTCCCCTACAGGATGGGTGACTGCATCGCCGGTCTGGATCTAGGTACATGGTTCGACGCAATGTCTGCACGAACGCTTGCGTTCGAGGGCCAACATTCTGCAGCGACAGCATTCTGGAAGCACGGCCGACTGATCGCGCAATACGCCCAACTTGTTGCTGAGTCGCTCGATCGTATTTCCCCTGAAAATGCATATCTGGTTGGGCTGCTGCACGATGTGGGTGCAATTCCAAAAGCACTGGGATGGCCAAACGGCGGCTCAGGCGCCAGTGACCCCGGCGCTTTGTCCGCACTTGAGGGATCGCTCCCGCTGTTTGTTCTAGCGGCAATGCGCAGCGTGAATGACTCCTGCGCTTCGTCAACCTGGAGATTCATCCTCTCGGCGGCGCACGAGCTCGCAGGCGTCCGAGCGGACTTCAATGAATATACTCTCGGCGACATCCACTCAATGGACACGGACCATTCAGAGCAAGAGGCAGCATAAAGCCGGATACCCCTGGGACTCCGTGGCTTCAATATGGATGGGAGTTCTTCTGGCTCTGGCAGGACAGGCTCAATTTACGTGCCGAGAAGGTCAGCGCGATATGGAATGAGGAAATTCATCTCATGTGTTTCTCATTCACGCCTTGGCAGGGACGATGCACGATCCGTGAATGATCCGCTTTGCTAGCTGAAATAGAGCCAACCCCAACATAAATCAGGTGCAGGCTCAATTGGCCTCCGGCGTGCATATTACCTGCCTGAGGCCACACGATGAACAGTGGATACTACGCCGCCTGTGCCGGGTTGATGTCCCGTACCGAGGCGCTCGATACGATTGCCAACAACCTGGCGAACGTAAGCACCGCCGGCTTTCGGGCGAGTCACAACGTTTTCGGCTCGGTCTTGGCAGCCACGGGCAACTCTCCTCTCTCCACTCTCAACCAGGATGCGAATGACTACGGCGTACTGAGCGGTACGCATCTGGATACTTCGCAGGGTGCTCTGGTGCGAACGGGCAACGATCTGGACCTTGCTATCGAAGGACCTGGATACTTCGCTGTGCAGACCGCTACGGGGCCTGCTTACACTCGCGGAGGAAACTTCCGCGTGTCACCTCAAGGGCAGTTGATCACGGCAGCGGGCGATCCTGTACTCGGCGACAATGGCCCAATCACGATTGTTGGATCGCCTGTTTCAATCAGCCCGGACGGAACAATCTCAGCGAATGGCGCGATCTCAGGACGACTGAAGATGGTCGAGTTTGCGCCTACAGTGGAGATCCAGAGCGCAGGCGGAACCTACTACACCGCACCTGTCGGGGCCGCAATTCCCGCTAAGGATTCTCAGGTGCGCCAGGGAATGCTCGAAAGCTCAAACGTCAACCCCGTCACTAGCGTTGTCGAGATGATAACCGCTGAGCGTGCGGTCGAGACCATGCGCCGTGTGCTGACGATGTTCAGCACCGAGCTTGACAAGACCGCCGCTCAAGACTTACCACGCGTCAGTTGATGCAGTTTTAGACGCCGACTGAACCAACTTTGAAAGGAACCGGACATGTTTCGTGCCCTTTATACAGCCGCTAGTGGAATGACGGCCCAGCAATTGAATCTGGATAACATCGCCAACAACCTGGCGAACTCAAGCACCACAGGGTTCCAGCAGCGCCAGGTAAACTTCACTGACCTTCTGTATCAGAACGAAATCATGCCCGGCTCAGCCGCAACGCAGCAGACCACCGTGGCCGCGGGTCTCCAGATCGGTCTTGGTACCCGGCCGGCGGCGACTGAGATCATCCAGACTCAAGGCGACTTCGCCACTACCGGAAATCCCCTCGACCTTGCCATTCAGGGTGCTGGTTTTTTTCAAATCCTGATGCCCAACGGACAGATAGGCTACACGCGCGACGGCTCGTTTCACCCTGATGCACAGGGAGCGCTGGTCACGGCGGATGGCAATCCGCTGCAACCAGCAGTTACGATCCCCGTGGATGCATTGAGCGTGACGGTCGGCAGCGACGGCACGGTCAGCGTGACCCAACCAGGCCAAACCGCGGCCACCCAGGTGGGCGCTATTCAGACTGCTCTATTCATCAATCCCGGCGGCCTGAATAGCGTGGGAAACAATATGTACCTGCCGACAACTGCTTCCGGTCAGCCGGTAGTTGGAACGCCTGGCGGCGCGGAGGGGTTGGGAAGCTTACAGCAGGGCATGCTGGAGCAGTCAAACGTCAGCGTCGTCAACCAATTCGTGGCTATGATTTTGGCTCAGCGGTCCTATGAATCCAATTCGCGTGTTGTTAAGGCTGCCGATGAGATGCTGCAGCAACTGAACCAGCTTGCGCAGTAGATAGTTAAGCTCAAGAAAAGTTGCGGCAGAGAGGATATATGACTGAACAATGGTTAGGAGTGTTGGCAATCGCGGCCATGAGCCTTACAGGGTGGAGTCAGTCCCAGCCTCAAGACCGCTTCGCCATCACAGCGGATCAAGTCGCGCGAGCCGTCTCCGCGGGAGGAATTGAGGTTGCCGGCGGACAGGTTTCTCTGCTCGCGAACGTGGTCGCGACCGAACCGAAGCCGCTGCTGGATGTTCTTTCAGTTGAGACACTCGGCGACAAATGGTCCGGAGGGCACTCCGGAACTCATTTCTGGATCAAACTTGCATGCCATACTCCTGGCGAATGCCTACCGTTTTATGCCATCGTGAGCTTGCCAAGAGAGTCAGATGGACGAGCCCCGGATAAGTCTGACGCTCCGCTTACCGCGTTGAAATCAAATGTCGCAATCACCATGCGGGCTGGCGCGCACGCAACGCTGGTCATGGATGATGACCTGGCGCATATCCAGATCGCCGTCATCAGTCTTGAGAACGGCATTACGGGCCACCGGATTCGCGTTGCCAGTCCGGACCACAAGCAGGTTTATGTGGCCGAAGTGATCAACGCAAGCTTGCTGAGAAAGAGTTTCTAAGATGCGCTTTCAATCGATACCCATTAAACTGACAGCTTTCATGGTCCTGCTCGGAGTCTCTTCGGTCTTCTCCTTCAGTCAGGACACAGCGAAGACGCGCGGGAAAAAGCCCGAACAACTACGCGCGGACTACATTGCGCGATTGCAGGAGAAGTATGTTCCAGTCGCCGATGAGCACACCGTTGGGAGTTTGTGGACTGACCAAAGCCCTTTGGGCGACTTCTCGGTCGATTACAAAGCGCATCACCTGAATGACACCATCACGATTCAGGTTGGCGTTCAGACAACAGCGACGCAGTCTGGCACCGTTGACAGTGAACGAAGCTTTACCAGCACTTCGGCTATTACCGGCATCATGGGAAGAACTCCCGCGGCAACCAACCCTCTTTTGTCGGGTGGATCGTCTTCGGCGCTGAAGGGGCAGGGATCCACTGCCTCAAACACTCTGTTTCAGACGAACCTTACAGGGCAAGTGATCTCCGTGCTCCCAAACGGGAACCTTGTAGTCGAAGCACAGCGCCAGATTTTCATGAACAACCAACACGAGAATGTAATCGTGCGAGGCATGATCCGACCGGGCGACATCGGCCCCAACAATACTGTGCCTTCGACGGCTCTCAGCAATCTTGAAATCGAAATGAAGGGAAAGGGAATCATCTCAGACGGCGTGCGTCCGCCAAATTTCCTTACGAGGGCAATCCTATGGCTATTGAATTTCTAACTGACACGCCGCGCAAGCCGTGGTTGAGAAGTCGTCCTCATTGTCCGGAGAGGCTCGCCCTTCTTGCTGTCGTATGGATTCTCGCTTCGGTTGCGCTCTTCGCATCCACAACTGACCGCAAGGTGCTTATTCGCGACGTAACACAGATTGAAGGCGTGCGCGACAACCAACTGGTCGGATATGGTTTGGTGATTGGCCTGAGCCGAACTGGCGATACCCAACAGACGTTTTTTACTGTTCAGACGCTGGCCAATACTCTGCTGCGGATGGGAGTGCAAATCGCGCCCGGCGTCGTGGTCGTGAAGAATGTTGCCGCCGTGTTTGTAACAGCATCACTTCCGGCGTTCTCGCGGCCGGGAATGAAGGTCGATGTGACCGTTTCTTCAGTTGGCGATGCCAAGAGCATTGAAGGTGGGGTGCTCCTGCTCACGGCTCTTCGCGCAGCGAATGGAGAGGTTTATGCGGAAGCGCAAGGACCGTTGGTCATTGGTGGCTACTCGGAAGGCGCATCCGGCAACGTCAAGAGCGTAAATCACCCGACCGTTGGCAGGATCGCAGAGGGCGGCACCGTCGAACGCGAGGCAGCCGTTGATCTGAGCCGCTTTCGGATTGTCTCTCTTTTGCTGCTCAACTCGGACTTTACTGCCGCGCGCGATGTTGCGGACGTAATCAATGCTGAATTTGGAAAGACAATCGCCACCGCACTCGATAGCCGTCGCATTGATGTCAATGTTGCCGACAGTGGTGTTACTTCGGTGCCAATCCTTATCTCCCGTGTCCAAAATCTCTCGATTAGTTTCCGCTCTCCAGCCAAGGTGGTCGTGAATGAACGTACAGGGACGATCGTGATGGGAGGCGACGTGAAGCTCTCGCCTGTATCCGTGATTCACGGGAGTTTGACCATCGACGTGCAAACCTCTCATGTAGTCGTGCAGCCGGCTCCCTTCACAAACGGCAAGCCGGAGACCGTCGAGGAAACAAAGCTGACGGTGAACGATGCGCCAGCACAATCCATCCAACTGGAGGAGGGGGCAAACGTTGATGAGCTGATCAAAGGATTGCATGCTATTGGCGCAACCTCGCACGACATCATTGCTATTCTTCAGGCGATCAAGGCGGCAGGCGGACTGCAAGCGGATCTGGAGGTAATTTAGTGGCGAATGCTTCGGCGTTTGGTGGTATTTCAGGAGTAGTCATCGGACCTCTGGCTTCCAGTGCAAACCAGGTGATCAGACAGGCTGCTTCGGCGGCAACGGAAAATTCTAAGATCGAGAAATCGGCAAAGGACTTCGAGTCGATTCTTCTCGGAAGCTGGCTCCAGCAGGCAGAACAAAGCTTCGGCTCGGTGCCTGGTGGCGACGACGATGACGCAGACGCCGGCAAGGATCAGTTTCAGGGGATGGCAATGCAGTCGTTGGGGACTTCGATGACTGCATCAGGAGGAATCGGAATTGCAAAGATGATTTCAAAGCAGCTTCATAAGGCAGAGGACGCTCGGGTTGCGATTGCAGCGCAGACCCCCCACATTCGCACAGAACAGAATCCGAAATAGATACAACTCGCTTGTTTTCAATATCTTCAGTCGTCGATTGAAATCTTTTCCTGAAAGGGCCGATAGCATTAGCGTTGAGACAGGAGAAGTTGCGATGAAGATTGAAGCGAACAGTCCGGCAGCAATACAGCTGCCAGTTGACCGGAGTGCGAAGCAGGTCTCAAACAACGGCTTGGCCGTTACTCCCGGGGCAATGGAAGACCGGACGACGTTCCACACCGACAACACATCGGTCCAAGCGTTGACCAGTCAGGCGATGAAGTTCCCTGCAATCCGTCAAGATAAGGTGGATTCTCTCCAACAAGCAGTCAGCAGCGGCACATATCAGGCTGACGCAACGAAAACTGCTGAGGCAATGATCGTTAGCAAAGCCGTGTAACGAAACATAAACGGCCAAGGAAAGATCTCTTTCTCCATGGGAAAGAGATTTTCCAGAAGGGCTTGCAAATGAACGGCGAAGCACTCCAGACGCGCGATCAGGTCGCGGCCGGATACCTGCAGCAATTGCAGGCACTGGCGGTTGAGATTTCTGTCGCTACGGATGCTATTGCCGCCAATGCATTGCCCCGGTTTCAAGAGAGTGTTGCCAAGCAGGAGATGCTCTGTTCCAGTCTGGCTACCATGGCAGATGCCGTCAGCGAAGGAATTCGTTCATCCGACCAATCGTTAATCAAGCACATTGACTCCGCATTAGAACTCAAGATTCGTGCGGCAAGCAAGGCGATCGGCGAGTTGAACCTTCAATACGCAGCTCTGCTAAAACACTCTGGCAAGTCAATTGCTCTTCTCTCTCTGTTGTGCAATAGCCATACAGGACGATTCCAGGAGGCCCGCAGTTCCAGGTTGAAATATCAGACCTGGTCCTGCGAGATGTAATTTATGTCTTTGAGCACCTCACTCTCGATAGCCGTGCAATCGCTGAACGCCGCGTCTGGTTCCCTGCAGGCAACCAACAACAACATCGCAAACGCGAATACGCCCGGCTACACCCGCGAGGTGCCCATTCTTGAAGAGCTGGCGCCCGTCAACAATGGCACCTTCAGTGCAGGGAGCGGAGTTGAGCTCAAAGGCTACCAGAGCGTGCGGGATGAGTTGCTACAGACCCAGATCCAGCAGGAAACCCAGGCGCAGAACGGCGCCAACGCTCAGTTGGCTTCCTTGCAGCAGATACAGCCCACCTTCACAACCTCGACTCAGGATATCGGAACACAGATGTCGGCCCTCTTCTCGAGCATTTCAAGCCTGTCAACTAACCCCAGCAGCTCCACATCGCGACAAGCAGTACTCACAGCCGGTCAGAATCTGGCCACGGCCTTCAACACAGCTTCTAATACTTTGACCTCGCAGCAAACTGGGCTCAACACCCAGGTCAGCCAGGATGTGGGCCAGATCAACCAGCTGTCGAAGCAGATTGCCGCTTTGAATCCGCAGATTGCCGAACTGACGGGCAACGGTCAGGATGGCGGCACACTTCAGGATCAGCAGGACCAGCTCGTGCTAAAGCTATCGGCGCTGACAAGCGTCTCCGTAACGAAGGGCAACGACGGCGAGACGCTCACCACCGGAAATGGAACGCCCCTGGTTGTTGGCTCACAGAGCTTCTCATTGCAGACCACCACCGGCAGTGACGGAATGACACACGTCCTGGATCAGAACGGCACCGACATCACGAAGTCGCTCACGAGCGGAGATCTGGGCGGAACCATTCAGACACGCGACACTACGATTCCCGGCCTGTTGAATCAGCTGGACACGCTGGCCAATCAGTTCGGCACCGCAATGAATGCGGCTCAAGCAATGGGATACGATCAGAACGGCAACGCCGGCCAAAATCTTTTCGCGATTCCAACGGCAGTTGCCGGATCAGCTGCCTCCATCAAAATGGCAATTACGGATCCTACTTTGATCGCCGCCAGTTCCGATGGCACTGCCGGGAGCAACGGCAATCTCGCGAATCTGAGCGCAGTGCAAACTACCGCACTTCCTACAGGACAGACCCCCGGCAATGCATATGCGAGCCTTGTCTACCAGGTTGGCAGTCTTACTTCCAATGCTAACGCGGAATCGACTGCAACCACGGCCAGTCTTGCGCAACTCAAAGATCAGCTCAGTTCGACTTCAGGAGTTTCGATCGACGAAGAATCCGCCAACTTGATCACCTATCAGCAGGCTTACGAAGCCGCTGCTCGAGTCGTCACGACCATTCAATCGATGTTCAGCGTGACAATGAGCATGGGCACAGCCGCGGCTGAGTAAACATTCAGAGGCGCGGCAATTGACCGCGCGAAGAAGGGCACAATGCGCGTCGCGAATATGCTTCCCGATATCCAATACCAGATGCAGCAGAGCCAGCAGGCTCTCGCAACTGCGACGGAGCGGGTGTCAACCGGCTTGCGGGTTAACCAGCTTTCCGATGACCCTGCTGCCTCGGCTAATATGGTCAGGTCGCTCGCGTATTCGGCAAACGTAGACCAATACACGAGCAACGTCAGCTCTGTACTGCCTCAGATGCAGACAGCAGACTCGGCCATCAGTTCCATCGTGACGTCACTGAATACTGCCGTGACACTTGGCACCGAGGGCGCCAACGGGACCAACTCCACTCAAGATAGGCAAGAAACCGCTACACAGGTTCAGAGCATCCTCTCCGAGGTGATTGCTCAGGCCAATAGCTCGTTCAGCGGCGCTTACGTTTTTGGCGGCTCGGAGAGCACCGCGCCGCCTTTCGTAGCCGCCTCAACAACGTACACCACTTCACAAGGATCGACAGCCAATCCCCTGGCCACCACTACCGCTCTGACAGCGGGCTCGGCCACCACCATCAGCGACGCTACCACCGGCGAAACGATGACCTATCAAGCAGCTGCCGGTGACACCATCGCTACCTTACAAGCAGCTATTGCAAGTGCAGTCTCCGCCGGCACGCTTTCCGCCGGCACCAGCGCCACCATCAATGCCAACGGCCAACTCTCGGTTGGAACAAACTCGGATGCGGCAGGCATCGTGGTCAATTCGAATGACGCGGTGCTTGGAACAATGACCGCAGCGGCGGGGACTGAGGTCGCAAACGCCTACGCGTATGTGGGAAACAGCGGCGTCAACACCGTGCAAGTAGGCGATTCGATGAATGTTGCTACCAACGTGCCCGGCAACCAATTGTTCACCTCGGGGCCAAATGTAATCGGCTCGCTGAGCAATCTGATCACTGCCCTCCAGACTGGGTCCACGACACAAATAGGCGCGGCAACCGAAGCGGTTACCTCGGCGCTTAATTATCTCGGCCAGCAACGCGTTCCTCTGGATAGCACGATCAGTCAACTGAACTCCGAGGAAAGTTATCTTGGCCAGGAAAAAGTTACCCTGACAACTCAGCAGACCGCGTTAGTCGGAATCAATCTGGCAGATGCCGCCACAAACCTTTCTCAGGCTCAGCTGGACAACAGCGCCGTTTTGGCCGCCGCTGCCAAAGTCATGCCTCAGACGCTGCTGGACTATCTTAAATAGCCCTGTAATAACCCGATGCGGCTGTTGATGGTAAGCGGCTAATCAAATGCAAAAGCCTCGGCGAGTGTCCGGGGCTTTTCTATTTTTGTTCAGATCCGTCGCGTCTCATTGCTACATAGGATGTTGTATCGATCCTCATTGATTGGTGAGGAGTTGAATGAGCCAGCCTGGAAATCGTCAAACATCCTTTCTCTCCAATTGCAACACCGAGCTAGCCCGGAGGCAATGAGAGTCTTAACATCGCATAACGCAATATGCTCAGGACGAAACAGATAAATAACGATTGCATTGAAATGATTTTCCACAGTAGCCGATAGAGTTGTTGTCCAAGACGACCTCCTTCTCGACGATCCGGAGCCTCAAAGCAGGCCCTACAAAAGAAGCCGAGTGCAGGCGCAAAAGGGCAAAAAAGGAGAAACACCAATGGCACTCTCAATCCTGAATAACATCTCCTCCCTTACGGCGGAGAACGCATTGTCCAACACCCAGGCGAGCCTGCAAAAGACCCTGACACAGCTTTCGACCGGCATGAAGATCAACTCCGGTTCGGACGACGCGGCAGGCTTGTCGATTGCTGAAGGAATGACCGCAAACATGGCCGCCCTCACACAGTCGCAGCAGAACGCCAGCAACGGCATCGGCATGCTGCAGACCGCTGACGGCGCCCTTTCCCAGGTCACTTCGCTCCTCAACCGCGCCGTCACGCTGGCCACTGAAGCTGCAACGAGCAACATCACGGGCAGCCAGGCTACCGCGCTGAACACTGAATTCCAGGCCATCCTGGGTGAAGTCAACCAGATCGGCCAGACCACCAACTTCAACGGCTTGAATGTGTTTGCTGGCGACACCGGCGCCGATTTCGGAACGACATCCGGAACAGCCGCCGCCAAGCTGACCACCGCCTCCACTCTGGCAGTCGGCTCAGTAACAACCATCACCGATAACACAGATGGTTCCACAGTCAGCTTTACGGCCACACTCGGCGCCAACAAGATCTCCGACTTGAATACCGCGATCGCGGCGGCTACAGGCGATGTTGCAACTGCGGCTTTTGCTGTGGGCGCGGCTGTGCAAGGAACTGCAAACAAGGTCGATACCAACAACCTCGAACTCAAGAACGGCACCGACTCTCTGACCGTGACCACCTCAGACACCACAACTCTGGCAAGCATGGGTGTGACCGGTGGCAACGCCAACCAAAGCGACGTCTTCCTCAGTGACGGAAGCACCGTGGCAAGCGCGGCCAACACGCAGATCAAGACGAATATCAACGCGCTGTCTGCTACCGCGCTGGGCCTGGCCGCCAACGACTTGCAGAGCTCAACCACCGCGACAGCGGCCCTGACGGCTGTCAATAACGCGATCACCGCGGTTTCCGCACAGCGCGGCGTCATCGGCGCGGCTGTTAACCGGCTCACGGCGGCCAGCGGCGACATGAGCTCTGAAGTCACGAACCTGCAGAGCGCAACCAACAGCATTCAGAATGCCGACATCGGCAAAACCGTGGCCAACATGACGCAGTACAACGTTCTGCAGTCCACCGGCATGGCAGCCCTGCAACAGTCCAACCAGGCTCAGCAGGCAGTTTTGAAGCTGGTCCAGTAGTTTAACGCAACAGCTAACGCACTCCCGGAGGTGGCGCCGCAAGGCGCCGCTTCCGCTTGATCTTGGATGAACCTGTACCTGAGTTCCTTCTTGATCGTGTTCTGCCAACTCTCAGGCTCTCGGGCAAGCGATTTGGATCCTGAGGCTGGCGCCCTCAGAGAAGCAGGTAGAAGCTATGAGTTCCGTTTCGGCCGTAAATTCCCTCGTATCCTCCACTACCGCTACGACTCCGGCGGTCAGTATAAGCAGCATCCTGGCCGCAACCTCAGGCACAACCGCCGGCATCGACGTAACTTCTGCCGTTGCTGCCGCCATCTATGCGGACCGCGCGCCAGAACGAGCGTGGCAAGCCGACCAGACGACGCTCAGCAGCCAGACGACAGCTTTGACATCGATTCAAACTGCAACCGAAGCTCTCGCCACCGATATGCAAAACCTTAACTCATTGACTGGTCCCCTCGCCGCGAGAACGGTCACCTCTTCCAATAGCAACGACCTTACTGCAACGGCCGCCACCGGAACTGTTTCCGGAACCCACACCGTCGTAGTGAACAGCCTGGCCAGCACAGCGGCGTGGTATTCGAGTGCGGAAGCGCTTCCGACTACAGCTCTTCCACCGTCTTCTTTTACTTTGACGACCGCGTCCGGCCTTTCACATACCTTCCAAATTGGCAGCGGAACCGGGATCGATACGTTGAACGACCTCGTCACGGCAGTCAATAGTGCCACTGACAGCGCAACAGGGGTTAAACTCGGAGTCGGTGCAACTCTCGTAAGTGACTCATCTGGATCGCGGCTTGCGATTACCTCAAAGACATCTGGGGCAGCTGCCGACTTCTCTATATCGGAACCCTTCACTTCGTGGACAGCTCCCCCGATGGCCAGCGGCAGCACTCTTGGCGTAAACAATATCACGCTGACCAGCGCTACCTCACCGGCAACTACTACAACAATTACAACGGCATCCGGCGAGACCTATTCCCAGCTAGCCACTGCCATCAATGCGGTAACGCCGAGTCTAGGCGTCACCGCAACTGCGGGTACCGATTCGAGCGGTAATTCAACTCTGTCAGTCGTGAGCCAAGACGGGACAACCCCTTTCACCATCAACCAGCCGAGTTCTACCGGCGCGAGCCTTGGCTTTACGCAAGCGCTTCAAGGAGCCGACGCATCGCTGACAGTGGATGGAGTACCGATTCAGAGCGCGAGTAACACAGTTTCGGGATCTATCAGCGGAGTCACACTGAATCTATTGGGAGCCGCGCCTGGAACCCCAATCAGCCTGACCGTGGCATCCGACGCTTCGCAGGTCTCCACAGCAATCAACCAGTTTGTCACGGATTACAACACGGCAATAGGGCTTGTGAACTCGCAGTTTAATGTCGATAGCACAACAAATTCGCAGGGTGTGCTGGGTACCGACGCCACCGTCGTCTCTTTGCAGAGCGCTCTGGAACAGGCTTTCAACTATGTCTATACCCCGGCGACAGGAACAACTTCGGTGTCAACAATCGGCGACCTTGGAATCACCATGGCCAATGACGGGACTCTCTCTGTCGATTCAGCAACGCTGAATAGCGCGCTCACAAACAATGCGACCGACGTGCAGAATTTCTTCGAGGGTACAGCCCTCAATGGCTTCGCAAACTCGGTGTATAACGCACTGAATACCTACACAAGTCCTGCAAACGGTGCTTTCAAAGTGGACCTCAGCAGCATGGCTGCCACGAACGCAGATCTAACATCGCAAATCAACGACTACGAGTCAGGCTACATTGCGAGCCAGCAGACCGTTCTTACGGCCGATTTCAGCCAAGCTGAGGTCGCGCTGCAACAGTTACCCCAACAGATGGCTCAAATAAATGCCTTGTTGGGTCTCACATCAACCGGAAATAGCAACGGGTGAGGATGATGACCACAGAACTGTCTTATCGCAGGTCCGCCATCGCCGGCGCCAGTTCCATTGGCCTGATGATCGCCCTCTTTGACACATTGGCCGGCGATCTTCGCCGCGCATGCGGTGCGCTTCAAAAGGACGACATCGAAACGCGGTGCAAAGAGTTGAATCACGCTGCGCTTGTCCTCGGACAATTGGAAAGCTGGCTCGATCTGAAGGAGGGAGGCGAGTCAGCTAAAACTCTAGCCCGATTTTATGCATATCTGCGAGCAAAGATGATGGAGGCGGGTGCAACTAAGTCGGCTGGCCTCCTCGAGAAGCAGATAGAGATGATCTTGCATGTGCGGAGCGCTTGGCAGCAGCTCGATACCTTGGCTCCGAATGCAGCGGAAGAACCAGGGAAAGCCCTGACGCCGAAGACGAGTTCGGTTTACAAAACGGCTCCCGCGGCGGAATCCGGCAGAGTTTCCTTTTCGCAACACGCCTGATGCGGGAAGGACCAGGCACTCTTCCATACGGGCCTTTGCATCGTTTCGACTTGGGACAGCAAGAGGATTCATTCGGGCTCCTCGCACCACCCGTTGACCGCTGTAGACCCTGACAGTTGTTTGACTGACTGCTCAAAGTGAGACATCTGGGTCTAGAGTGGTTCACCATTGGCGTTCTCTAGCTGTCGAAGTTTCCAAGATATGTAAGCGAGGATGTGATGAAGGCGCTGGTGGTGGAGAGTTCGAATACGATGAGGTCTGTCTTTCGCCGCTTGCTTTGCACGCGAGGGTTTGAGGTATCAGAGGCCGACAATGGAGTACAGGCTTTGGAGATCCTTCGCAGCATCGGCGCTGCAGATATTGTTTTGCTGGATTGGAGCCTGCATGAGACAAGCAGCCTGGAGTTTATAGCTCAGTTGCGCAAAAAGACCACTCATAATACGACAGTGATCCTGCTGGCAGGAGTTGAACCGGGGATTCCGGCACTCCAAAGAGCGCTTCTCGCTGGGGCAGATGACTACTTAATGAAGCCATTCACTTCACGGCAAATCGACGAGAAGCTGGCAAAGGCAGGATTTACATGGCAATAGCGAAGCTTCTGTGAAAAGCTTTGTCTTGCATGCCGATAGTATGCCCATAGGACTGTTCCACGGTTGTTAGCCTGGAGCGCTTGAGATGAGGCCCGAGCCGGGCGATCTGCGAGCTAACCAAAGAGGAGTGAACAAATGAACCCCCGCGAGGTTCCCCTGCCTTTCAAAGTGAGTTCCGGCCACATTGCTCCGAGGACCACGCTCCCGACTTTCGTGGTAAGCATGCACTTTGAAACAAATCGCGTCTGCATCGCTGGGGAGTTCATGCCGCTTAAGCCTGCGAATGGAGCTCAAAGTGAATAAAGGAATCATCGGCGGGATTGGGATTGCCATCTCAGGAATAGCAGTTGGCATGCTCCTGGAGAACGGCAAGGTTGGGCAAATGTTGCAGCCCACCGCTGCCATGATTGTCTTTGGAGGAACCCTTGGCGCTGTCATGGTCCAGTTTCCATTCTCAGTCGTGATGCAGGCGGCCCGCCAATTAAGAGAAATCTTTATCAGTGTAGATGACCCTGCATCTCAACTAATTGAAGAGCTGAAGCACTACACCGCGAGGGCGCGCCGGAGTGGCATTATGTCGCTTGAAGCAGAACTCGAAATGATTGAGGACCCATTTCTAAAGAAAAGCCTGACACTTGCCGTAGATGGCACACAACCGCGAGAGTTGCGTCAGACGATGGAACTCGATATGGACATGGAGGCTGACAGCGAGGATATGATTCCAAAGGTATTTGAAGCTGCGGGCGGGTTCGCTCCGACAATCGGTATTCTCGGAGCCGTCATTGGTCTCATCCAGGTTATGCAGCGGTTAGATAACATAAACGAAGTCGGTAAAGGAATCGCGGTCGCGTTTGTCGCAACAATTTACGGTGTTGGATCGGCAAACATTCTCTTTCTTCCATGCGCCGGGAGGATCAAGATACTCATGCGGAGGAGGCAGGTACTTCGAGAGTTGGTTCTTGATGGAGTGATTGGCATCGTGGATGGAACAAGTCCTAGGGCTCTTGAAGAAAAGCTTGCTGTCTATCTTACCCGGCCGGCTCCAATAGCACGCGAAAGGATTGCGTTGGCTGAGGAGATACAGGTGGCGAGATGAGAAGGCGCGAAAAAAGCGAAGAAGATACCCATCCTGAGCGCTGGCTGGTGTCATTTGCAGATTTCATGACGCTTATGTTCGCACTTTTTGTAGTGCTTTTTGCCTCTTCTTATCATGACAAGAAAGCTATTCAAAGGGTATCCGCCGCTGTCAAGAATGGATTTCAGGATATGGGGATCCCTTCGGCCAGCAATGGCGTGCAAGGAGGATCGCCTTCGAGTATTTCGGATGGTGGTGCCACGTTGAGTTCGACAGAAAGTGATCCCAACAAACCTGACCCAGTGCCCGGAGACGCCCGCATTGACCTTAATGAATTACATAGAAAACTCGACCTCGTTCTTGGAAAAGAGATTGAGCGTCAAGAGGTGGGCCTGCGAATGACTCCCGAGGGTTTTGTGATCAGCCTTCATGAGCTTGGATTCTTTGACAGTGGAGAAGCCAAACTAAGGCCTGGAGCGGCAGGCAAGATCAAGCGTATTGCGGCTGTGCTGACTCAATACGGCCTCGATATGAGAGTAGAAGGCCATTCCGACAATGTTCCGATCCATAACGACAAATTCGCTTCCAATTGGGATCTATCCACTGCGCGTGCCATGGCGGTTGCTACGATGCTAATGGATGAGTCCGGCGTTGATCCTAAACGAATATCAATCGCAGGCTATGCGCAGTATCACCCGGTCGCTAGCAACGACACACCGGAAGGTCGCATGGCTAACAGGCGGGTGGATATTGTCGTCGTCTCTGCCTTTAAGGCGCCTGAAACAACCACCCATTAGATCAAAGCTGGTGCGGATGAGACCAGGACCGCAGTCAGGGCTGGAACCTCCGCTCAGTTGCGGTGCCAGGAGCAAACCAATGGCCGAGGTTCCGCGGCCTGGTTACGACGATCAAGGAATGCGGCCGTTTTTATTTTCCAGAAAACGAGGGCGCACAAAGTCAGCGACGATATCCGGTTCCAACTGGAACAAATTGAGAGAGAATAGTAAACCGGCCGCCTTGATAACCTTCAACTGAGACCGTGAAGTAGCTCCTGTGGTCTGGCTTCTGCAAAAGCTTACCGGCTGCGCCATCGACGCGGGCTGGGTCGGACACCAGCTTCGTGAAAACTGCCCGGCCTTCCGTAGTAACAGCTGCAGAGGCAATGTTAAGCACCTCGCACATAGCGTCACGCAGAAGCTCTTCAATCGGGGTGGCGCGGAGGTGTTCTTTTACAGCTGGATCCGGCAATCCCACAAGCGCTCCGGCAAGAGACCCCAGAAGCGGTAGATCGGCTTTAACAACGATCGCCGTCTCATGGGGAAGAAGGTTATAGATGCCGTACATCTGCCTTACCTTCATATCCACCGCGAAGGTCGTCTGGGCAAAAGTTACTTTGCGGCCAATCAGCTGCGAAAAGCATCGCGAGAGAATGTATGGAGTCGGTTCTGCCATGTGTTAGCACCTACCTAAAATGGGTGTCAGTGCTTCTTGTACGTCTTCTGGACTAAACGGCTTACTGATCAGGAATGTAGCTCCCGAATTCATAGCGAGTTCCCGGATGCCGCGAGACGTCTCTGAGGTGATGAAACCGAAAGGGACATTGTTCTCAGATGCCCTTACCAGTCTTAGAAAATCGATCCCTGACATCTCTGGCATGTTCCAGTCCGAGAGGATGAGCAACGGTTTCTCTCCCTTGAGCTTTTCCAAAGCCTGTGTCCCGTTTTCTGCTTCGCCTACCGTAAGAGCGCGATAGCCAGCCTGCCGGATGGCTCGCTGGACGATCATGCGCATCGTCCTGCTGTCATCCACGAGAAGAATATCCATGTGACCGCCTCACAAACCTGTCTTTTCTGAAAATCTGCGCAATGAGTGGAAAATCCCACGTCGTGCTGTTCTCTATCGGCATGTTGCGCAAAAACGGTCAATGGAAGGATACAAAAATTCTTCATGCTTGAGGCGGCGCTGCAAACCATGTGCGCATATAGTTCAAATCACGCTATTTATCAGAAATGGCCTGCCCATCAGAAGAAGTGTTTCAAAACACCCAACTTGGTTTCTCCACAGCATTACCGGTCACACGCTCAACTGCACCCTTGAAATAACAGGATCGATCAATGAGCGTCACATTGCTATTGCAACTTGAACTAAACCTGTGGCAATGCCGATAGAGCAAGATCGGATGGACATCGCCGCATCACTCTAGAAAAATCCGGTCGATGAGAACCGGCACCGGGGGATAGGAAAGAGATCATGGAAAACTCCAGCACCGAAGACCAAGAGATGATTCGGGAGTTTCTGGTAGAAAGTCATGAAAACCTCTCGCGTCTCGATCAGGATCTGGTCAAGCTGGAGAAGCACCCTCAAGACGTGGCTTTGCTTAGCAGCATTTTCCGCACCATTCATACCATTAAGGGAGCTTGCGGATTCCTGGCATTTTCAACCCTGGAAAGCATCACACACCAGGCCGAGAGTCTTCTAAGTCAGCTGCGCGACGGCAAGCGAGACCTCACTCCCGCTCTTGTATCCATCATTTTGGAAACGGTTGATGCAACCCGCAAGGTGCTGGCCTCGATTGAGCAGAGTGGGACAGAAGGATCACTCTCATTTGCAGACTTGACCGGACGCTTGCGCGCAGCTGCAGAATTAAGGGCCGATCCTGATAGCCAGGCCCCGTCATCCGAGCCCCGGGTGAGCGCGGCGCCTGAATGCCGGCCAGAACCCCCAGTCAATATGAGTTCTCCTGTTCTTCAAGAATGCTCGCAACTGGCGCAGGTGAATCATGGCGCAGACACAAAGAAGATCGAAGAAAGCTTTGACGGATCTGAGAAAAAGCAACAAGGCCCCCTGAAAGATGAAGAAGCTGAACGGTCTTCGGCAGCCGCAGACTCAAATATCCGGGTCGGAGTCGGACTGTTGGACAAGCTCATGGATCTCGTGGGAGAACTGGTGCTTACCCGCAACCAGATCCTCCAGTTCAATACAGAGCGAGAGGATCCCGCTCTCAATGCGACGTCACAGCGGCTGAATCTGATCACCACGGAACTGCAAGAGGGCGTAATGAAGACACGCATGCAGCCGATCCGTGTGGTTTGGAACAAGTTGCCGCGTGTCGTGCGCGATATGGCAGTTGCCCTTGGCAAACAGATCCAGTTAGAGATGGTCGGAGCTGAGACGGAACTCGACCGGACCATCATTGAAGCCATCAGAGATCCGCTGATACACCTAATACGAAATTCATGCGACCACGGCATCGAGTCACCTGAAGCTCGACTGGCAGCGGGCAAACCTCCTCAGGGGCTCCTGACCCTTCGCGCCTATCACGAGGGGGGACAGGTCAACATCGAAATCGTTGACGATGGGGCGGGAATTGACGTCACCCGTGTCAAACAGAAGGCCGTAGAGAACGGGCTTTTAAGGACTGAACAAGCTGATAAGATGAGTGACCGGGAGGCCCTTGGTCTAATCTTCGAGCCGGGATTCTCATTGGCAAGAAAAGTAACCAATATCTCCGGCCGCGGTGTTGGCATGGACGTGGTGAAATCCCACATCGAGAAGATCGGCGGTGTCGTCGATGTCATGAGCCGGATCGGCGAGGGCGCCACAATCAAGATCAGAATCCCTCTCACGCTAGCCATCATTCCAGGCTTACTCATCACAAGCGGCGGCGAACGGTTCGTAATTCCTCAGGTGAGCCTGCTCGAACTGATTCGCATCGAGGGAGATTCTGCTGGAAAGCGCATTGAATATGTACATGGAACACCGGTATATCGCCGGCGCGGAAGTTTACTTCCTATCGCCTACCTGAATCAGGTGCTGGGGCTGAAATCTGCCGACGCGGCCGAGGCGGTCAGCATGGTAGTCCTTCAAGCGGAAGGACGGCAATTTGGGTTAGTCGTGGATGGCATCAACGATACCCAGGAGATTGTGGTCAAACCGCTGGGGAAGCAATTGAAGGGCCTTACTTTGTACGCCGGCGCTACGATCATGGGTGATGGGCGTGTGGCCTTGATCCTTGACGTACTCGGCATCGGCCAGCGCTCTGGCGTGTTCGGCGAATCGCACGAGCAGGCGCGTGTAGCAGACAAGCAGACGGCGCAATCGGAGCTAGAGCGGCAGCGGTTGCTTCTGTTCAAGGCCGGATCTTTCGATCATTTGGCTGTTCCGCTATCTCTCGTCGCCAGACTTGAAGAGTTCCCGCGGTCTGCCATCGAGTACGCGGGCGGGGGACAAGTGATTCAATACCGGGGGCGCATACTCTCTTTGGTTTCTCTCCGGACTGTCCTGGAACCCGGTTTACCCGACACCGGTCCGTTGCCCAATCCCGTGCCGGTGGTTGTCTTCAACGATGGCGAACGCAGCGTTGGAATGATCGTCGACGAGATCGTCGATGTCGTCGAAGAGGCTGTAACGATACGCAGGAAAGCGGTTCGCAAAGGCCTTCTGGGTTCGGCGGTCGTCGGCAAGCGAGTCACGGATTTCCTTGATCTCAATCAGGTAATTGAAGCGGCTAAGTCAAGCTGGCTAAACGGTACAGACGGTTGTGCCAGCGGCCATCGCATCCTCATTGCAGACCCCTCGGCATTCACCAGAGGCATGATCCGGAGCGGTCTCGACATCTCTGGCTATATAGTCTCTGAGGCGGCGAATCTGGAAGAGGCGCTGCACTGTCTGGACCATCAGTCGGTGGATGTCGTCCTAGCAGCCCTCAATCTCTCCCCAGCAGCCGGTTCGCCCCTGCTCGCCGCCATGCACAGCCGGCCGGAGTGGGAGAGAATTCCGGTCCTGGCGGTTGCTGACTCGGCAGAAGAGATCCAGACATCGCAATGGAGAGCGCAAGGCTACGAGAGCTGCCAACCCAAGTTTGACTCAGTCGCAATTCTCGACGCGGTTGGAAGGCTGGTTTCGTCAACCGTTCCAGACGAACTTGAGTTCGCGGAAGAGATGAGATAACCCATGACGATCAATCAAATAGCTGCGATTTCCGCAAGGCCTCAGGCGAGTGGACAGTTTTCAACATTCTTTGTGGCGAACCTGTTCTTCGGTGTGGATGTTCTCCATGTCCAGGAAGTACTGCGCTTCCAGCCGATGACCCCCGTGCCGCAGGCGCCGCCTGTTATCGAGGGTTTGATCAACCTTCGTGGCCAGATTGTCACGGCCATCGATCTGCGGCGAAGGCTCCAGATGCCGCGGCTTTCAGGTGACCAGTTGCCGATGAATATCGTCGTCAGCACCACGGACGGTGCCGTCAGTCTGCTGGTGGATGAGATCGGGGATGTGCTGGACATGGATGCTTCGACTTACGAAAGCCCGCCTGACAACCTCGATCCAGCGACTCGGGAGCTAATCACCGGCGTTTACAAGATGAAAGACGGCTTGTTGCTTGTTCTGGACACAGAGAAGGCTGTTGAAGTGGGCGGCTGTCTTGCTTCACTGAATGTGAAGCAAGACTCCCAATCTACTGAAGCGGCAGCGAATGGAAAGCGCCCCTTCGCGCTGGATTCCGACGCAATCGAAAAGGAGCGGACGCAACCGGCGCCGTCGCAAACTCTAAATGGGAATGGAACGAGGAGAGCGGCCGTTAAAAAGACTAACCCCGCTGAGCGTGTGTTGAGAGCCGGGCCTGTGTAGAAGAGGAACTGCCGCCTGTTGACCAAAATGCGGCAATCGGCCGATAACGAGGTGCTGGTGGATCGCTGTGGGGATCAGGCGCCTCATGGGGAATCAAGGGTAGTTTGATCAAGATCAGCAAGTTTACAGGGCAGGAAGGCTTGCAAGCAAGTGCGACCACCCGAAGGGGGCGAAGACAATGAAGTGGATGAAGTGGTTCTATGACATGAAGATCGGCAACAGACTCCTAGGGGCGCTGATTTTTGGAGGATGCATCACAGCCGCCGTTGGTTATGTGAGCGTCGAAAGGCTATCAAAGGTTGCGGATTTGTCAAAGGCATCGTATGAGCAGGAAACCCTTGGAATCGCATATCTCAAGCAAGCCAATATCGATCTGATCGATGCCGACAGGGCTGCCAAGAACGTCATGCTCTCCAACTCCGCTGATGAGCGCGAGCAATACAAGGCTCAGGTGGACGCATACACCGGCCTCGTCAACGACGATATAGAGAAGGCCAAGCCTTTGATTACCTCAGACAAGGCCAAGGAACAGTTGGCGCAGGTTGAGCAAGCTTGGAAAGACAGCAAAGAGTCCACCAACGAGGTTGTCTCTATGGCCATGAGAGATCCCCTTAGCAAGAAACGGGAGTCTGTGGAACTCTCCTTTGGCGCAGGGCGCGCGAAAGCGGACGCTACCGAGGATCTGATGGCTCAGTTAGCGACCTCGAAGGAAGATGCCGCCAAGGACTCCGAGCAGCAAACGGAGAATACCTTTCACAACACTCGCACGCTGCTGCTCGTCCTGGTTCTGTGGGGCGTGATTGGGAGTCTCACGGTTGGAGTTTTCATTGCACGCAGCATTTCCAAGCCGCTAGGGCTCATCGCCCAGATCGCGAAGAAGATCGCACATGGCGATGTCGATCAGAAAATCGAATACCACTACGGCGATGAGGTTGGCATACTGGCCGAGTCCTTCCGAGGTATGATCGATGCCGTGAACGCGTTGACCCAGGATGCGTTTATGCTCTCGGAGGCGGCCGTACAAGGCAAGCTGGCCACCCGCGCAGACGCTTCTAAACATCAAGGGGACTATCGCAAGATCGTCCAGGGCGTTAACGAAACGCTGGATGCAGTGATTGGGCCGCTGAACGTGGCCGCCGACTATGTTGATCAGATCTCCAAGGGCATCGTTCCGCAAAAGATCACCGGTTCCTATAACGGCGACTTCAACACTATCAAGCACAATCTCAATGCTTGCATCGATGGCCTCGGTGGCCTCGTAGAGGCCAATGCCGTCCTGCAAAAGATGGCGGTCAACGATTATCGCACCTCCGTCAATGGAAAATATGAAGGGGTTTTCGCCAGCGTTGCTCATGCTGTCAATGAAGTTCAGGCAAGAGTTTCTCACCTAACCAGCACGGTGAAGAATGTAGCACAAGGGGAGCTTGGCGAACTGTCCGAATACAAGAGGATCGGGCTTCGGTCCGAAGGCGACGAACTGGGGCCATCCCTCATTGGGTTGATGGAGAACGTCAAGGCGCTTGTCGATGATGTCGATATGCTCACACTGGCAGCCGCCGACGGCAAGCTGTCAACCCGCGCAGACGCCTCGAAGCACTTAGGGGATTATCGCAAGATCGTGGAGGGATTTAACGGTACGCTGGACGCAATCCTGCTGCCCATCCAGCAGGAAATTCACGTACTCAGGATGATCCGTGGAGGCAACCTGCGTGAAACGGTTCAGGTTGCCTGCAAGGGCGATCACGAGAAGTTGAAGAATGCCGTCAACGGAGTGCATGATTGGCTGACGGAATTAGTTGCCTTTGTGACCAAGATCGCCAACGGCGACATGACCGCATCGATGGCCAAAGCTTCAGAGCAAGACCAGATTCACGAGTGGCTATCTCTGATGAAGAGCAACATCAATGCGCTCGCGGCCGATGCGACCATGCTGGCTTCTGCATCGGCAAGAGGGAAATTCGATACCCGGGCCGACGCCAGCAAGCACAGCGGAGATTTCCGGAAGGTCATCGAGGGCGTGAATCAGACGCTGGACGCCATTGTTGCGCCGCTCAGAACTACCGGCGAGAACGCCAGTTCGCTGGCGTCGTCCTCAGAACAACTCACGGCGGTCAGCCAGGTCATGGCGAGTACCGCGGAAGAAACCGCTGTTCAGGCTAACGTTGTGTCGGCAGCCAGCGAACAGGTATCGAGAAATGTCGCTTCGGTCGCGACAGCGGCTGAAGAGATGCAAGCTTCGATTCGTGAAATATCAAAGAATGCCAACGATTCGGCGCGAGTGGCCAAGAATGCTGTGGGCGTTGCTCAATCGACCAACGAAACCATGCGGAAGCTTGGCGAATCCAGCCTGGAGATCGGCAACGTGATCAAGGTCATTACTTCGATCGCACAGCAGACCAACCTGCTGGCTCTGAATGCAACCATCGAGGCTGCCCGCGCCGGAGAGGCGGGCAAGGGTTTTGCGGTTGTCGCAAATGAAGTGAAGGAGCTTGCCAAGCAGACTGCAAAGGCGACCGAGGAGATCAGCGAGAAGATCGAGGGGATGCAAGGCGTAACCAAGGGAGCCGTTACGGCGATCGAGGAGATCGGCGCAATCATCAACCAGATTAACGATATCTCCAACAGCATCGCTTCGGCAGTAGAAGAGCAATCGATGACCACCAACGAGATCGGCCGCAGCGTGACCGAAGCAGCTCAGGGAGTCAACGACATCTCCAAGAACATCGCCGGCGTAGCCACATCGGCGAGAAACACCACCCAGGGAGCAAACGATACCAAGACCGCTTCCTTGGAGTTGAGTAAGATGGCGGCGCGGCTCCAGTCGTCCGTTTCAAAGTTCACCTTCTAACACGCATCGACGGTCCAGATCACGGCCCGGCGGTTCGGTTACTATCCGCCGGGTACCATCTCAATTCGCAAGGAAGAAGAATGATGAGCAAAGCACTGGTGGTGGACGACTCAAGGACAATTCGCATCATCATCCGCAGGATCTTGATAGATCTCGGGTACGAAGTCTGCGAGGCGGCCAACGGCATCGAGGCCCTGAAAGTGCTCGCGACTGAGAAGACCGCGGTGAAGTTAGTCCTGGCAGACTGGAATATGCCAGAGATGAATGGTTTGGAGCTTGTGAAGAGCTTGCGGCAGAACCGCGAGTTTGATTCGCTGAAGATTCTCATGGTTACCACTGAAACAGAGATGGGCCAGATGGCTTCCGCCTTGGGGGCAGGAGCTGACGAGTATGTCATGAAGCCATTCACAAAAGACATTCTCATGGAAAAGCTCGAACTTATTGGGATTCCCGCCTTGGCAAGGGTGTAGTCATGTCCGCAATGAACCAGCGCTTTTTGCAGCCCGGCGAACGAATCCGCGTAATGGTGGTTGACGATTCGGTGGTCATCCGGCGGCTCGTCACTCAGGTACTCGAACAAGATCCAATCCTCGAGTTGGTGGGAACTGCCTCGAACGGCGTGATTGGCCTGCAACGGATCCCACAGTTCAATCCCGATGTAATCACTTTGGACATCGAGATGCCGGATATGGACGGCCTGGAGATGTTGCGGCGCATTCGAAGCGAATATCCGAGGCTTCGGGTCATCATGTTCAGCACACTCACCGAGCGTGGCGCTTCCAAAACACTCGAGGCCTTGACTCTTGGGGCAGACGACTATGTAGCAAAGGTCTCCAACATAGGGTCGCTCGATGGCTCAATAGCTCGCTTGCGGGAAGAAATGATCCCGAAGATCAAGCAATTTTTCCATCTGCCAGAACCGAGACGGGTTGCAGAACCGGCTGGTCTTGCGTATGCCTCGGGGGAGCAGCCCGCCAAGCCGGGCGCGCCTGGAGTGCAGAGTTTCAAGATAAGGCCCCAGGTGGTCGTAATTGGAGTTTCTACCGGAGGGCCTACGGCGCTAGGCACAATCCTGCCCAACATCCCCGCAGGCTTCCCGTTACCGATTCTCGTTGTGCAGCACATGCCGCCTCTCTTCACCCGTTTGTTAGCAGAGCGCCTCAACTCGACTTGCAAGTTGCCGGTCGCTGAAGCCACCCACGACGCCCCGGTTGAGCCGGGCAGGATATGGATTGCGCCCGGAGATTTTCATATGAAGGTAGCCTCCCGCGGAAGCGGCGTACGGCTTTCCCTGGATCAGTCGCCGCGACAGAATTCGTGCCGCCCCGCTGTCGATGCGCTCTTTGCTTCCGCCGGGGAGATATATGGCGGCGCAGTGTTGGCAATCATTCTAACCGGTATGGGACAGGATGGCCTGCACGGCGCGGAGATTCTCAAGGCGCAAGGGGCAAGCATCATTGCACAGGATGAGGCGTCCAGCGTTGTGTGGGGAATGCCAGGCTCTGTTGTGAACGCGGGTCTTGCGGACCGCGTATTGGCTCTCGATGAAGTAGTACCTGAGATTCTTCGTATGACAGGCAGGAATTAAGAGGGAACTTGATGGGAAGCCAAACAATAGTCGCGGACATCCTCCCGGAGAACTACCGGTTTCTTCAGGCGCATGTCTATTCCCGGGTGGGAATCGTGCTTGAAAACAACAAGAACTATCTCTTTGAAAGCCGCCTCGCGCCCATCGTCAATCAATTCTGCCTCGGCTCCATCAACGAATTGTGCGAACTCCTTATCACCAAGCGCAATCCAGAGATCGGCCAACAGGTCGTAGAGGCCATGACAACGAATGAGACTTACTTCTTCCGTGACCCCGCCCAGTATGAAGCTATACGAACGGTCCTTTTGCCGCGGCTGAAGGAAGAGCGGCAGCTAGCAAGGAAAATGCGCTTCTGGTCTGCTGCGTCATCCACTGGGCAGGAGGCTTACAGCCTGGCCATGCTCCTTCTGGAAGATGGGCTCAAGGACTGGGACATTCAAATCCTTGGCACTGACTTCTCTTCAAAGGTTGTGGAACGCGCCAAGGCAGCCACGTACCAGCAGATTGAGGTGAACCGGGGATTGCCGACAGCTCTCCTATTAAAGCATTTTCGCCGTTCCGGGCTGGACTGGCAGTTGAGTGAGCCGGTGCGTCGAATGGCTCACTTTGGGACGATTGACCTGCGCAATAGCATGCGCACCATGGGACCTTTCGATTTGGTTTTCTGCCGCAATGTCATGATCTATTTTGACGACGCGACAAAACGGAAGATCATGAAGGAACTCCATAGCACATTGTTTCGCGGCGGATGGCTTCTGCTTGGCGGCGCCGAATCGGCTTTCGGCCTCGATGAGTGGTTTGAGCGAAAAACAGTGGGAAACATAACCGTCTATGTTGCTCGATGAAAGGATGCCTATGCAAACCGAAACAAGTGTAGAAATGATCGTGCAAATTGTGGAGTCCGTGTTCATGACGATGATGAGCCTTGATGTATCTCCCTGCGACGCATCCTGGAATCACAATGGGGACCGATTGACCTCATTTGTCCATTTGACTGGCGATTGGAACGGCGCGGTGCTGCTCGACTGCAATCCCCGACAGGCCTGCCAATTCGCTGGCCGAATTCTCTCCATGGATCCACCCGAAACTGTGGACGACGACGTCCGCGACGTGCTTGGCGAGTTAGCCAACATGATCGGCGGAAACATGAAGTGCTGCATGCCAACAGGAGTCCTGCTTTCTATGCCTACCGTGATGGAAGGCCGCGACTATGACATGCGGATCTGCGGGTCCCAGATTCTGGAAAGGGTTGCCTTTCAAAGCGCCGACGGCCACTTCTGGGTTACAACGCTTATCACAAAGGGGTGATGAGTCTCGGGATCGCTTGGCCTATTTTCTGGGGATCCTCTGTGCTCGCGCCGGAGAATCAAAGAAGACGCGCATCGATTCGATAGCCTGATTCAGAACTTTGAAAGTATTGGGGCGTCGCGCCTACATCAGAGTTCAGCCCGGAGGGTTTGTGTACATTATGCTTTGGTATCAATGTTTTACCGACAATTATCTCCTCATTCCACCTTACGATGGCCTTAAGAATCTGCAGATGATAAAAGAGAGTTGAAAAATTTGGGCATCCATACCGATATAGGATATGACGCGGAATCGCTTTGAAATCGAATCGGAGAACTATGGAGATAAGCAGCGTCTCTAAGATTGCCACACCCACTGCGGATTGGGCCGCGACGGCACGCCTGTCTAATCGAGCAACCTCATCGCCCTCCACGATTGTTCAGCCAACATCGTTTTCGCCATCGTCCATCTCCTCTCCCCCTATCGAGGTCTCTTCATCTTTGGCCGGGTCTCAGAATGCTGTGAGCAGTAACCAAGTAGCCACGGTTGCCGCGTCCTATTCCGCGACTGTAGCAGGCAAGAACTACCCAGGAAGCGTCGAAGAAGCGGGAGGTGTGTACATAGCCTCTGTTCCGAATCCGCCGGGGGCAAGCGCGAGTGGATCAAGCGTCGAGACCGCAGAGAACAATCTCAATATCAAGTTGGATGCTCTGGTCTGACTTTCTCGATCGAAAAGCAGATATGCATTGTCCAGCTTTGTGGAATCAGACGTAACTTAGAAGTTCACTCCAATGGTGGAGAGAAAGAGCATGATGTTTGGAGCACAAGTAAATTGGACCGGTCCACTCGACGCTACAAGCCAGCAGGCAGCGCCAAACAAATTCGCCAACGGCGAAGACAGCGAAGCTGCTTTCGCGCTTATTTATGAAACGGTCCTCGCACTCTCTGACGAGCAATGCTCTCAAACCGAAGTGTCTGATAATTGGCTTGATGCCGATGCCGACGGAAGCCTGCTTGACCCGGATGATTCAAGCAGCCGACGCACCGGGACTAACCTGGGCGCGGGCACACTTCAATTCACCGGCAAGGTCAGTGATTCCGAAACCAATCTTGGCAGCCTCGGAGCGCGCTATCCCGGCAGCAGCATGGGCCAGATCATCTCCCAAGGAAGTCAAGTTCAAATCGGTACGATGCCATCGCATGACACAGGAATTCAATCGAGAGCCGCAGAAATACGTGCGCTGCCTGGCGGAAATCCCGGACGGCCAACAGGGTCGGATGTCAGCTTTACTCTGCCGGCATACTCCACCGGAGTATTGAACAAGAGCCAGCTCTCCGATTGGATGGATGCTCACGCGCTTTCTCGTTCCAGTCACCATTGCGCAATGTACTGTCGATTGGGGATGGAGGCCGCCGGCCTTGACACAGGGGATCGTCCTCGGTCTGGCGATGCCGGAGACTACGGCCCGTTCCTATTGAGACACGGAGCGCAAACCGTGCCGCAAGATTCCTACGTTCCGCAAGTTGGCGATGTAGTGGTATTTGATAAGACAGAACAGCACCCATACGGCCACATTGAAATGTACGACGGCCACCAATGGGTATCGGATTTCATGCAGCATAGTTTTTCTCCCTACCGTGACGCTGCCAGTACACCGCACTTTACGATTTATCGGCTTAGCTAGGGTCGAGACGTGAGGAAAACTCTGAGGCAAACTACCGGGCGGCAAGAAACGAATGGAAAACGGCTGAAATTAGCCAAGAACCTCCAACTTTCTCGCAAGAGCAGTCAGAGCAACAGCCCCTAGCTAGGGCCAATGTGCAACCTCAGGGCCATCCCATTCCATTGAAATCCATTCTTCTCTTGACCGATATACCTTATACCGGATGGTTCCGGCAGGAGAATTCAGATGGCCCTCGTAACATGGACCGACAGTCTATCAGTCGGAGTGAAATCCATCGACGATCAACACACCGTCCTATTCAATACCATTAACGACCTTCACGCCGCCATGATGAAGGGCCAGGCTCGAGCCAAAGTAGGCGAAATGCTGTGCACGCTGCTGGTTTACACACGCAACCACTTCTCAGATGAAGAGAGGATCATGGAAAACGCCAAGTATTCAGGGTTGGCAGCCCACCGCGTCGAACATCGCAAGCTAACCAAACAAGTCGAGGAGTATATTAGTCGCTACCAGCAAGGCGATCTTACTCTAAGCCTTGATCTGGCGGACTTCCTTTCCGACTGGCTCAAGAACCACATTCAAAGCACGGACCAGTCCTATAGACCCTGGTTGAATGAACACGGCGTGCGTTGACCTCCCGGAGGCAGCTCATTTCTGGCCGTGAGACTAAGCAATATCTCGGATTCGACTTGAATTCAGCTTCTTTCCATCTTTGCTCGATATCGCAGTTGCCGGCCGAGGCCGGCAGGAGAAATACATCGTCCTCTGCGCTGCATCAACTCGAATGCTGCTTCAGTCTTGCGTTGCGAGTTCGCGTTCAAGATTGCCACCGCTCCCGGAATGTACTGAAAGTTTGAGTGTGCTGGGCCGATAATTCAAATTGAAGGGTACACATGGCTGCAATTGCTAATGCGCTCGACAACGCACCGCTCGAGTCGGAAGGTGTGCTGCGTTTTGTAGCGCGGCAGCCGATTCTCGACCTGCAAGGCAAGGTGCATGGCTACGAATTGCTCTTTCGGGCCGGCCCGGAGGCAGTCTTTCGCGGAGACGGCGACTTTGCCACGCGAACTATGCTTGACAATACGGTCATCTTTGGGTTGGACAAGCTCACTGTCGGCGTGCCGGCGTTCGTAAACTGCACCTTGGAGTCTTTGACCGAACGGCTTGTGGACGTCTTGCCCCCAAGCCTGACGGTACTGGAGATATTGGAAGACGTGGAGCCCGTACCCGAGGTGATTGCCTTATGCCTCAAGCTCAAGACCCTGGGTTATCGGATCGCTCTCGACGATTTTTCCTGGCACCCGAAGTTCACTCAAATACTAAAGTTGGCGGACTACATTAAGGTAGATTTTATTCTGACGGACGCTGCGGGACGACAAGATCTCTTCAGGAGACTCCGCGGAACACCTGCGGTTTTGGTTGCAGAGAAAGTGGAGACTCAGGAGGAATACAAGCAGGCCTGCAAAGAGGGCTTCACTCTGTTTCAAGGGTACTATTTCTGCCGCCCGCTACTCATGCAATGCAGAAAGATTCCGGCCAACCGGGTTTCACATATCCACATGCTGAAGTTATTGCAACAGGACCCGCTGGATTTGCATCAGTTGAGCCAGTATGTGAAAAGGGACACTTCCCTTACCTACAGGTTTCTGCGGCTTGTCAACTCGCCGATGTTTGCAATGCGCCAGAAGATCAGCTCAATCATGTCGGCACTCTTACTAGTTGGCGACGATGCAGTCCGCCGCATAACCACCCTTGCCATCACCAGCGAATTCAACTCCAATCAGCCCGCTGAGATTCTTCGGATGGCCTTCGTACGGGGCAGATTTTGTGAATTGGCATCCAACCTTTGTGGGTTGGGAAAAGGAGAGCAGTACCTGCTGGGGATGTTCAGCCTGCTACCGGCTATGCTGCGTATTCCGATGACCGATCTGGCGCCATGCCTGCCCTTACGGGAAGAGATTCGGGCAGCCTTAATGGGGTCTGTGGGCCGCGAAAGCATCTTATTGCGTTGGGCTGAATCTCACGAGCGTGGAAATTGGGAAGAGTGCGATGCAATCATGCACGACAATAAACTGAACATGGAAAAGTTGACATGGTGTTATGCGGAAGCGGTGGTTTGGGCGGATTCAGCTCTGAACTGCTCAAACTAGTCAAGCTCGGATGGGGGCCACGTTCTGTTCCTGTTTCCTTCCCAGCCCCGGTTTTCAAATTGGCTCACTCGCGCTTTCGTCAACTTTCAAGCTGTCGGAGTTGCGATGCTCGCGGCCAACATCGCCAAGTTCTTAGCTGCCCGCCTTTGGTTTGAACTGACTGATAAGATCAGACACTTCGTTCGGGGAAAGAATGACAAAGCTGTCGGCTTGAGTTCGACTTCGATCGGCTGCCACCCCGCGCAGAGTTTCGAGGAGACGCACCTCAATTTCAATGAGCCTCTGGGGTTCTAACACTGGCCTTGCTTTCAGAAGTGCATCCAAGAGCCGCGAAGCATCATATCTGCTCTTGACGAACACGATGGGGCGCCGGCCAGGAAATCGATAGTCCGGAATCGCGAGATATCTTCCATTAATAGCCTGTATCACCCAAGCCTTAAAGTCCTCGGAGAATTCTGGAAGAACCACATCAAGCGACATTGGCTGGATCATTTGTACCGGCCTCCCCCTCTCCATCAATTATAGGACGCTTGTTCACGATATGGGAAGATTCTGTATTCCTCCCTTTCGCCCGTAAAGATGGCGAATGAATGGAGTACTGCACTGGCACAGCTTCGCACGGTCAGTAATCTAGTGTCCAATCCACTTCAGGGCCGGGATCTCGTAGACAATGGTATCGTAGGCGGCGACTGAGATCGGTACGCTGGCGGAGTTATTGGCAACGGTCATGGTCGTACTGGGTGTTCCGAGCAAGCCGATGAGATTAAAGCTGCCATTGCTCACATCATTGAACACCAATGCGCCGGCGTTCTGATCGGTCGCATCTTGATTGGTCACCATCACGATAACGCTGCCGTTCTGATCGATGAAGGCCAGCATATTCAGTCCCGTGCCTGTTGCATGTACCGGACCGGCAGCTAGCGCCGCCGTCGCTCCCTGCAGGGTTCCGGTGCCTCCCGCATTCAACAGGTCATAGACCGGAGCGACTGCTTGCAGCTTGGCTAATTCGGCAGCGGGTAAGTGATTTGAGTCATAGAGAAGCCACGCCGATGGAATATCAGCGGGTTTCAGTTTCGATGGATCGAGAGCGTCGCTGGCCCAGTAGCCCAAGTTAAGTCCCTGCGCCACTTGATAATATTGCGGCTGCGATGCGGTCTGCGTTACGGTTGCAATACCCCGTTGCAGATACCAGTAGAACCAGTAGTAGCTGTTCTCGCTATTTGGACCGTCGTAGTAGCGTTCGACATTGGAGGAGTAGTAAAGCGCTGGCCCGAAGGGATGCGTTGGAACGTGGCCAAGCATCTCGTCAGTAAAACTCTGCGGTATCGTACCCGCGTCCCAGTTGCCGCGCTGGAAGGCCTGTGCTGCACGTCGCACACTGCCGTTGCTGTTGGCCACCATCGTCCAACCTGCGCTCAACGCCATGTGCTTTAGATACTCCCAGCCATGCTGCGTAGTCCAGCTCTCTGCAGCCACCGGCTCCCAGTACCCGCCGTAATCGCCATCATAGTACACAGCTAGCGGCACATTCGGCGCAAGGCTGGCATTCGATCCAATCGAATATGAAGCCGTCCAGTCCGGCGGAGTTGGCCGATCTGGCTGCGACTCATTCTCCAACTCGAAGTACATATAGCTGCCTGGAAACACCTGCGACCAAATACGCAAATCATCGGCAAATATGCGGCCCAGAGGCGGATCATAGGGCAACTGACCACCCACCATCGGCGCTTTACCGGCACCCGCAATGGCATTGGCGATGGCGGCGAAGTATCCGGCTTGCCCGGTAGAGATAAAGTCATACCACTGAGACTGGTAGTGCTGGTTGATGTAGCTTTGCTGCTGACTTACGCTTCCAGCCGGAATGGTAACACCAGCCCACGAGGCAAAGCGGTTCACAAGGCGCGGATTCCAATCGGTGCCCACATTGATGCCGATAAAGTAGTCGGCCGCAAAAAGACCGCGCGCATTGATTTGCAAAGCCAGTTTGCCGATATTTGCGCCAGCCCAATCACCGAAGGTTTCTGGATTCGACGCGGACCAGTTACCGGTTGCATCCCAATCGGCAGGATCAAGAGGCATGCCAAATGAGATGTATCCTTGATCCGCGAACGGTTCGGTTCCGTCCGAGGCCATCGCAAACAGATCCGTGCGCGTATTCATCCAGGCCGCATATTGCATATAACCAGCCGTTTGACTGTAGTCGGGATAGGTTATGCCACCCACTGTGCCTCCGCCATTCGCTTCGTACAGATCAACGCCGCTGCCAATCTGTCCCATCATCGGAACCGGATACCCACTCCCCGTTGCTGGCCACGTCGCGCTGGTGTACGCTGGCACATCCTGCCAAAATAGTTGCTGCGCCCAGATTCCATTTCCTCCGTACAGGTTGTATTCGGGACCGCCAGATTGAGTTGCGTAAGGCGGGCAAATGGGACTGGGGCCATTCGGCGTGCAGGGAACCAGTGGCGTTGGCTGCACCGGATTAGCCGCGGTCACATTCACCGTGACCGATGCCATTGCAGGACCAGCAGCATTGGTCGCTGTCAGCGTGTAAGTTATCGAGCCAGGAGTGGTCGGGGTTACCCATGCAGCCGTCGTATTGGTTACATCACCCACGCCTTGATTGACGGTGATGGAGGTGGCACCCGTTACAGTGAAATACAAAGTCACAAGCGTCTTTGCCGGAACTGAAGTGCTTGATGCTGTGAAGCTGACAATCGTGGGCGATCCAGCCGCATCGACGAAAAAGGACTGCGTTTGCTGTGGGGCAGAGGAATAGGTGCTGTTACCTGCTTGATTTGCGTTGATGGTGCAAGTGCCAGGCGTGAGGAAAGTGACAGTGCCATTCGAGACGGTGCAGACCGATTGCGTGGTGGATGCAAAGCTGACCAAGAGGCCGGAGCTAGCCGAGGCCGAGAGCGTCAGCGGCGTGCCCACTAACTGAGATTGGATTAACGGAAAGCTGATCGTCTGCGACTGAAGCGAAGGAGCGTACGACGCTCCGCCCGTGCCCACGGCGAGAAGCCGGAATGTGTTGCCGGTGCTGCCGCTGTCCTTGGTGCTTAACAAACCCACATGAACCGTGTGCACCCCGCTGGCGAGCCCATTGGCGACGCGCGTCATTCCACGGTATCCGCCCCAGGTCTGATCGAACCAGCCATCCAGCGTGACCGTGCTTGTGGATGCATTGTCCACAGTGACGCTGGCCTGGCCCATCGGGCCGTCATAGATCCAGTAAGAAAGCAGAATGTCTTTTCCGTTGACGGTGAAATCGAGAGTGCTTCCAGGTGTGGAACTCTGCAAACCTGGATCGGGACCGCCCAGCGTGCTATCGGCGGCGGAGTCAACGACCCATCCGCTGTTGTTTGTAGGATTCAAAGCGGGACCATCGGCTCCGTTGCCATCCACAAGCGAAGTAAACTCAAAATCACTTGAGTAAAGCGGGGCTGGGGTTGTCTGTATCGAAGCCGGGGTCGAACCTACAGGGAAGTTCGTGATGGCGTTTGTAACAAGCTGCTCCAGAAATTGCGCCGCGTAAGCGTGGCCTAAGTTGGTCGGATGCGTGTAATCCGAAGTGATTTGTGCGGCCGTGATGGTTCCATTCATATATGCGGGATAGATGGCATCGGCATAGCTCACCATGGGAACATTGTAGTGAGCGCCTATCACGGATTGCCAAGGTTCGGCAGTGTAGTATTGCTCCAGATTGGATGGATCGGTCGTTGTGGGATAAGTCATCATGAAAAGCAGAATCACTGCGGGGTGGGAAGGAGCATCCAATAACTGCCGGACGAGGCCTTCGTACGTATCACCTAGAACACCTGCTCCAGGGCCAATATCGTTGACGGCGAACTCAACGATCACCAGATCGGGATTTTGAGAGAGCACGTCACGCTGCACCCGCAGGCTTCCATAATCGGAGTCCGTGGCGCCAATGCCGGCATTCACCAGCGTGCTGCCCCCCGTAAACTGACTGTTCCACCAGGTTTGGAAGAGGTTCAGGTAACGATCGGCTGGCGCGGTCGCTGCTACTCCTTCGGTGATTGACCCCCCGATAGCCGCAATAGTGACTTTCTGTCCGCTGCGCGCCTTCACCAAAAGATTCTGCAAACGGGCCTGGTTGCCTGCGGCTAATTGCGAACGATAGACCATTGCATCCGCAGCTGAGACAATGGGCAGGGCTATGGACGCGCTTCCTCCACCGGGAGCCGGATTGGTGAGTTCAATCGTTGCGTTCCCTACTGAGGCTTGATCGCTTGCGGAAAGGGTTAATTGAAGCGAAGTCGGTATCTCGGATGAGACCGCATGTGCGGTGCCATTTGCGGTTGCGGTCGTTGTAGGTAAAAAATTCGTGCCTGCAACAGTGATTGCCTGAGAAGCAGATCCCACAACCACGAAGCTGGGCGAGACACTCGCGATCGTCGGCGCCGGGTTTAGTATTGGGTTGCCGCCTGCCGTATGCTGGTATGCGCCCTCATCCGGGGAAGTTGTGGGCAACGCCGTTCCAAGCACATCAACCAATTCGCTGTCGAGATCGGCTGAGCCCGTCGCGAGCGTGACTCCGGCGCCGATTGCAGGACTTGCGGATTGCAATTGCAGATTCAGGTTCGGGTAATCAACGAACAGCGGATTCATTTCCTGCTCGGTAGAAGCTAACTTGAAGTTGGTTGGATCCCCGGTGAGTACTCCGCCATTCAGGAGCCAGAAAGTGTTGTGATCGTGAACCAGGTTGGCTCCGATGGGATTGTCTCCAACGATTCTGTAGTTCGTTGCGAAGATGTTATTGCGAACGGTGATCGATTGTGGGCCTGTCGGTGGCGTCGAGCCACTGACCAACTCGCCGACGATGCCCCATCCGCCGGGGCTGGGGTCCATACGTGGAATAAATGTATTGTTCTCAATGCTTACGTTTTGGAAGGATCCATAGGAATTATCCATATGGAACTCCAATGCCTCATTGACGCTATTGATATATAGGTTGTAGGCAACAACCATACCGTTGATGGCGCCGGTGGATTCCATAAAACCATCCGTGTAATCCGCGAGGTTGTGATGGATGCGGATGTTACTCGAAACGTAGGACCAACCGGTGGGATCGGCCGCCGTGGGTTCATTCCCAAAAAACTCGACCGCACCGCCATCATTGCCGAAAGCGAGACTCAGCGCCGAGCAGTTGATAAAGCGATTCCACGCAATCTCAATATCCTGCCCGACTACTCCGACGCCATTCGCGCCATAGGAATCGTTTCCGTTGCCATCGTTGACGACCTCAACGCCGTCATGAATATAGTTGGCAATCACCTTCTGGTGCTGACCGTGTATGCCAACGCCCATGCCGGTGCGGGCCATTTCATTTCCGGCGATGATGATGTTGTAGTTCGAAACGTCCAATGAAATTGCTGTGTTTGCATAATCCGTAATTAAGAGGTCGAGGAAAGTGAGGTCGTGGGTTGGAGTAGTTGAATTGTGAGCAAATGAGATGGCGGGATAGGGCGTGCTACTGCTCCAGACCGCGGCTGGAAAGGAGATGGTGGGCGCATTGCCCGTGCCGTAAGCTTCAATCACGATTGGCTTTGCCGAGCTGCCCGCCGAGCCGTTGTCAAAGTACAAACTCTGATTTGTCCAAAGGGAGTTGCGTGCCAGATAGACGACATCGCCAGGGACGAGTACGACGCTGTGAATTCTAGTCAACGTCTTCCATGCCGTAGCCGAGCTTGTGCCGTTGTTACTGTCATTGCCGAGGTTGGCGTCAATGTAATAGGCATGTGTTGGCGTCCACGTTGGGCGATAGATATCGACGCTTGGAGCGTTCAACACAGGCGATGCTGCAAAGACATAGAATGGCGTCGAAACGCTTCCCCCGCCCGGAGCAGGATTCGTCAGCGCGATGTTAAATGTGCCGATCGCGGCGATATCGGATGCGCTCAGTGACATCGTAACGGTTGTTGAGTTGACGTAGCTGATTGCGTGAACCGCTCCAGCATATGTCGCGGTTGTGGTGGGGAGAAAACTCGTTCCCGTCAGCGTCACGGTCTGCGGCGAATCGCCGATGCGTAGCGCGGCGGGCATGATCGCCAGAATCGTGGGCGCCGGGTTAGCTGATGCGCTGATGACGACGCTCTGCGTAGCCGCCGGTGCAGCGGCGTAGGTCGCGTTTCCAGCCTGGTTGGCGATGACGGTCACCGTGCCAGTCCCCGTGATGGTGAGAGTGCCGCCGCTCAGCGTCGCTGGTCCGCTCACCGTAAAGGTCACAGGACTGCCCGAGCCGCCGCCCGTGGCGCTGATCTGGTAGCTGAGCCCGGCGCTGTAAGTCGCCGCTGCTGGCAG